>Ga0164313_10003608_pt1 | contig 13752 bp, 18 predicted proteins | sample GuaBasSedimGuay4_FD_113735 | JGI IMG/M metagenome (GOLD analysis project Ga0164313, IMG submission 113735) | Subseafloor sediment microbial communities from Guaymas Basin, Gulf of California, Mexico - Guay4, Core 4569-4, 0-3 cm | ecosystem: Environmental > Aquatic > Marine > Hydrothermal vents... | reverse complement strand
CCTGCCTAATAATTTCATGTATGATTTATTTTAAAAAATAAATTTATTATTTATTTCCTTTAAAACATTTTTCATTTATTAGAAAATAACATAATAAATTGTAATATAATCAAGTCATGATGTCAAGCTTAATTTCGTATTGCGTATCGAGTATCGCGTATCGCGTGAAGAAAAAGAACTAGAAAAAAAAGAAGATAGGAAAACAAAAGCAATAAATATTCTTTTCTCCTTCTTGCTACCCCACTTAAGTGTACATGTACACTAACTAGTATAATATCGTATTGCATAAAAAATTAATGTGTTAGTTTCACAGTTAGTTAGCTGGTTCGTATAATAAAAACGAAAAATACAAAATAGCACAATGCAAATAAATTCATCTTTTTAGAAATAGTTCATCCTTATTCCCTCTCATCTTAGAAGATAGTAAAAAAATGATGTAACATAATCATAGTTTTGGTAGATAAAAATGTTTCTTATTTAAATAACTAAACGTTACACATTGTCCGCTATACGATAAAAAGATTTTGAGTTATAAATTCTGGTTTTCTTTACGCGATACTCGATACTCAATACGCGATACGAAATACTAATTCACTAATTGATTTAACAATTAGTGAATTAGTATTTTACTTTCATTAAAAATAGTCCTTTAGCGGGGACAGTTTTACCTGCCATTTTTCTATTTTTTGCTTCCAATATCTTCTTTATCTGCAAATAGTTTATCTTCTCATTGCCTACTTCCAAGAGGGTACCCACAATGGTGCGCGCCATTTTATATAAAAAGGCATTTGCCTCAAGACGAAAACAAAATATATTCCCTTTCTTGATTATGCTTATATTTTTAATGGTTCTTTTCCAATTTCCAATCCTACTCCCCGAACAGGCAAAAGATGTAAAATCATGCTCTCCTTGTAAAAATTTACTGGCTTTTTTCATCTCTTCTAAATTTATATTCTTATAAACGCAGTATACATAATTTCTTAGAAAAATAGACAGGTAATTATTATTTTGATTAGAATTTAAAACATAATAATGATAAATTTTACTAACTGCACTATGGCGGGCATGAAAATTATTACCTATTCTTTCTGCCTTTTTAATTCGGATATCCAAAGGTAACATACGATTTAAAATAAAAGGTAATTCCACCAAAGAGATAGAGCTGTTAGTTTTAAAATTTGCTACTTGACCCAGGGCATGCACTCCCGCGTCAGTCCTTCCGGAACCGTTAAGTGATATTTTTTCTTGGGTAATTTTAGATATTTTTTCTTCCAAAATTCCCTGTATGCTTAAAAAACCTTTTTGCTTTTGCCAGCCATAATATTTGGTTCCTTCATATTCTATGGTAAGTTTTATGTTAATCACAATTATAAATTCCTAATTTATAAAATCTATCAGTCTGCCAGTCAATCTAGTTGATAGTTACTGGTTTTTAGTTTTTAGTTGTTGGTTTTTAGATAAAGAATTCAGTTTACAGTTTTCGGTTTTCAGTAAAAATAATCTCTATCAATCATCTCTTTGTTTCCTGTCTGTTAACTTGCACCTCGTAACTCGCAACTCGTTATTTACTATGCATTACTCATTTCTGTATTCTGTGTTCTTCTTCTTTCTTAACTCTAGGCTATACGCTAAACACTCCACGCTGTTTTTCTTCACGCGATACGCGATATTCGATACTCGATACTAACTTAAAATATCACACTCACCATAATAGTAATAACTACAGTTAAGATGAAAGTTAAGATGTCTGCTTTTTTAATTTTTAGTTCCCTATAATGAGTTCTGCCTTCTCCCCCTCTATAGCATTTAGCTTCCATAGCAATGGCTAATTCATCAGCACGCCGAAATGCATTAACAAACAAGGGTATTAAGATAGGAATTAAATTCTTTGCTCGGTTAAAAATATTTCCACTTTCTAAGTCTGCACCTCGAGATATTTGAGCTTTCATTATTTTTTCTGTCTCTTCCAATAAAGTTGGAATAAATCTCAGCGCTATAGTCATCATCATCGCTATTTCGTGAGCGGGCATACCTATAAACTTAAAAACAGACAATAACCTCTCTATTCCATCAGTTAAAGATATGGGAGATGTAGCCAAAGTCAACAGGGAGGTAGCTAAAATTAGAATAAACAATCGAAAAGAAATAAGCAATCCTTTTATCAACCCCTCCTGGGTTATTTTTAAAAAGCCTAACTGATAAATTACTTCTCCTTCAGTCATAAAAAGATGGATTATCAAAGTAAAAACAATGATAAATAATAGGGGACGCAGACCTCTAAATACAAATTTTGGGTGTACCTTAGAAAAAATAATACTAATTATTACAAAACTTCCCAAAATTACATATCCTAAATATTCTGTTATCAGAAATAAGCTTACAATTATAGCCAAACAACTCAATATTTTTATTCTGGGATCTAAATTATGAATTAAAGAATCCCTTGGGATATACTGACCAAAGCTAATATTTCTTAATATTTTCATCTTTTCCTATCTTCTTGATAATTTTGTATACCAAACTCTTTTTTGGTTTTTTTTAACACTTCTCTTTCAGCATCATCTACAGTTAACACCCCGGTAAATACATCTTTTCCTTTTGCCTTTAATTTATGCATACATTCAGTTACCTGCGGAAGTCCCAAGCCCACCTTCATTAGATCATTGGCATGCTTTTCAAAAATATCCCGGGGAGCACCGTCCATAAGTATCTCTCCTCGATGCATTACTAAAAGACGATTCACTGTCTCAGCAACTTTTTCCATATTGTGTGAAACTAACACCACACCCATTCCGAAATTAGAATGTATTTTTTTTATCTCAGACAATATATTATCTCTACCCCGCGGATCAAGATTGGCAGTAGGTTCATCTAAAATCAACATTTTTGGTCTAATAGAAAGTATGCTCGCCAAGGCAACACGTCGCATCTCCCCTCCACTTAGAGAAAAAGGAGAACGCTCTGCATAGAGATTGTAATCAAGGTCGACCATTTTTAAGGCTTCTCTGACTCTTTTTTCAATTTTTCCTTCTGGTAAATCTAATTTTCTTGGACCAAAGGCTACTTCTTGATAAATTGTTTCTTCAAATAATTGATTCTCTGGATACTGAAACACTAAACCTATTTTCTGTCTTACTAATTTAAGATTTACTCCTTTTTTGTCTAGATCTACTCCTTCGACAAAGATTTTACCCGAAGTTGGTGTAAGTAAACCGTTAAAATGCTGAATTAAAGTCGTTTTTCCGCAACCAGTATGTCCGATTAGACCAATGAATTCATTTTTATCAATCTCTAAATTGATATTTTTTAACACTTCTGTTTCAAAAGGCATTCCCAAACTATAAGTAAAGCACATATTTTCTAAATGTATAAACATAAACTTTCCACCATATCCTCAACTTTCAATGTCTGAGGAGATATATCTATTCCTCTTTTATTTAATCTTAGGGCGAGTTCGGTTATTTGGGGAACATCCAATCTCAATTGTTTTAAAGCCTCTATTTGAGTAAACACTTCCTCGGGTTTTCCCGCTATAGCAACTTTTCCTTTATCTAATGCGATTACCCGGCTGGATTCAGCCGCCTCCTCCATTAAGTGAGTAATATAAATTATGGTAATATTCTCTTCTTGATTCAACTTCTTAACAATATCCATAACCTCTTTTCGGCCACGGGGATCAAGCATTGCGGTAGGTTCATCTAAAACTAAATAGGAAGAGCGCAAAGCAATTGCTCCAGCAATTGCTACTCTTTGTTTTTGCCCACCAGAAAGTAAATGAGGTTCGCTTTTTTTATACTCTTTCATCTCTACAACTTCTAAAGCCCAGTCAACCCGTTCTCTCATAAGTTTTGTGTTTATTCCAATATTTTCCAAACCAAAAGCTATATCATCTTCTACTGTAGTTGCAACAATCTGATTGTCCGGGTTTTGAAATACCATGCCTACTTTTCGTCTTATTTCCCATACTTTCTTCTTGTCTCTGGTATTCATTTTATCTACCCAAATATCTCCAGAAGTAGGAAGCAGCAAGCAATTCATATGTTTAGCTAAAGTAGATTTTCCCGAACCATTGGAACCTATAATAGAAATAAAATCTCCTTTTTTTATTTCTAAATTAATAGAATCCAAAGCTTTTATTTGATCTTTTTTATGATAATTGTATATGTGACTTAGATTTTTTACTTTAATCAAAATGTTCACCCATAAATCGTATCTCGTATCTCGTGAATCGTATCTCGCTAAGAAACAAATAGTTAAAACATTTAAAAATTAAAAAAGATGTGTGTTTGAATTTATTTTTCCTTCGAGATACTAGATACTAGATACGAACAACGAAATTGTATCTCGCATAAAATACAGTAACAAGTAATATGTAAGGAGTAATAAGGTGCAGGTTTCAGGTTTCGAGTTACAAGTTTATAGAAAGCTCAAAGTGTATCGCCATACGCCCTTTTTTTATAGACAGGCGAGACGCCTGTCCTACGGGAAGGCTGGGGGATGTTTTCGCGCATCTTTAGCATTCGTATTTTTTCCCGCAATTGTTTCCCGCGCCTATACGCTACCCGCTGTACGCTATCCTCATACCAGTTTATTACAAAAATCAAAAGGTTAAAAAGTCTAACTATCAAATAATCACTTCTGATATAAAACCTTTTAACCTTTTATCTTTTTACTTTATTTATTCTACAAATTCAATTATTGCCAAAGGTGCGGCATCACCTTTACGAAATCCCGTTTTCACAATTCGTGTGTAACCGCCATTTCTTTCCAGAAACTTTGGACTAATCTCTTCAAAAAGTACCTTAGAAGCTTTTTTATTTTTTATAGCTTTTTGCACCTCTCTTTGTGCTTGCAAATTATTATTTTTAGCTGTTGTCACTAATTTTTCTATATACTTTCGAACTTCTTTTGCTTTGGTATGTGTGGTCTCAATTTTTTTATGAGTAATGAGTGAAATAGATAAATTAGCCAACAATGAACTTCTATGGCTACTAGTGCGACCTAATTTTCCTTTTAATTTTTTGTGTCTCATCCTAAAAATCCTCCTGGTGCGTTTTTTCACCTAAAACAAATCCGTATTTAGTTATTTTCTCTTTTATTTCATCTAAAGATTTTTTTCCCAAATTTTTTATCTTTATAATCTCCCTTGGAGAAAACTCAACTAAATCTCTTAGTGTATTTACGTCGGATTTCTTTAAACAATTATATGAACGAACTGAAAAATCTAATTCTTCAAGGGTTTTATTTAGGATTTTTTCTCTTTCGCTCTTTTCTTTTTCCTCCGATATTAATTCACCCTCTAATTCAACATCTTCGGGAGAAAACTTAGTAAATACCTTTAAATACTTAATCAATATATTTGCAGATTTACTCAAAGCTTCATCGGGTAAAATACTTTTATTGGTAAATATTTCCAAAATTAATTTATCGCAATTTGAAAATTGACTCATACTTGCAGTTTCCACATCATATCTTACTTTAGTAATAGGCGAAAAAAAAGAATCAATAAAAATGGTATCTACTGATTGACCTGGTTTTTTATTTCTTTCAGCAGTAAAGTAACCCATCCCTTTTTCCACAACTATCTCCATGTTTAGTTTACAATTATCGTTTAAAGTAGCTATCGTTAAATCCGGATTAAGTATCTCTACATTGATATTGGGGGTTATGTCTGCTGCTGTTACTATTTTTTTACCTTTTGCTTTTAATTTTAAAATCTGTGGTTCATCGGTAAACATTTTAACTACCAATTCTTTGATATTTAAAATTATCTCAATAACATCTTCTTTGACTCCTGGAATAGTATCAAATTCATGGGTAACTTCTTCAATTCTAATTGCAGTTGCAGCAGCTCCCCACATTGAAGACAATAATGCTCTTCTAAGAGAGTTGCCTAAAGTAACACCATAACCTTTTTCTAATGGTTCTATGATAAACTTTCCATAATTATCTGATAAATCTTCCACTTTAATTTTTATATTATTAATATCCATCACTTTTAATGCTCTCCTTCTTTAGGTATAGGAAACCCAAAAATATTAACGAGAATAATATTCAACTACTAATTTTTCCTCTACCGGTAAATTTAATTCTTCTTTAGAAGGAAATCTTATTATTTTTCCTTTCAAGTTCCCAGCATCAAACTCTAACCAAGAAGGAATATTAACTTCTATCTTTCCTTCTTTAATTTCTTTAATATTTTCGATATTCCCAGTCTTTTCTTTGATCTCAACCACATCATTGATTTCAGTTTGATAAGATGGTATATTTACTTTTTTTCCATTAACTAGTATATGTGAATGCAAGATTAACTGGCGAGATTGGGCTCTAGATTTAGTTATACCAAATCGATAAACTATATTATCCAGTCTCCTCTCTAGTAATTCTAATAAATTTTCTCCGGTAACACCTTTTTTCTTTTCAGCTTTCTTAAAAAGATTTTTGAATTGCTTTTCCAATAATCCATAATACTTTCTAAGTTTCTGTTTTTCTCTTAATCTTACACCATAGGTAGATAATTTTCTGATTCTTGTATTTTTTACATTTTTGCCAGGTAATGAAGCTCCCTTTTCTATTGGGCACTTATCAGAATAGCACCTATCCCCTTTTAAAAACAATTTCACTGTTTCTCTGCGGCATAATTTACATACCGCCCCTGTATATCTTGCCATATATAACAAAATCCTCCTTCTTCCTGTTAATATTTAATGATATTTTTAGATTGCAAACTAACTTTATCTATTATTTGAAGACATTATCTACAAAAACATCTGCGTAAATTAATTTTTGCAACCTTTTCCCATTCCACATTTTTATCAATAACTCACCACAAACAAATCTAATATAATTTATATCCTTCTTTGTTTTGGGGGCCTACAACCATTATGTGGAATTGGAGTAACATCTTTAATCATATTAACTTTTAAACCCACTGCTTGTAAAGATCTAATTGCTGTTTCTCTCCCTGGACCTGGACCTTTTACCAATACATCCACTTCTTTTAATCCCTGATCCATGGCTTTTTTAGCTACTGCTTCAGCTGTCATTTGAGCAGCAAAAGACGTACTTTTTTTACTTCCTTTATAACCCATGCACCCCGCACTAGACCAGGCAATTACGTTTCCACCTTCATCGGTAATAGTAACTATAGTATTGTTAAAAGTAGATTGGATGTGTACTGTTCCTAAAACTATATTTTTCTTTATTTTCTTCTTGGTTTTCTTTGCTTTTTTCTTATTAGCCAATTAAGTTCTCCTTTCAGTATCTGAAATATTACATACTTTTCTTTTTTCTTGCTCCTACTGTTTTCTTGGGTCCTTTTCTGGTTCTTGCATTAGTTTTAGTTCTTTGACCCCTTACCGTCAATCCCTTTCGATGCCTTAGACCTCTATATGAACCTATATCCATAAGCCTTTTTATGGAGGTGGTAACTTCGCTTCTACATTCTCCTTCTACTTTATAATTTTTATCAATAATTCCCTTTATCTTATTTATCTCTTCTTCGGTTAGATCCTTTGCCCTGGTATCCGAATTAACCTTTGATTCCTTTAATATGGAACGAGCGCTGGTAATACCAATTCCATAGATATAAGTTAAAGCATATTCTATTCTCTTATTTCTAGGTAAATCTACTCCGGCTATTCTGGCCATATCTTAATATATCCTCCTTTAAAATTATTTCCCCTGTCTCTGTTTATGTTTTGGATTACTACAAATTATTCTTATTTTACCTTTTCTTTTTATTATTTTGCATTTTGCACACATTTTTTTGACTGATGATCTTACTTTCATTTGTTTCCTTCCTCCACGTTTATTGTATATCGTATTTCGTATATAGTATATCGTAAAATATCATTCTACATAATTTTTAATAACAATGTTTTCTGAGGACGATTCCCCTATATTGCATATCATAAAATCATGTAACAAAAATGCTCTGCCTGATACGATATACGAAATACGATATACAATATACTAAATTACAATCTATATACAATTCTACCCTGGGTTAAATCATAAGGTGATATTTCAACCTTTACTCTGTCTCCGGGCAATATTCTAATAAAATGCATTCTTATTTTACCCGAAATATGGGCTAATATTTCACAACCGTTTTCCAGTTCAACCCGAAAAGTAGCATTAGGTAAAGCTTGAATAACTTTTCCTTGCATTTCTATGCTCTTTTCTTTCACCATCAATCATTCCTCCGCCTAAATTCTTTTTACTTGAACTATTATAAACTACTTTTCATTTAAAGAATAGTTAATATTTCATTACCGTCTGCAGTTATGGCTATAGAATGTTCAAAGTGTGCTGACCGGCTTCCATCTTCTGTTACAACTGTCCACCCGTTATTGCAAAGCTTTGTTTTGTAACCACCCATATTAACCATAGGTTCAAGTGCTAACACCATTCCCTCTTCTAATTTTATACCAGTATGGGGAACACCATAATTAGGTATTTGTGGTTCTTCATGTAGATAACAACCCACTCCGTGACCTACATATTCCCTAACTACAGAAAAATGTGATTTTTCTACTGTTTCCTGGATGGCAAAAGAAATATCGCCTAATCTATTACCCACAATGGCTTTCTCTATACCTTTGAACAAAGATTTATTGGTTACTTTTAAAAGTTTTTGTACTTTTGGGTCTATCCTCCCTACAGAGACTGTAATCGCAGTATCGCCGTAGTAACCTTCTAAATTTGTTCCAATATCTATACTTACAATATCCCCTTCTTTCAACCTTCTCTTTCCTGGAATGCCGTGTACTACTTCTTCGTTTATAGAAGCACATATAGAATGCTGAAATTTATTTCCTTTCATTCCATAACCTTTAAATGCAGGCTTTGCTCCATGTTTAATTATATAATCCTCAGCAATCCTGTCTAACTCTAAAGTAGTAACTCCTTCTTTTATATTTTCTAATATTTTTTTTAAAGCACTTGCTGCTAATTTGCAACTTTTTCTAATATATTTAATTTCTTCTGGAGATTTTAAAATTACCATTAATTTATTTGTGCATTCCTTGTAAAATTTTCTTGATTGCTAAAAAAGCATTTTTACTCGAATTAGCATCTATTGCTTTCAACAATTTTTTTTCTTCATAATATTTTTTTAAAGGTACAGTTTGTTTGGTAAATACTTTTAATCTATTCTTTATGGTTTCCTCTTTATCATCCTCTCGCTGATATAATTTTCCCCCACAAAGATCACAGATATTATCTTTTTTAGGAGGATTAAATATTAAATTGCAATTAGTGCTACACTTTTTACACACTCTACGATTAGATAACCTCTGTATTATTTCTGAAAAAGGTATCTCAAAGTAAAATACATAATCAATATATTCATTGACCTCTTTATTTAATTTCTCCAACGAAACTGCCTGTTCAATATTTCGGGGAAAACCATCGAAAATATACCCATTTTTGCAATCTTCCCGTTCTATTCTTTCTTTTATTATTTCCATAATAATATGGTCAGGCACCAAGCCACCTTTACTCATGATATTCTTAATCTCCATACCCAACCTATTCTTTTTATCTACTGCTTCTCTTAAGATTACTCCTGTTGAAATTACCGGGATATTGAATTCTACCTGCAACCTCTTTGCTACTGTTCCTTTCCCCCCACCTGGAGGACCCAACAAGATTAATCTCATAACTTTCCCTTTCTTTTTAAGTCAATCATTCTGCCTTAACTAGTCATTTCTGTAACTTGCACCATGTAACTCGAAACTATATTACTTGTCACACATTACTCATTACTTATCACTGTATTTTAACCAGGTAACTAACCAACCAACTAACGAGTAAGCTAACGAATCAAATTAATTTATAAAAAACTATTTCTTAATAAATCCTTCATAATGTCTCATTAACATGTGTGATTCGATTTGTTGAACAGTTTCTAAAGCCACTCCTACCATAATCAACAAAGATGTTCCTCCGAAATATAAAGTAGTAATTCCTGTAATTTTTATTAAAATATTGGGCAGAATAGCAATTAGAGCCAAAAAGAATGCACCACTTAGAGTGATTCGAGTCATTATATGATCGATATAGACAGTAGTATTTTTCCCTGGTCTTATTCCAGGGATAAAACCTCCATATTTTTTCATGTTATCCGCCATATTGGCAGGATTGAAGGTAATTGCTGTATAAAAGAAAGTAAATACTACAATTAATACAGCATACAAAACTAGATATAATGGCTGTCCTGGCGAAAGGGCCTCAGACATACTTTTCATAAAAGCTAAATTTTGAAAAAATTGTGCAATAGTAGCTGGAAAAAGTAATATTGCAGAGGCAAATATTATCGGAATAACTCCAGCTTGATTCACCCGTAAGGGAATATGAGTCCCTTGCCCACCATACATTCTGCGTCCTATTACTCTTTTCGCATATTGAACTGGTATCCTTCTCTGGCCTTTTTGAATTGCAATAACTCCTCCGATAATAGCTACAAAAACTACTATTAAAAACGCTAATGGCAAAATTCCAATTTCTCCAACTTGTGCAAGTTTAGCGGTTTGTACGATCTGAGAAGGAATTCTGGCAATAATTCCAGCAAAAATAATTATAGAAATTCCATTACCTATACCAAAATCAGTAATTTCTTCACCTAACCACATTAAAAAGCAAGTCCCAGCGGTAAGAGTAATTAACAATAAAAATCTGAAACCAAAACCTGAAATCATTAATACGCCCATATTTTGCAGCCAAACACTTATCCCGAAAGCTTGAATAATAGCTAAAAATACTGTTGCGTAACGAGTGATTTTGGTGATTTTAGCCCTGCCTTCTTCCCCTTCTTTAGCCCATTGCTCTAAAATAGGGACTACGGCAGTTAAAAGATTCATAATAATAGAAGCATTAATATAGGGCATAATCCCTAATGCAAAAATTGAAAACCGACTTAATGCTCCTCCTGCAAAAAGATCAAAAAATCCCAATATTCCGCCTTGAGCAAATAGATTAGCCATAGCTTCTTTATCTATACCTGGTAAAGGTAAGTGACTCCCCAGTCTAACCACAACTAACATTCCCAGGGTAAAAAGTAATCTTTTCTTTAAATCAGGAATTTTAAATAAATTACGAAATGTTTCTAACAATTATACCACCTCTATCTTCCCACCAACTGATTCAATCTCGTTTATCGCTTTTTGACTAAATTTATTTGCTTTTATAGTTAATTTCTTATTTAAGTCACCTTTAGCTAATATTTTTACTCCATACCCAACTTTTTTTATAATTCCTTTATCAATTAATTCTTTCTGAGTAACTATATCGCCATCTTTAAACATATTTAATCGTCCAATATTTACGATACTATAATCTTTTTTAAATATATTAGTAAAGCCTCTTTTGGGAATTCTTCTATACAGAGGCATCTGGCCGCCTTCAAACCCTGGTCTAACTCCACCACCCGAGCGAGAATTTTGCCCGTTTGAACCTCGACAAGAAGTAGAACCATGCCCCGAACCGCAACCTCTACCTACTCTCTTACGCTTTTTAATTGATTTAGGTGACGGGCACAAATTATTTAATTTCATTGCTTGTTACCTCCCTTGGTTGTACACGTTGGCTATACATTTCCAACACACTTTTCCCTCTTAATTTTGCTACATCTTTTGCATTCTTTAAATTTTCAAGAGCGTTCATAGTAGCTTTGGCAATATTTAAATTATTGCTACTTCCTAAGGATTTAGTTAAAATATTTTGATATCCTGCTGCTTCTAATATTGTTCGAACAGCCCCACCGGCAATAACTCCGGTTCCAGGAGAGGCTGGTTTCATAAAAACCTTAGCAGCTCCATATTGCCCTATAATCGTATAAGGAATAGTTCCTTTTTTTATTCTAACTTTTATTAAGTTCTTTTTTGCTTTCGCTGCCCCTTTTTTAATTGCTTCAGAAACGTCTTTAGCTTTTCCATAGCCTGTGCCTACTATCCCTTCACCATTCCCTACTACAACCATTGCGGAAAAACCAAATCTCCTTCCACCTTTTACAACTTTACTTACCCTATTCACAAAAACAACCGTTTCGTTTAATTCCAAACCTTCAGGGTCTATTTTTAGCACTTGTCCACCTCCTCTCCCATTTTTTCTTAATATATACTTTGGTTCTGAATTTTTTTTTCTAAATATCTCTTATTATTGATTTATATTAAAAATATTTTTTCAAATATTTTACTAAACTAAAAAACTATCTTTCCCTTTCTAGTATTCTCAGCCACAGCTTTTACTCTGCCATGATAAAGGTATCCTCCCCGGTCAAACACTACTTTTTTTATGCCTTTTTCCTCTAACTTTTTTGCTAACAAACCCCCGAGCATTTCAGCAGCCTTTACATTCCCCTGATATTTTCCTTTCCCCTTTATTTCTGGGTCGAGTGTAGATAGAGAAACTAAAGTTATTCCTTTGTTATCATCAATTACCTGGGCATATAAATGCTTTAGGCTTCTAAAAATACACAGGCGTGGTCTTTCGCTTCTACCAGATATATTTTTACGTACTCTTTTATGTCTTTTAATCCTAGCCAATCTTTTATCTATTTCAGTCAATGTTAGCACTCCTCTCCTATAAAAATAGTCGTTAGTGAATAGTGAATAGTCGTTAGTTTTAAACACAGGATGCATAATTCGCAACTAGAGTTCTTGAACACGACTATTTCATTCACAATGAATTTACCCTGTTAAGTAAGCATCAAAAAAACGGGCTTACGAAAAAAGATAATTTCTATACAGTTATATAATGTAATATTCTATTTTAATTGATTATTTTGCGCCAGTTTTACCTACTTTTCTTCTTACTATTTCGTCAATATATCTTATTCCTTTCCCTTTGTAGGGTTCTGGTTTTCGTAATAATCTTATTTTGGCAGCAGTTTCGCCTACCAGCTGTTTATCGATACCTTTTACTTTAATTATTTTCTGTTTTTCAACTTCGAATTCAATTCCTTTAGGTGTATCAACCTTGATGGGGTGAGAATATCCTATCTGCATAACCATTTTTCCATCTTCAAGAACAGCTCGATAACCTACTCCCTGTATTTCTAGTATCTTTTCAAAACCCGAAGAAACTCCCTCTACCATATTATTTATTAAAGCTCGGGTTAATCCATGTAAAGATCGATGAAATCTATTTTCAGAAGGTCTGGAAACACAAATTTTATCATCTTCTATCTTTACTTGTATATCTGGATGAAAACTCCTCTCTAAAGTACCTCTTTCTCCGGATACCTTTATATTATTATTATTTAATTCGACTTTAACTTCTTTAGGAATAGTTATAGGCATCTTTCCTATTCTGGACATATAAAACCTCCTCTTTTTCGTATATCGTATTTCGTATATTGTATATTGACTCTGCCCTACCCCCTGTAAATACCATTAAAGGGAATGTAACAAAATTGCTTCTAAAAAAGCAAGAGAAGCGATTTTCTGGATTCCGACTCTTGAACTTTTCTCTTCACAACATACGATACACTAATGTGTTAGGTTTAATTCACAAAACACGAGATACAAAGTTAATCTTTTTATCTTCTAATTCTTACTTACTAAGCTTCTGGATTCTAAATTCCTTACTATATACTACATACCATATACTATATACTAATTTATTTTTACCAGATATAACAAATTACTTCTCCACCAAGATGACGTTGTAAAGCTTCTCTACCGCTCATTATACCCTTAGAGGTAGAAATTATAGCAATCCCGAGACCGCCTAATACTTCTGGTATCT
>Ga0164313_10003607_pt1 | contig 13752 bp, 7 predicted proteins | sample GuaBasSedimGuay4_FD_113735 | JGI IMG/M metagenome (GOLD analysis project Ga0164313, IMG submission 113735) | Subseafloor sediment microbial communities from Guaymas Basin, Gulf of California, Mexico - Guay4, Core 4569-4, 0-3 cm | ecosystem: Environmental > Aquatic > Marine > Hydrothermal vents >... | reverse complement strand
GGCCAATCCGCCCTTTTCCGACAAGACCTGGAGTACCGGCCTCACCCCCTCCTCCGACCCGTATCAACGATTCCAGTGGGGCGAGCCTCCCGGCAAGCAGGGTGATTACGCCTACCTGCTCCATATCATCCGTTCGATGAAGAGCGAGGCCAAAGGGGCCTGCATTCTCCCGCACGGCGTCCTCTTCCGGGGCAATGCCGAGGCCGTCATCCGCAAGCAGTTGGTTCGATCCGGCTACTTGAAGGGCATTATCGGCCTGCCTGCTAACCTCTTCTACGGCACCAGCATCCCCGCCTGCATCCTCGTGCTCGACAAGGAAAATGCCTCCGCCCGCAAGGGCATCTTTATGATCGACGCCAGCAAGGGCTTTATCAAGGACGGCAACAAGAATCGCCTGCGCGAGCGCGATATCCACAAGATTGTCGATGTCTTTACCAATGCCGAGGAACACCCCGGTTTCTCACGCCTCGTTCCGCACGCCGAAATCGCTGACCCGAAGAACGACTTCAACCTCAACCTGCCCCGCTACATCGACACCCGCGAGGCAGAGGACCTGCAGGACATCGACGCTCACCTCAATGGTGGAATCCCCGCCCGCGATATCGAGGCTCTCGACGACTACTGGCAGGTTTGTCCCGATCTACGCTCCCACCTCTTCGCCGACCAGCGTTCCGGCTACTGCGACCTCGCGGTCGAAAAAGCCGACCTCAAGGCCGCCATCCATGAGCACTCCCAGTTCGCCGCCTTCATCGACGGGATGAATACCCACTTCACCCATTGGCGCGACGCTGCGGCCACGAGCCTGAAAGCCCTACAAGTGGACTGCCTACCCAAGCAGGTCATCCACGAGCAATCCGAGTCCCTGCTCACCCACTACGAAGGCCAGCCCCTGCTCGATGCCTATGCCGTTTACCAGCACCTCATGGACTACTGGGCTGAGACCATGCAGGACGACTGTTACCTCATCGCCGCCGACGGCTGGGTCGCCAAAACCCACCGCGTGACCGAAACCGTCAAGAGCGGAAAAAACAAAGGGAAGAAAAAGGATAGAGGCTGGGCCTGCGATCTAGTGCCCAAGCCACTCATCGTCGCCCGCTACTTCGCCGAGGAACAGGCCGCCATCAATGCCCAGCAGGCCGAGCTGGAAGCCGTCGTCGCCACCAAGACCGAACTCGAAGAAGAACACGGCGGCGAAGAGGGTGCCCTCAGGGATGTCTCCACCAAGGCCGACGCCCAGGTCGCCCACACCCAGGCCATAGTCGCCCTCTGGAACGACGAGGACAAACCCGCCTGTGCCGCCTACCTCGCCCTCACCGAATCGACCAAAGGGCACGCCACCCGCCTCAGAGAACTCAACGACCACGACCATCTCACGCCGCTGAAAAATGCCAAGGGCAAACTCACCCTCCAAGCCGTGAAAGACCGCCTGGCCACTCTTTCCGAAGGCGAGGAACACAACACCCTCACCAGCTATGCCGATACCGACAAAGCCCAGAAAGACACCGCCAAAAAGGCGAGGGAGCAACTCGCCGCCGTAGACTTCGCCTTCGTCGCCCGGCTCGATGAAGACCCACTACCCGAGAACCTCCGCGACCTTCAGGCCGTCACACGCTATTTCGAACTCATCGATCAAGAAGCCACCCTCAAGAAAGCGATCAAGGAAGCCGAGGCCGCACTCGACCAACTCGCACACGACAAATACCCCGAACTCAGCGAGGACGAGGTCAAGACGCTGGTCGTCGATGACAAGTGGCTCGCCACTCTGGAGACCGCCATCCACGGCGAGATGGATCGCATCAGCCAGTCGCTCACCCAGCGGGTCAAGGAACTCGCCGACCGCTACGAAGTACCCCTCCCGCAGATGACCGATCGCGTCACCGGGCTAGAGGAGAAGGTCTACGCCCACCTAGAACGCATGGGATTCGCATGGAACTGAAGGAAGGATACAAACAGACTGAGGTGGGTGTGATCCCGGAGGACTGGAATACTCAGCAGGCCCGAGAATTTTCCAAGCCGGTCAGAGGTGGGTCTCCACGGCCAGCCGGCGATCCGCGTTACTTCAACGGATCGTTTATTCCATGGCTAACAGTCGCAGCCCTCACAAATATTCCCGATTCACAGCTCACAGTCGAAGAGACCGCCTCGCACCTAACTGAAGAAGGCTCGCATTACAGTCGGATACTTGACCAAGGAACGCTCATTATTGCAAACAGTGGTGCAACGTTGGGAGTTGCAAAAATTCTCGGCATCAAGTGTTGCGCAAATGACGGAATCGCTGCACTTCTTAATCTTGACGACACTGTTTCTCCCCAATTCCTCACCTACTACTTCAACACACAGACAGCTGACCTACGTGATAGGGTGGCGACAGGGAACGGGCAGCCGAACCTGAACACGGGATTAATAGGCAACATCGTATTCCCACTCCCCCCCACCAAAGCCGAGCAAGAAGAGATTGCGGAGGCGTTGAGCGATGCGGATGCCCTCATCGAATCTCTGGAGCAACTCATCGCCAAAAAGCGCCAAATCAAACAAGGGACCATGCAGGAACTCCTCACCGGTAAAAAACGCCTTCCCGGCTTTAGCGCGGAGTGGGAGGTGAAGACATTTGGTGAAGTATTTGCCTACCTTCCAACGGCTACAAACTCCCGCAGCGACCTCATTGAGGATGGAGAAGCTTATTACATCCATTACGGAGACATCCACACCAAATTCCACAATCACCTCGACTTCATGGCGACCAAACCACCAATGATCGATAGGACGAGATGCAGGAACGCCGCCCTTATGAAGAACGGTGATTGGGTGATGGCTGACGCCTCAGAGGACTACGATGGTGTTGGAAAGTCTATCGAAATTCTCGGGCTCGGAGTAGGACAAGAAGCCGTGTCCGGGCTCCACACGTTTCTGCTCCGCGAGAAAAAACCAACATTTGTCCCGGGATTCAAGGGCCATCTTGGAGGACTTAAGTCATTACACGAAGAATATCTTCGGGTAGCGACTGGGATGAAGGTCTTCGGAGTTTCAAAGACCGCACTCACCGATCTGAAACTACCCGTTCCGCATCCCGAAGAACAATCCGCCATCACCGATATCCTCAGCGATATAGACAAAGAAATCGCCTACCTCGAAATCAAACTAGGCAAAGTGCGGCAGATTAAGCAGGGCATGATGCAGGAACTCCTCACAGGCAGGACGCGGCTGATATGAGTGATAATGAACTGTCATTACGGGCAATAAACGATCTGCTTGAAGAACGGTTCTGTATCCCCGCTTACCAGCGTGGCTACCGCTGGACCAGCCGGCAGGTAGAAGATCTCCTGAACGACGTACTGGAATTCAGCGAAAAGGAGATGAAATCTGCCAAGGAGTTTTACTGTCTGCAGCCGATAGTGGTCAGACAGGTTGATGGCAAGTGGGAATTGATCGATGGCCAGCAAAGGCTGACAACCGTTTATATCATCCTGTCGTATTTCAACCGGCGCTTAGCGGAAGGATATCGTAAGGATTTGTTCTCCATTGAGTATGCGACGCGACCAGACAGCAAGGCATACCTGGATGATATCAATGAAGCGCAAAAAGACCGGAATATCGATTTTTATCATATCTATGAAAGCTATCAGACCATAGAGACATGGTTTCAGGACAAAACAAACCTGATAAACGACATAGAGTCAGTATTCCTGAACAAAGTGAAGGTCATCTGGTATGACGTTAAGGAGGATATAGACCCGGTAGAGGTATTTACACGCCTGAATATCGGCAAGATTCCTCTCACCAATGCCGAGCTTGTAAAGGCGCTTTTTCTACGCTCCAGGAATTTCGGAGACAATGTTGAGCGGACTCGCCTTATGCAACTCAAGATATCCCAGGAATGGGATGAAATAGAGCGTGCGTTGCAAAACGATAGCCTCTGGTATTTCCTGACTAATGAGGACACCTACGATACTCGTATCGAGTTTATTCTGGACCTGATGGTTAGTAACTTTGGTACAGCGCATGATATTTCGAGTGATCATTATCGCACCTTTATAGCCTTCAACCGGTGGTTCCAGGAGGAAAACCCGGTTCTTGAAAAAGCCTGGATGGAGGTCAAATACTACTTCATGCAGCTGGAAGAATGGCACCGGGACCGATATTTATTCCACCTACTGGGATTCCTTATCAATCAGGGCGTGGATATCGAAGAGCTGAAGACAAAATCGCAAGCCGAGGAGACCAAGGAGGCCTTTCGAGCATCGCTGAGATCACGCATATTTGGAATGGTCTTCAGAAGGCATGAGCTTGAAGATTATCCCAATAGGGAAGACATTGAAGCCGTCATCAAGGAGCAGCTAGGCGAATGGAATTATGGATCCCAAAGCGGCCTGATCCGTTCAGCATTATTGCTGTTCAACATCGCCTCGCTGATACGCAATTCTTTCGCAAACCAGCGCTTTCAGTTTGACAAATACAAGAACGACCATTGGGACCTGGAGCACATCAAGTCGGTCAGGTCTAACATGCCGGAAAGAACCGACGAACAGAAATTATGGCTCGCTAACATCCTGGAATATCTTCTAGGCTCTCGCAGCGAGGCTGATTACCGCCAGAATATTGCGAATATTCAATCAAAGCGGGTTCGGGTGATATGTGAAAACGCGGTAAGCGCACTGGACTCGACCCCTTTCGACTGGCAGCTTTTCGAACGCGTCTACCGAGCGACACTCCGCTATTTCAAGGAAGCCGCAGAATCGGAAACAGACGACTCCATTGCCAATCTGGCGTTATTGGACGCTCATACCAATCGCAGTTACCAGAATGCAGTATTTCCAATCAAACGGAACAGGATTATAGGGCTTGATAAGGAGGGTGCATTTGTTCCGTTGTGTACGAAAAATGCTTTCCTGAAATATTACAGTAATCGTGTAGAGAACATGATGTTCTGGGCTGAGCAGGACAGGGAGTTCTATTTAGAAGCGATCGTAGAGATGTTGGTCTGGTTTTTCGCTGAGGATCATGAGGTGCTGCAATGAAATCTGGTGGAACCATGACATTCGTACAGCTTCTGTCGGAGGTGCAGGCAATTGAGATACCGGTAATTCAGAGAGACTATGCCCAGGGCCGCCGGTCTGTGGCTGAAGTGCGGGAGCAATTCCTGGCGGCTATAATCGACACCCTGTCAACGACCCCGGAAGAACTGCTAAAGCCCCTGGACCTGGATTTTATTTACGGGAGCCTGAACGGCGGCTCGGGGGATAAATTCTGGCCGCTGGACGGGCAGCAGCGCCTGACCACGCTCTACTTGTTGCATTGGTATCTAGCCTGCCAGGACGGTGAGTTTGGGGCCTTCCAGGATCTGGTGTTGGCGGATGGCGAACCCCGGTTCACCTATGAGACCAGAAGAAGCTCTGCGGAGTTTTTCAAAGCGCTGGCCTCCCACGACGTCAATCTAAACGAACTTTTTCTCCCGCCTGCAAAGCCAAGCGCACTCTCCGAATCTATCAAAGACCGCCAGTGGTTTTTCCTCTCCTGGAATCTGGACCCCACGATTCAAGCCGCGTTGAGCATGCTGGACGCGATAGATGCTCGATTCCGCGGAGAGATGGGACTCTATTGCCGGATAACGGACACCACCACACCCTATATCACGTTCCAATTCCTCAATCTGGAAGAATTCGGACTGTCCGACGATCTCTACATAAAGATGAATGCTCGGGGTAAACCACTGACCCCATTTGAAAATTTCAAAGCGAAGTTCGAACAGTTTGTAGGGCAGGTTTGCCAAGACGACACCATGCAGTTGCATGGCATGACAATGTCTCTAAAAGATTATCTGGGGCGCAAGATTGACACAGATTGGTCCGATTTATTCTGGCATTTTTGTGGCGCAGATACCAATCAGTTCGATGACCAGGCGATGCAATTTTTCAGAAGCATGATTGTTGTTTTCTTCCCGCTTGGTAAATCCAAGGAGGATAGATCTGAAGTTGTCGAAACCATTAGATCGATAAGAGACAGTAACTTTAAGCCCAGTTTTTACCAGTATCAAAAGAGAGAATGTTTTGATCGGGACTTCGTAATCAAGCTACTCCTTTTTATGGACACAATTTGCAGCAAAGAAGAGAATTTCACCGTCTTTCTTGAAGATGCTGCCTATTATGACGAAGAGGCCACCTTCAGGCTGGCCCTTGAAGAGCTGGATACACGCGGTAAGAACCCAAAAGGATTGACCTATGAGCGGGCTATTCAGTTTTTTGCCTGGTGTATTTACCTGATCAGATATCCAGACAATATTTCATCAGCCAGGTTATTCGATTGGATGCGAGTGATCCATAACTTGTCAGAGAATACTCGCGTAGAGCGTCCACGCGAATTTACAGATGCCCTGTACTCCGTGATGGACCTGATTGAGCCCGCCGACTCGATCATCAGCTACCTGGCGAATCCAGAAGAAGACCAGAAGATCGTTTTCTTTTACTCCCCCCAGGTCCGTGAGGAGCGAATCAAGGCACAACTAATTGAGCGATCGCCCGAGTGGCGTGGCGCTATTTTCCGCGCCGAGCAACATGGGTACTTCAAGGGACAGATCGAGTTTCTTTTCGATTTTTCCGGCGTCCTTGGGTATTTTGTCGATGCTGAACAATGTGATTGGGACGATCAGCAAGACCAGGACTTTCTGGAATCCTTTACCAGTTATCTCGATATATCGGAGGCTGTCTTCAATCGATCAGGCCTTAGAAAGTTTTCGAATAACCTGTTTGAGAGGGCTCTCTTAACTAAGGGCGATTATCTACTCTATGGACGTAGCAATCATAGTTTTCTCGACAACGACGACCGTGATACCAGCTGGAAACGCCTGTTGAGGGGCTCGGATCGGGTAAATGATGACAAGAAGATCTCCGAGAAGCGCAAACTGGTTGGTACGCTACTATCAACTTTAGACCTAAACGACGTTGAGGGCTCCTTATCGCGCACTATCGAAGAGGCGGGCGACACCTCAGATTGGCGCATGCCATTCATCTGGCAACCAGAGCTTATTGCATATTGTGAGAAGCGTTATATACGGAAGATTTCGGACGACTCGATTTACCTTATGAAGCGCATCCAGATGAATGGCGCGCATCTGGAATTGTGGACCCATTCCCTCTATCTGGATTACTTCACAAACAAAAGAGACGTGTTCCCATTTCGTGGGGCATATAAATTTGAAAGTTATGGTTACGATGAGGAGCCAGGTATTCGCCTCGTCGGGATGCTCTACCAAGATGTCCAAGTACATCTTGAAATTATCTACCGGTCTGGCAAGTATCAAATTACTCTTGATGAGAGTTCACTGATGACCGAGCTTGACGGCTTCATGGGCGCTCAGGCCGATTATTTCGATCGCCCTGTAATTTCGCTTGAAAAAAATGCTTTCAGAGACAGCTTTCCTGCTCTACTTGCTCGGCTTTGTGAATTGGCGAGTAATGAGCCGGAAGATCAATAGATGGTTGTAGACCGAAAATTGCAGGGAGAGCATTTTGAAAAAGGAGTTATGCGAAGCCAGGGCTGGGAGTGGTGTATGTTTCAAGAACTTCTAGGAGCAATGGCCTATTTGATTATGATCCAACCGGAGGGATTCCGTGCCTGAAAAGCCTCGCTCAGAGCGCCTTACCCAAGACCGGGTTATCAAGCTCTTTACCGATGAGAGCCATCCACATTGCCTGGGTTATGATTATCTTGGCGACTGGCACCAGCGGGAAAACAATCGCCCGATAGAGACGGGCCTCCTTCACAATAACCTCACTAAGCGTAGATACTCCGACGCCCACATTTCCGCCGCCCTGCAAAAATTGCAAGCCGCTGCCGACACTACCGGTATCACCCTCTACCAAGCCAACCTGCGCACTTACAACCTGCTGCGTTACCCCATCAAGGTTCAGCTGGGTGCCGGACAAGCCCACGAAGATGTGCATGTGATTGACTGGGAGACTCCAGAGAACAACGACTTCACCCTCGCGGAAGAAGTCACGCTCAAGGGCGGCTACCAGCGCCGCCCCGATCTAGTACTCTACATCAACGGCCTCGCCATCGGCGTGATCGAACTGAAACGCAGCTCAGTGGATGTAGTCGACGGTATTCGCCAGATCATCACAAACCAGGAAGAAATCTTCAACAAGGGCTTCTTCAGCACGGTGCAGTTCGTATTTGCCGGCAACGACTCCCAGGGCCTGCGCTACGGCACCATAGGCACACCGGAGAAGTATTTCCTGGTGTGGAAGGAAAAGACAGACGCCCCGCCAGCCCCCGACTACCTGCTGGATCAACCACTCGCCCAGATGTGCGAGAAGTCGCGCCTGCTAGACCTTATCCGCAATACCATCATTTTCGACGCAGGCCAGAAAAAAGTTCCCCGGGTGCACCAGTTCCTCGGCCTCAAGGCCGCACAGCAGCGAATCCAAAAACAGGAAGGCGGCGTGATCTGGCACACCCAGGGCAGCGGCAAGAGCATTCTCATGGTGCTGCTGGCCAAGTGGTTAATGGAGCACGACCCTGATGGCCGGGTACTGATCATCACTGACCGCGACGAGCTGGATAAGCAGATCGAGGGGGTGATGAAGAACGCGGGGGTTATCAGCGCGGACTCGCCCTCGCCGCGCATCACTTCGCGCCGAGATTTTATGGACAAACTGGCCGCCAGCACCCCCCGGTTGATGTGCGCCCTGCTACACAAATTTGACCCCGACCTGAATGCCGCCACGCCTGCGGTACACGGCCGCTTTTATGTGTTCGTCGATGAATGCCACCGCACCCAGGGTGGCGGCATGAACAAACAAATGAAGCAGTGGCTGGAGGGTGCCATCTTTATCGGTTTTACCGGTACACCGTTATTGCGCAAAGACCGTCAAACCACCCGCGAGGTGTTCGGCACCTACATACATACTTACAAATTTGATGAAGCCGTGGCGGATGGTGTCATCCTCGACCTGAAATACGAGGCCCGCACCGTGCCACAGCGCCTCACTTCCCAACAGGCCATTGATGACTGGTTCGAGCAAAAAACAAAGGGGCTGAACAATTACCAGCAGGCCGTGCTGCGCAAGCGCTGGGCAACGATGGAAGAACTGATGAGCGCAGAAGATCGAAAGCGCCGCATCGTCGCCAGCCTCATTCAGGATTTCGCCCTGAAATCGCGCCTCAACAACAACCGAGGGGCCGCCATTCTGGTCGCCGCCTCGATTTACGATGCCTGCCATTACTACCGGCTATTCCAGAATACGAATTTCGGCAGATATTGCGGCATCATCACCTCCTACCAGCCCAACCATAACGCCATCTCCCGGGAGCCGCCCGATAGTGATGAACGCTATAAATTTGATACATATACCCGGCATGTACTGCAAGAGGGGCAGACAACGAAGGACTACGAGGACAAGACCAAGCAGCTCTTTATTCACGAACCGGCCAACTGTAAACTGCTGATCGTGGTCAGCAAGCTGTTAACCGGTTTCGACGCGCCCTCCTGCACCTATATCTATCTCGACAACGAGATACACGACCATAACTTGTTTCAGGCCATCTGCCGTACCAACCGGCTCGATGGCGACGACAAAGACTACGGTTATATCGTCGACTTCAAAGAGCTGTTTCACGAAGTACAGAACTCCATAGCGGTGTACACCTCCGACGAACTGGATATCGATGAGGGCGGTGACGACGGCAACCCTACAGTGAAAAACTGGCTGGAAGAGGGCAGGAAGAAACTCGATGAGGCCCGCGAGGCCCTGCGTTACCTGTGCGAACCAGTGGCGGCACCCCGCGAGATCGAGCAGTACCTACATTACTTCTGCGGGGACGCCAGCGACCCGAAGGGACTGGATGACACCGAGCAACTGCGCATCGCCTTCTACAAAGCGGTAGTGACCTTCGTGCGGGCCTATGCGGCAATAGCCCAGAACATGACGGAAGCCGGCTACACAGACCTAGACACCAGAGAGCTGCAGGCCGAGGCCGCGAACTTTACCGAAATCCGCAACGCAATAAAGCAGCACTCCTCTGAAGAGCTGGACATCAAGCCCTACGAAGCGGATATGCGTCACCTCATCAACACCTATATCCAGGCCGACCAGGCTGAGGATTTGGGCAACCTGAGCCAGCTCACTCTGACAGAACTGATTATAGAGACGGGCATCCACAACGCCATCGCAAAGAAGCTTAATGCCAAGGGCAAGCTGTCGAACAACGCCGTTGCCGAGGGCATCATCAACAATGTTCGTAAGACCATTATCCGCGAGCAACTTACCGACCCCCGGTTTTACGACGAAATGTCCAAGCTGCTGGACGACCTCATCAAGCAAAAGCGGGACGATACAGAGTCCTACGAGGAGTTTTTGAGAAAAACGGAAGCTCTGGTTAAAGCCATGTCCGGAACGGGGACCAGCGGGCCACATCCGACGATACTGAACGGTCATCCTGAGGCCATTGTCCTGTTCAACAACTTGCTGTCAGTTCTCCCTATGAGGTATGCCACTGCCGAAATCCACGAAACAGACGACCAGGAAATGCAGCAGCGTGCCGAACACGCACTGGAGATCGACCACGCCATAAGGGTACAGGCACCCGCTGGCTGGAAGGGCGATGAGGCCCGCGAGGCCCAGGTGCTAAATGCGCTGTTCCCGCTGATGGACAGAAACCGTGAGGCCACAATGGTCATTTTCGAAATAATCAAAGCGCAGCCTGGCTACTAATGACAGAAACCATACAGATCGGCGATATTAATATTCTGGTTACCCGGAAGGCGATCAAGAATGTTCACCTAAGCGTGCACCCGCCAAATGGACGCGTGACGCTTGCGGCGCCGACAAGTACCCGGCTTGAAGTAGCCAGGGCTTATGCTATCTCGAAGCTCAGCTGGATTCGCAATCAGCAGGAAAAACTTCGAAACCAGCCCAGGGAGACTAAAAGAGAATATGTCGAACGGGAGAGCCACTACCTGTGGGGCAGACGCCATTTGTTATCGGTCGAGTATGCCGACGCCAAGCCGTCTGTGGCATTAGATCACAAGCGGATCACCCTGATAGTTCGGCCGGGCAGCTCCCGAGAGAGGAAAGAACAAGTTATCCAGGAATGGCACCGATCTCTTCTTCACGACGTAATTCCTCCCATAATAAAGAAGTGGGAAAGGAAGCTGAGCGTATCAGTACAGGCTTATTTTCTGCAGCGGATGCGAACTCAATGGGGTAGCTGTAACCACAAAGCAGGCAATATACGCCTTAACACTGAACTGGTTAAGAAACCGAGAGATTTGCTGGAATACGTCATCGTGCACGAGATGGCGCACTTAATAGAGCCCACCCACAACGAGCGGTTTGTATCCGTTCTCAGTGAAAACTATCCTTCATGGCAAGAAGCCAGGATCGAATTGAATGAGCTGGAATTGGGTGCAGAAAGGTGGTGACCGACAATCCTATAATGCCGACCTCAACGAGGCTTGCACTAAGATAAAACTTTAGAAAATATTGTTATCTATCCATCAACAGAAATCAGCTACGGGAACGATTTTGATGTAAGTGGAGCTGCCCAAGGACAGCAGGGCAACCCAACTTGAGTCACCACGTACCTGACCAAATGTCTTGAGAATTATATCGCAGAGGCTTAAGATGGCCTAACTTCCTGATTATGATGATAAATTTCGTTGGGATTAATGTTATTAAGTATCGTCATGCAGGGGCGGCTTTTACCTTACGATGTGGGTTATCACTCATATCCACGGTCTAAATAACCCCCCAAGATTACCCAAATAACTAAATAGTTGATTAAGGAAACAAGCCGAACTCTATATGAGCCCAAACTTTCACAATCCCCCTGTTGTAGAGCGCGTCATCGGAATACAGTTCGAGGAGCTGCCTTTTTTTACAAACGCCCACGCAGGATGGTTCTGGAAATCATTTCTAAAAGACTCAGCATGGTCACACCTCTCGACCGCCCCTCCGATTATAAATAAATTCGAACAATTTGGTGAAAAGAAATTTAGCGCTAGCCCAGCGCCATTTCAAATTAGCACAGCACCTCCCCCCGAGCGTAGTCAAATCGTCAGGGAATCCGACGATATGATGATACAGTTTCAAAATTCAAGGTTTCTCCTGAACTGGCGTAGAAAGAATGATCAACAGTACCCGGACTTTGAGGATTTGCTCGATGAATTTGGCAATCACTTTAAAGTCTTCCAAAAGTTTGTTGGTGAGGCTGGGGGTAGTACGCCAAAAATCAACCAGTGGGAAGTTACTTATGTAAACCACATACCCAAGGACGGTATATGGTCAAACGCGAGCGATTGGCTCACACTTTTCCCGGGCTTTTCTTTGCCTAGTTATGGTGAAGACTCCATGACATTAGAAACTATTGGGGCGAACTGGTCGCTGAATTTGCCAAACCAAGCTGGACGACTCCACATATCGTTGAAGCACGCTATCGCTACTACCCCGAAGAAGGGCGAAATTATTGTGCTAGAATTGACAGCCCGCGGACCAGCGACAGATTTCGAGAGCTTTAAGCAAGGGCTGGACCTAGGGCATGATGCTATTGTAAATACTTTTGCGAATATCACATCTATCGATGCTCACAAAGTTTGGGGGAGAAACGAGAAATGACATCAGCAATGCTTTCAGGTATCCATCGCTATATTTCTGAATTCGATCACATTGACGTCGATTTAATGTGGGCGAAAGTTCTCAATCAAGTGGTAAGCTTTAGGCACCTCCGATTTAACTGGGATGGAGAAGGCTCAAACGCACCCAGTGAAGAACTAATAAACTCCCTTTTGAGCTACCTTCAGTCCTTGAAGAAAAATCAGGACCTACCACCACCGGCACGAGCATTAGCCACCGACGAAGGAGGTATTGTCGTGGAATGGCAAGATAGCGAAGGAGTTGTCGAACTGGAAACCGAGGAGCCCGGATTCGGTGAACTAATGTTCGCACCAAACGAAGGGGAAACAGAATTTAAATCGCTGGATTGGCGCCCTGAGGATGTTTGGATAGGGCAGCAGTTTAGTAGCGGTAGGGCCTTTTCATCAACTACATCCACCACTCCAACGCTAATCTATTCAGCGGCATAGTTTCGCCTGGACTCGCACATTCCTGCAAACAAAGCACACCGTATTAGCCAGTGTTGAGTGAAGATGACAACATACTTCCAGCCGAGTTGCTCCTTAGGAGGATTTTGAATCGAGGCGAAGAAATTGATTTTACTCTGCCGAGGCCCGTTCAAGGTTTGGCTTTCAGCCCAAACATACATGATTCGGACGGCCTATCCCTATTTCGAGAAAAGTTTTCTTCGCCAGAAGATGTAGCTCGCTCTGGACGAAATCCTCGCGGATATTACGTCGCACAAATTCCCGCCTCAGAAATCCTTGATTTGGGAGTTACACTCGTACCGGACCCCCAAACTGACACTTTACCAGGCCATTCACTAATACCCGAGCTGACATATTCTTCAAGCAAACAATACAAGAGGGAACTGAGAAACAAACTTGCTCAGCTGGTCAACAAAGACCCTAAGAATAGGATTGTCTTTCACCCTGCTAACTCGCAATAGCGAACGCAGCTGGCAAGCCTGGGGGCATATTAGGGGGCACTTTTTTGTATAGAATAAAAATACCACCGTTATTTCAACAAGTTAGATGGCTTATTTAGAGACGTCTCCGGGCACCATTACAGAACCAAAAGCCTCGCTACTCGGCGGGGCTTTTTTGTTAATATCGCCACCATGTGTAGGCCCCGGTGCGCCGGG
>Ga0164313_10003606_pt1 | contig 13754 bp, 16 predicted proteins | sample GuaBasSedimGuay4_FD_113735 | JGI IMG/M metagenome (GOLD analysis project Ga0164313, IMG submission 113735) | Subseafloor sediment microbial communities from Guaymas Basin, Gulf of California, Mexico - Guay4, Core 4569-4, 0-3 cm | ecosystem: Environmental > Aquatic > Marine > Hydrothermal vents... | reverse complement strand
CCTGAGAAGGACGAAGTACCCTATTTTCAGAAGTACACGGTTCCCTGCGAAGAGGACTGGGCAATTCTGGATGCAATCAACTATGTGAAAGACAACCTCGACACCACGCTCAGTTATCGTTGGTCCTGTCACATGATGGTGTGCGGCAGTTGCGGCATGATGGTCAATGGTGAGCCGAGCCTTACCTGCAAAACCTTCGTACGTGACTTGCCGGGCAAGGTTCGCATTGAACCACTGGAGAATTTCCCGATCGAACGTGACCTGGTAGTGGTGCTGGATGATGTGATGGAGAAACTGCACAAGATCCAGCCCTACATCATGCGCAAGGACCCGCCTCCGGAAGACAAGGAGTTCACACAATCCCGTGGTCAGTTGGCGAAATTCAAGCAACTCACCATGTGTATCAACTGTATGTGTTGTTATTCCGCCTGTCCTCAATACGGGCTGGATAAGAACTTCATGGGCCCGGCCGCGCTGGCGCTGGCACATCGGTATAACCTTGACTCCCGCGACCAGGGTAAGTCTGAACGACTGAATATCCTGGCCGATCATGATGGTGTGTGGGAGTGCTCTTTTGTTGGTGCCTGTTCGGAGGTTTGTCCAAAGAGTGTCGATCCGGCCGCTGCTATTCAGCAGATGAAGATTGATGGAGCTATGGAGTTCTGGAAGCAGAAACTGGGTTTCCCCGGAGGTGAATCATGAGCCGTCAACCCTATGTCAGACCCATGTCCAAAACGACCTGGTACATGCGTAACGGACGCTACCAGGTTTACATGTTGCGCGAGATGACCAGCTTTCTGGTGGGTTTTTATACGTTTCTCACCATTTATGCGCTCTATACGCTGACCGCCAACTCACCGGATGCCTGGAATAGTTTTATCTCTTCACAACAGGGCCCTTTCATGGCTGTTTTCCATGGTCTGGCATTGTTGTACTTTCTTCTCTATCAGACCTTCCCCTGGTTCAAACTGGCACCGAAGGCTATGCCGATTCAGCTTGGTGAGAAGAAGCTGCCCGGTAGTTATATCGTAGTCGCTCATTACGTCGCCTGGGTTATCGCCAGTGCAATCATATTTTGGCTTGCGGGAGTAATTTAATCATGGCAATTGCAAAAAAATCTGTTATCTGGAGTTTGTTCGCCGCTGGTGGAACCCTGACGGCATTCATCTTTCCCGCTCTGATGGCTTTATTCCTGCTGATCGCGACTGGAAATGTCCCGGATGGGCTCCAATACCAACAATTTCACACTTTTGCGGTCAGTTGGCTTGGCAAAGCAGCCCTTTTCGTCGTACTCTTCCTGTCATTGTGGCATGCAGCACACCGTTTACGGGTCGTCGCGCACGACTTTGGTATACGAAAAGACAAGCTGGTTGCCAACGTCGTTTACCTGGTAGCCACGATTGGTACAGTGCTGACGGCTTATTTTTTGCTCTCAATTAACTAGCCATAAAACCATATGAATGATGACTCGAGGGCACTAGCTGAAACATACGACTATGAGGTCACTGACCAGGCTGAGCCTGAGGTGGAGCAGGATTCCGTTTTGTTGACTCCCGTTGCCGCGCCCGCCATTCCCGATTATCTACAGGACACCTACTGGTGGGCTTATCTCCACCCAAAGTCTTTCTGGTTCTTCGAGCGTGAGTGGGTCGTCAACCTGATCCTGTGGGGCAATATGAACAAGCTCACCAACACGGTGCTGGAAGAAATAGATCTCCAGCCTCACAGCCGTGTACTGCAGGTGGCTTGCGTATATGGTGATTTTTCGAACAAGCTGGCGACACACCTGGGTAAGACGCATTCCACACTCAGGGTAGTGGATGTTGCACTTATCCAGATTCGTAATGTTGAGAAAAAGCTGCAATCTCACAATAACGTGTCTGTTCATCATCAGGATTCCACCGCCTTGATGTTTGCCGATAACAGCCTGGATGAAACTATCGTGTTTTTCCTGTTGCATGAGCAACCGGAAGACGCACGACGTAAAACCATCACAGAAGCGATTCGTGTAACAAAGCCCGGTGGGCGGATTGTTTTTGTCGATTATCACGGACCCGGGCGGTCAAACCCGATGCGTTATGTGATGAAACCCATCCTGACCATGCTCGAGCCGTTTGCAATGGATCTGTGGCGTGATGAATTATCGGCATTTATGCCTGCCGACATAAAGCCTGGACAACTTTCATCTTCTTTCTATTTTGGTGGTCTCTACCAAAAGGTCGTTCTGAACCTCTGATCTTCGCTGCATTCGATTGTTACACCTTGATTGGCGGCTGTCGCTTTCGCCCTTATATGAAAATGCGGATGTGTGTGAAATGACCAGTTGTTACGAGAGGCTGTCAATCAGGTGCCAGAGTGCTTCCACGTGTTGTTTTTCTGTGTGGGTTTGACCGATGGAAACCCTGATGAACCAGGTATCATTGATGTGGGAAGGAGTTACCGCGACCTTGCCGCTTGCATTCAGATCATCAGCCAACTTCCGTGTAGCGCTATTTCCGTCAACAAGAGTGAAGCATACGAGCCCGAAAGGGTGTGGCGCGAAGAGTTCAAAGCGATCATCCTCGCCAAGACGGTCAGCAAGGTCTTTGGCCATCGCAACGTGATTACGGATCATCGTCCGCAGACCTGCGGCCCCGTAGTAACGGATAACCCACCATAGTTTAAGCGCCCGGAAACGGCGACCCAGCGGAACATGCCAGTCCCTGTAATCAATAACATCGCCGCTGTCCGAGGCTGTGTTGCGTAGATAAGGAGGAAGGATGCTCATCGTGTCGATGAGTGCTTCCCGGTCAGCTACCCACAATACGTTACAGTCAAAGTTCACCATCATCCACTTGTGCGGGTTGAAGGTGTAACTGTCAACCAGCTCCAGGCCAGGCTGGTGTACGCGGAACTCATCACAGAGCATGGCAGTACCGGCATAGGCAGCATCAACGTGGTGCCATAAGCCATATTCCAGGGCGATATCCGCGATTGCCTCGATGGGGTCAACGGCTGTTGTTGCAGTCGTTCCTATCGCTGAAACCACGGCGACTGGTAACAAACCGGCCGCCTTGTCCGCTGAGATTGCGGACTTCAATGCGGTTGGATCAAGCGCGAATGTACTGTCCACATTGATCTTGCGGCAGTGGCCAATACCGGCAACCGTGCAGCCTTTCTCAATCGACGAATGCGCCTGGCTTGATGCGTAAGCAACCATATTCTCTGCCGGTGCCTTGTCTTTATTCCGGTGTCGGGCGACCACCAGCGCGGCGTGCGTTGCATCCGACGCACTCATCTGGATGACGCCTCCGCCAGGACCATCGCTTTTCCAGCTTTGGGGCAGGCCCATCAGGTCGACCAGCCAGTCGAGTACCTTAGATTCAATTTCGGTGGTTGCTGGAGAGGTTGACCACAACATCCCCTGTTGCCCAAGTGCCGCCGAGGCAAGTTCTGCGAGGATCGAGGCCCCGGATACGTTGGCAGGAAAGTAGGCGAACCAATTCGGCGATTGCCAATGAGTCAGTCCCGGCAGTACGATCTCGTCGAGGTCAGAGAGCATCGACGTAAATCCGTCGCCTGTTTCCGGTGCCTGATCGGGGATTTTCGAGGCGGTTTCACCCGGTTTGACATCAGGCAGGACGGGGTACTCTGCAACGTGCTGCATGTAGTCAGCTATCCAGTCGATCACTGCATAGCCGTTTTTACGGAATTCCTCAGGGGTCATGTGCAGTTAAAGCCTCTTTAAGTTCCTTGAGCTGGGATGGTGTATCCAGATCAGAGCTGGCATTTTGCAAATCAGCCGGGATGACGAGATCCGGATGTGATCGAAGAATGCTGTGTGCGCCGTGATCGCCGTCTAGTGTACTCAAGGCCTGGAAAAGGGTGGAAGGAAAAATGACTGGCGGCCCACACCGGCTTCCTGTTGCGGCGCAAACGATACGCTGTGTATTACATAACCAGGTTTCAAAAAGCAAATGTAAATCCTCAGGCAGAATACGCCATTGATCGCATAATAGAATCATCAGCCCATCTGAAGCATCGTCGACGGCCCGTGCACCACAAGCAATGGAAGTACCCATACCGCTGCTCCAGTCAGGATTGTAAACCGGCTTTGCGGTGGTTTTCTGCACCTCTGCCTGTACTGCTTCAGTATCTGCACCGGTGACTACGAGGATTTCGTGGGGGCTGAGAGATTCTGCATTTTCTATTGCCTGCCGGATCAGCGATTTACCCTTGAAATTTACCAGTTGTTTGGGCTGGCCCAGACGCTGGCTGGCGCCTGCGGCCGGAATAACAATGCTGAGTCGGGGCCGGCGAATCATGTGCCAGTGGGTGTGAGTTCACTACCGTGACGCCGGTTCAGGCAGGCATGTATTTCAGCGATGATGGACAGCGCAATTGATTCGGGCATCTCGGCACCAATATCAAGGCCGGCAGGACCGTGAACATGGCAGCCAGCCTCGCCGTTGGTGATGTTGATTTCTTCAAGCAAGCGGTCACGTCGCGCACGTGGCCCCAGCAGTCCGATATACCCCACTTGTGCTGCAACAACCTGTGCCAGGTATTGCCGGTCATGATCCAGGTTATGGCTCATCATGATGACCGCATCGATGTGCTGCAGATCAACGTTGCTCGTCAGTTCGCCGGGTTGAGATAAACGTACATCACAGGCAGCAGGAAATCTCTCCGCATTCGCAAAACCGGAGCGGTGGTCCACTACTGTGCAATCCCAGCCCATTTCAATCGCCAGCCTGGTGACAGGCACCGCATCTATCCCCGCACCGCATACCAGCAGGGCGGGGGGCGGTATTACCGGGACCAGCAACATATCCACTTTGCCTTGTGCAGTGGTAATAGATTCACGCCAAAACCGGCGGGACATGTCGTGTAGTTCAGCAGGGGGGTGAATCCCTTCTGTCAACGCTGCGTCTCCGGCGCTGAATTCATCACCGCAATCAAATGCAAAACTGCCAAACGGGTGATCCGGATCGTCGCTTTCGACAGCGAGTCCCAATATACCGTCCTGGCGGGTTTGCCAGGCACTTTCCAGTGTTTCCAGAAACCCGAAGCCCTCATCACGTTCCAGACGCTGCAACATCAACTGGATGACACCGTCGCACCCTATACCGAGACCCCAAACGAGATCCGCATCGGCTGACAGATCATAGGTTACCTTGCGTGTTTCACCATCCTCAAAAACCTGTTTCGCATGCTGGGCCAGGTCCGATTCAAGACAGCCACCGGAAATCAGGCCGCGATGACTGCCATCGGCGGCAATTAGCATCATTGCCCCGGGTTTGCGGTAGGTGGAGCCTTCGGTGGCGATAACGGTGCCCAGAATCAGCGCGTCATCTGTTCGATGTGCGCGATAAAACTCCAATAATGTAGAAAGACCCAAATGCATGGGTGCAGCTTACCAATATGTGTGACTGAATTCGATAGCTGTTCAGGCAGATGTTTTCTTTCTTAACTGGTCAGCGATGGGTAGCCAAATTCCTGATCTATAGCCGGTCAGAACGAATTCTGTGTGGCATCGGGATATCGGGTGATAAAATCAGTTCACCAAAAGTGCGTAAATGAAAATGATATGTCGAATTCAGGACCATGGTTTGTCTATGTCATCCGGGCTAGCGACGATAGCTTGTATACCGGTATAACGACTGATGTGCAGCGCCGTTTTAATGAACATTGCAGCCCGGACAAGGGTGCGCGTTATTTCCGTGGCAGGCAACCTGTAAAAGTAGTCTACCGTGAAAGCCACCCTGATCGCAGCAGTGCGCTGCGGCGGGAAGCCGCCATTAAAAAGCTTCCAAGGGGTCAGAAATTAGCGTTGATTGAAGAGGGTTAACAGGGGGTGGGATTAAAACTGCCAGGGCGCCCATATTGATAAGTGACACTCCGTGTCTCGCAGCAAAGACAGATAAAAGCTGGTTCAACTGCGCCAAGGCTGTAAGCACAATAGCGTATATTAATTTAAAGTACAAGCGCTTATCTGCTATTTGTAATGTAAAACAATAATAAAATGCTTTATGTTCCAATCATATTTTCTTTTGGTCGAATGCAACCAGGCTTGTTGCACTACAAGTTATTTCGTTATACTCTTGCATTAATGTATTAACACGCTAGCACACTGGTACGATATGAAACAGCATAGTGAAAAGCAGCAGAAGGAACTCAAGGCTGCGGCCGACTCCCTGTACAAGGCATTTCTGACCATGGACAAGCCGGGTGAGGTGCGCCAGTTTCTTCTTGATCTATGCACACCATCTGAGCTCGAAGCGATCGTTGACCGTTGGTGGACTGCTTCGTTGTTAAAAGAAGGTCGCAGCTATCGGGAAATCAGTAAAATAACCGGTGTCAGTGTTACAACCATTGGTCGTGTTGCCCGGTATTTGAATATGGGCGAGGGTGGCTATCGTTTGGCGTTGCGTCGTGAGAAGGCAGGAAAAACATGAACAGAATTAGAGTAGCGATACAGAAATCGGGCAGGTTATCGGAGAAATCATTGGCATTGTTGCAGAATTGCGGTCTGCGTTTTGCGCGCAGCAAAGACAAACTGTACTGGTATGGGAAGGATTTTCCGGTAGATTTATTGCTGGTACGTGATGATGACATTCCGCGTATGTTGCTTGATGGCGTTTGCGAGCTGGGCATCGTTGGTGAGAATATTGCCGAAGAGGAGATGCTGGAACGTGATGGCGGTGAAGATCTGACGCAATTACGCAAGCTGTCTTTCGGTGGTTGTCGTTTATCGCTGGCTGTTCCGGAAGATTCACCGGTTAAATCGGCTTCTGATCTGGATGGCTGTCGAATTGCAACCTCTTATCCAGCGTTGACCAGGGCACTGTTAGCGAAACGTGGCATCAGTGCAGAAACTGTCAAGTTTTCCGGTTCGGTCGAGATTGCGCCGGGTCTCGGCGTTGCTGATGCAATATCTGACCTTGTTTCCACCGGTACTACATTACGTGCCAATCACCTGGTTGAACTGGAAGTGCTGTTTGAAAGTACCGCAGCACTGTATGGACGACTTGATAAACTGACCACCGAAAAACAAGCGATGCTGGATCGTCTGCTCGCACGCCTGGATGGTGTGCTATTGGCCGCCGAGAGTAAGTACGTGATGTTGAATGCTCCGCGGAATGCAATTGAGGAGATAACACGTTTGCTGCCGGGTGCGGAAAACCCAAGCCTGATGAATCTTGAGGGTGCTCCGGATCGCGTGGCACTACACGCAGTCTGTCGAGAGGCTGTTTTCTGGGAACACCTGGAAGCACTCAAGGGTGCAGGTGCGACAGCCATACTGGTGTTGCCGGTCGAGAAGATGCTGGGGTAATTCATGACCATTCGAATTCCCGAATCCATTGATTGGTCAACTGCAAGCGAGGCGCAGCGAAGATCTGTATTGCAACGTCCGCCATTGCCGGCCAGTCATCTGCAACGGGACGTGGCCGGGATTATTTCCCGGGTTCGCGAACAGGGTGATGCCGCCTTGCGTGCCCTGGGCATGCAATATGACGGAGTCAGGCTTGAGCAGTTGGAGGTTGATGCTGGTGAATGGGCTGCTGCCGATTCGCTGACAGATCCGGTGGTTCTCCAGGCTATGGATGAGGCCATCGGCCGAATTGATGCTTTCCACCTGGCGGGAAAGCCGGCACCGGTGAGCATGGAAACGACACCGGGCATGCGTTGCGAGGCGCGATATTTGCCGATTTCACCTGTCGGTCTGTATGTTCCGGGTGGTTCCGCACCGTTAATATCAACTGTCATCATGCTGGCGGTCCCGGCGCGCATTGCCGGTTGCAAACAGGTCGTGCTGTGCACGCCTCCGGATAAACAGGGGCAGGTGCCCGCGGCGATCCTGGCCGCAGCCCGGCGCTGTGGCGTCAAACGGGTATTTAAAGCCGGTGGTGCACAAGCCGTTGCAGCCATGGGGTTGGGGACTGAGAGCATCCCGGCCTGTGCCAAACTTTTTGGCCCGGGAAATGCCTGGGTAACCGAAGCAAAGCAACAAATAGCGGCATTGGCCGGTGGTGCTGCGCGTGATATGCCTGCGGGCCCATCGGAAGTGCTGGTGATTGCAGATGAAAGCGCGGATGCCACGGCCGTTTGTTGGGATCTATTGTCGCAGGCAGAGCATGGGCCGGATTCACAGGCAATTCTCATTAGTGACAGTCAAGAGCTTCTGAATGAGGTGGAACGCCTGATTCCTTCTATGGCAGGCAACTTGCCGCGAGCAGCCATCCTGTCAGAATCTCTGCAATATCTCGGCCGAATCCTGGTAAGTAGCATCCATGAGGCGGTGGGTATCAGCAATCTGTATGCACCGGAACACCTGATACTCAATTGCAGTGATGCCGACCAGGCAGCAGACCGGGTGACTGCTGCCGGATCGGTATTCGTTGGCCGGTGGACACCGGAATCGCTGGGTGACTATTGCTCTGGCACCAACCATGTTTTACCTACTTATGGGTACGCAAGAGCGTACAGCGGGCTATCGGTCAATGATTTTATGCGCCGTATGACACTCCAGCGTGCCAGCCACTCCGGGCTGCGTAGTGTCGGGCCCTGTGCGGCGACCCTGGCCAGAGCAGAGGGGCTTGATGCCCATCGCATGGCAGTTGAATACCGTTTAGATCGCAAGAAGGGGCTGCAATAATGGATATTAACACCCTCGCGCGACCGGAAATTGTGGCTATGAAGCCGTATGTCTCAGCACGCAATAGCGCTGCCGCAGATGGCATCCTGCTCAATGCCAACGAAGCACCCTTTCCCCATGTTGATGATCCCGAATGGCAGCGTCTTGCCTTGAATCGCTACCCATCACCACAACCGGTGCTGTTGAAAACCCGTATGGCAGACTTGTACGGGGTCGCTGAATCCAATGTGTTGGTGACACGCGGCAGTGATGAAGGCATAGATCTTCTGACACGGGTTTTTTGTCGGCCGGGTCAGGATGCAATTGTTGAGTGTACCCCTTGCTTCGGGATGTACCGTATTGCTGCGACGATCCAGGCGGCAAAAATAATTGATGTACCCAGGCTGGCCAGGCAGGGGTTTCAAATTGACTTCGGGCAGCTGGAGCAGGTCATTGAAAGCCAGGCCGGTGTACGGCTTGTTTTTCTGACCACACCCAACAACCCTACCGGTGATTTGATCACACGTGAGGCTTTGGTGCGCGTGCTGGAGGCCTGCGAGGACAAAGCGTTGCTTGTGCTTGATGAAGCCTATATTGAATTCTGCACGGCCGAATCTGCCTGTAGTCTGGTGGACAAATACCCTCAACTGGTCGTGCTGAGAACTTTATCAAAGGCCTGGGCCGCTGCTGGTGTGCGCTGCGGTACCGTTATCGCTGACGCTGCTGTAATCGGCCTGTTGCAGCGTGTAATTGCGCCCTATCCACTGGCGGCCACGGCGATTGATGCTGCGTTGCAGGCAACGACCGGGGCTGCGGTGGTTCGCCAACAGAACTTTGTAAGTTCGGTCAGGCAAGGCAGGGCAGATTTGCAACGGTTTCTATTGGAATGCGACTGGGTTAAGGAGTTCTGGGACAGCAAAGCCAATTTCATCCTGCTTCGTGTTGCAGATGCAGTTGCATTGACAGACTGGTGTGCAGATCGCGGAATACGTATTCGTGATTTCAGTTCGCAGCCACAGCTTGAAGGGTGTGTACGCCTGACCATCGGCAGCAGGGAAGAGCAGGCGGCCTTGAAAACGGCCTTGCAGTCATACGGAGAGCAAAAATGAGAGCACAAGTATGAAATTGGCGAAACGCCGCATACTGTTTCTGGACCGGGACGGTACGCTGATTATTGAACCGGAGGACAAGCAGATCGATAGCCTGGAAAAGCTGGAACTGGTTGAAGGTGTAATTCCGGCCTTGCTGAAGCTGAAAGCAGCCGGCTACGAGTTCGTGATCGTCAGCAACCAGGATGGTCTGGGCACCTCTTCCAATCCCACCGAAAATTTTCAGCCTCCGCACGACAAAATGTTATCGCTGTTTTCGTCCCAGGGGATTTTTTTTACAGCAGAGCATATTGACCCGCATTTTGAACACGAAGGGTCTCCAGACCGGAAGCCCGGGATTGGTATGTTGCTGGAATATCTAAAATCCGGTGAACTGAACCTGCAAGACAGCTGGGTGATCGGCGACCGGCAGACTGACTTGCAACTGGCGGGAAACATGGGGATTGGCGGTATCCTTTGTGGCCCGGATGGTGATGCCTGGGATGAGATAGCCCGACGTCTTTGCACGCAGCCACGTAAGGCAAGCGTACAACGTGATACCAATGAAACCCGGATCAGGGTAGATGTGGATCTGGATGCCACGGGGGGTAATAACATTGATACGGGTATTGGATTCTTTGACCATATGCTGGATCAGATTGCGGCCCACGGTGGTTTCAGGTTGTTGTTGAACTGCGAGGGTGATCTTGAGATAGACGAGCACCACACGGTAGAAGATTGTGCATTGGCGCTTGGACAGGCCCTGGACAAGGCGTTGGGCGAGCGTCGTGGTATCGGTCGTTATGGCTTTGTTCTGCCCATGGATGAATCGCTGGCAGAGGTGGCAATCGACCTTTCCGGACGTCCGGCGTTTGAATTTACTGCAAAATTCCCACGCGATATGGTCGGTGGCATGTCGACGGAGATGGTCCGGCATTTTTTTGCATCACTAAGCCAGTCCCTGCGTTGCGCGTTACACCTGAAAGTCCATGGTGAGAATACCCACCACATGGTTGAGGGCCTGTTCAAGGGGGCCGGCAGGGCTTTGCGTCCGGCACTGGCCAGACAGGGAACTGATCTGCCCAGTACCAAGGGTGTGCTGGTATGACTTTGGCGATCATCGACAGCGGCGGTGCCAACATCAGCTCCGTTAAACATGCGTTGAAACGCCTGGGTGCTGAGCCGGTATTTACCGCAGATGCTGCAACCATACGCTCAGCTGAACGGGTCATATTGCCCGGCGTCGGTGCTGCCGGTGCTGCCATGTCGCGTCTGCACGAATTGGGATTAATTGATTGTATCCGGGAGTTGCAACAACCTGTTCTCGGTATTTGCCTCGGTATGCAGTTGCTGTTTGAAAAATCGGCCGAGGCCTACCATGGTGAAGACAGCACTGACTGTCTCGGCATTATTCCCGGTACATTGGAAAAGCTGAAGCCTTCTCAAGGTGTTCGCATACCTCACATGGGCTGGAATACAACGAAATCTGTCAAGGAAGACCCTTTGCTGAACGGCCTGCCGGCACAGCCCTGGTTTTATTTTGTGCATAGTTATTACGCACCGATTGGAAACAGCACGTTGGCCGTTTGTACCCACGGTGAGCCTTTTGCGGCCATTGTACGTAAGAATAATTTTTTTGGTGCCCAGTTTCATCCTGAACGTTCAGCCAGGTATGGGGCAAAGTTGTTAGCAAACTTTTTGGAAATTCAATGAAACTCATTCCAGCTATTGATCTCCTGGATGGGCGTTGTGTGCGCCTGTTGCACGGTGATTTTGACAAGGTAACCCATTACCCGGTTGCACCTGAAGAACTGGCACGCAGTTATGCTGCAGCAGGTGCTGAATGGTTGCACGTTGTTGACCTGGCTGCATCCCGGGATGGTGCCGGTGCAGATACCTCAGCGCTACTCAAACTGTTGAGTGAGGCACCACAGTCTGTACAGACTGGTGGCGGTGTACGTAGTGACAGAGATATTTCCATCAGGCTGGATGCCGGTGCGGCACGGGTCGTGGTTGGCAGTTTGTGTGTGACCGATACCAGCAGGTTTATTGAATGGTTGAGACACTTTGGTGCTGAAAAGCTTGTAGCTGCACTGGATATTCGAATTGATGAGACAGGTATGCCCTGGCCCCGAATCCATGGCTGGACTGATAAGGGTGACAGGGATATGTGGCAGTTGCTGGATGAATTGGTGGCGGGTGGATTGGTGCATGTATTGTGTACAGACATCAGTCGGGATGGCGCACTGAATGGTCCGAACCTGGATTTGTATGCTGAGATCACCGCCCGCTACCCTGATTTGCAACTGCAAGCGTCCGGGGGGGTCGCAAGTCTTTATGATCTTGAGGACCTTGAACCCATCGGTGCAGCGGGCGTAATCACTGGTAAAGCACTTCTGGACAGGCGTTTCACTATCGCTGAGGCTTTGGATACGCTGCGATGAGCACCAACCTGGCCCGCCGAATTATTCCCTGTCTGGATGTACGCGATGGACAAGTGGTCAAGGGCGTACAGTTTCGCAATCACCGGGTGATGGGTGACATTATCGAATTGGCGAAACGTTATAGTGCTGAGGGTGCAGATGAACTGGTTTTTTACGACATAACGGCCAGCCCCGAAGGCCGGTCGGTGGATAGCGACTGGGTTTCACGTGTTGCCGAGGTCATCGATATTCCTTTTTGTGTCGCTGGTGGTATCCGCTCGATTGGAGATGCCCGAAAAGTACTGCAACGTGGTGCCGACAAGATATCCATCAACACACCCGCAGTGCAGCGACCCGGGCTGATCAACGAATTGGTAGATGCATTTGGCAGCCAATGCGTGGTGGTTGGTGTTGATTCAGTATTACAGAATGGTCAGTGGGTAACCCGGCAAATGACAGGGATTCCGGACCGGATGCAACAGACCGGTCATAAAACTCTGGACTGGATTACTGAAGCCTGTCAGCGCGGTGCGGGGGAAATTGTACTTAATTGCATGGGCAGTGATGGCACTCGCCAGGGTTTTGATATTGCGCAATTGAAAGCGGCAAGGGAATTATTATCCATACCTTTGATTGCCTCTGGTGGTGCGGGCACCGCCGGTCATTTTGTCGATGTATTTAATCAGGCAGACGTGGACGGCGCTCTCGCCGCCACTGTTTTTCACAACAACAAGGTACCTATACCCGCGTTGAAACAAATGTTATCCGCGGCAGGTATTGGAGTGAGATTATGAGTATTGAGAATCTGGCATGGGAAAAGATGGGTTCATTAATACCCGCCATTGTGCAGGATGCCTTCGATGGGCGGGTACTGATGCAGGGGTATATGAATAAAAAAGCCCTGGATGTCACGCTGGATACCGGCAGGGTTACGTTCTGGAGTCGCAGTCGTGACTGCCTGTGGACCAAGGGTGAGACCTCAGGCAATTACCTTGACCTGGTAGAGGTTCATACTGACTGTGATGGAGATTGCCTGCTGGTACGTGCCCGCCCGGAAGGTCCCACCTGTCACCTTGGCATGGATACCTGTTTTGACGGTGAGGGCAGGATCATACCTGAACTCGCATTTCTCGCAGGGCTGGAAAATGTTATTGCCCGGCGAAATGAGCAACGCCCTGAAGGCAGTTACACAACATCACTGTTTGAATCCGGAATTAAACGTATTGCACAAAAAGTAGGCGAAGAGGGCGTGGAAGCGGCACTGGCTGCCGTGGCGGGTGAAGATGAAGAGCTGCTGAACGAGTCCGCTGATCTTATTTACCACCTGCTGGTTCTGTTACGCAGTCGCAATCTGGAGCTCGGCTCACTGGTAGAAGTCCTGAAGGCCCGGCACGGCGCTTGATCAGGCGAGTTCAGAACTAATTGGTGTGGGCAATTGGCACGGGTAAAAAAAAGGGCGGCGAGCCTGAAGCCCGCCGCCCTTACTGCTATTAATCAGACTTTGCAGCTATTGCTAACCTGGTTCTTCAAAACGCTCATATTTATGCGCATTGATGGTCGTGTGATTGGTCGCATCGCTGTTGGTATTGAAAATACTCAGCATGAAACCGGTGACCGGTAAACCGG
>Ga0164313_10003605_pt1 | contig 13756 bp, 14 predicted proteins | sample GuaBasSedimGuay4_FD_113735 | JGI IMG/M metagenome (GOLD analysis project Ga0164313, IMG submission 113735) | Subseafloor sediment microbial communities from Guaymas Basin, Gulf of California, Mexico - Guay4, Core 4569-4, 0-3 cm | ecosystem: Environmental > Aquatic > Marine > Hydrothermal vents... | reverse complement strand
TCGATATGGTTACTGTATCGGGGGTTGATTTTTCGGTGCCATCATCGACGACAAGATTTGCAACGTAGTCTCCCGGTAAATCAATAAACAATGTCGGATTAGTGATCAGCGGATCAGAAAGCATTGCGCCGCTACCATTGGGAATAGCCGTTAATAACCACTCGTAGGTTAGGGGGTCGCCATCAGCATCAATCGATTTGCTTGCATCCAGCGTGACTGTACTACCGACCATCGTGCTTTGATCCGCACCAGCATCAGCTTCGGGCCGGGTATTACTGGGTAAATCATAAGCAAAGGTGTAAACCAGGTCATCGGGATTTAATAGTACCCGACGGTTTTGCCGAAAGGTGAAGGTATCGGTGCTTAGTATCGTTGCGCTAGCTGCTATCGTGCCAAGCGTTAGGGTGCCTTCAACGATCACTGTGTTTGGAGATAAGCTAGTTACCGTAGCAACGACATTCTGTTTGCCTGGCCCGCTATTGGTGACGGTAGCAGTGTAGGTGTAGTTAAAAAAGGAGCGACCAACACGTTGTTTTGCGACTAGTTGTCGAGCGTCGACGCTGAGTTCCTCTGCATTTGCTATAACGGGTCCGCAGTTTAATAAAAATGCGGTCATCAATAATAGCCATTTAAGGCTAATCTGGTTTGGACATTTTTTCATTTCCGACTCTCCTACTACTAATGGTATGGAGAAACGAGCAAAATCCGTTTTGTGTTTTTGTCCTGGTAGTTTCTGAGTTTGTTACTACTTCGTACTCTAAAGCTCGTCGCCTCTCAAGTTTATTGCTTATTTTATATCTGGTGATTTTGTCTGGTTCTTCTGTAGCAGCTTATTAAAAATAGGCCGAATGCAAGTAAAACGAATACGGGAGGTTCCGGGACATTTTCAACAGGTAATGGCTGGGTGTAGTCATCACTGATTGGCTGAAAGCTAATAGGGTCGATAATTTCAAAAAACTGAGAACCGGGCGTTCCAGTTCCTAGGTAATCAAACTGCACCGAAAAACCTGACAATGATCCATCGGGCGAGATACCTGTTGTTAATGCTAAACTGTCAAAATAACCATCATCCGGTATTGAAGGATCAGGTTGATCAACTATAGAGTCCCAATCAGCCGGGGATGCAGTAAGCAATAGATTCTCATATAGGCCCAGATCAAAGTAGATTGTGAATTCTTCGATGTCTGCTGCGCTTTGATTTCCTACAGTATATTGATACTCGTAGGTATTGCCACTGATTTCTGTTACTTGATAATAAATTGGACTGCTCAACACTGCCATTGAGAAGCCCAAAAGTTGCATGGATAATAAACATTTTTGTATTATTTTTGCTTTCATAATCCCAGCCTTAAATTTTGTTGTTAAGTTATTATTCTTATGCAATCATCAAGCCAAAATATATTTTTTGTTAATAAACAACCACTTACGTATAGTGAGTTTTTTTCTGTGTACAAATATCATAATATCTGTAAAGAATACCGACACTTAAAATATGGTTATATGCTAATAGTTACCCAATCAAAACAGCAGGTAAAAAAGCGCTAAGTACCCTATATATCTGGGTTAAGGTATTAACAGCCACTATTTCAAGTTTGAACTTAGTTTTTAGCTCAATTATTGGCCTGTCTGTTAATGCTACGATACCTTCCTTACAAATCAATTACTTATATCATTTTCATGACTATATTGCTGTTACCAGGCTAAACTGTAAAAAAATTCGACATATTATTTATGGTCTTTACACATTATTAACTGTAGCAGTGTCTATAAATGCATAAATAGTGCATTCCCAGGCTGTTCTGTGGCCTTATTATGAACTGTCTGATGACAATAACGAGGGTAGCAATATTGATAAGTAATTGAATATCTATGCATAAAGGATATATACTTCGTGCGACCATAAAATCAAAATCAACGATTTTTTATGCTACACAGCAATACCCTCGGAGGTACACAATGATTTTTAAACAACTATTTGATCAAGCAACCTGGACCTACACCTATTTAATCGCTGACTCTGTTAGTAAAGATGCAGTGTTTATTGATCCAGTCAATACGCATATTGATGATTATTTACAGCTTCTAAATGAATTAGACCTAAATTTGAAGTACTCTCTGGAAACTCATGTGCATGCCGACCATATCACTGCCAGTGGACTGCTACGCCAAAAGACTGGCGCTTTAACCGGAGTTGGCCAGCTTTGTGGCGCTGAAACTGCTGATATTCAAATTCAGGATGGCGATATCTTTGATTTTGCTACCAACGAGCAAATAAAAGTGATTGCCACACCAGGTCATACACCGGGTAGTGTCTCTTTTCTTTGGCGCGACCGTGTCTTTAGCGGTGATGCTTTATTTATAGGAGGTTGTGGACGCACCGACTTTCAGGGCGGAAATGCAGGGGACCTGTATGACTCCATTACCCAGCGTTTATTTACTCTACCCGATGAAACGATAGTCTACCCTGGTCATGACTATCAGGGGCGCTGGATTACTAATATCAAGCAGGAGCGTACTAGCAATCCGCGTATTGCTGGTAAATCGCGAGCTGAATTTATTGAAATCATGAATAATTTAAACCTGCCTAACCCGAAACTTATAGACCAAGCAGTCCCCGCAAATCGATATTGTGGCCTGGAAGAAGAGGAGCGCATGGATGCTGTGCAACAGAGAGATGCCAAACAACCAAAACGGACTAGCAGTAGTACACAGGAACTGCTGAATGCAGCAAAACAGCAGATCACTGAAATTAATATTGAGAAGTCAAAACAATTGATCAAAGAAGGCAACTTGACTATTCTGGATGTCCGTGAAGAAAGTGAATATGCAGCGGGACATATCGAAAATTCAGTTTTTTTGCCACGAGGGGTTCTAGAATTCAAACTATCGGGCACACCCGAACTCGCCGATAAATCCAGGCCAGTTTTAATTTATTGTCGCAGTGGTAATCGTTCAGCACTGGCGGCCCTAACTATGCATCAGCTCGGTTACAAAAGCGTACTCTCCATGGCAGGCGGCTATGAGGCCTGGAAAAAAAGCGCCTAGTGCTACACTGGCATGTACGTTTGCACTCTGCAAAAATATCTTAATATATATAAGGAATACATTACTCATTGATCAAGGTATATTACGCATAATGATGGGTACAATGCGTTTTAACCATCCTACAAGTTATTGGTTTTTAAGTATAAACTACGCTGAGCAGTTACAAAATAAGAATAATTACAAATAGTTACTACAAAAGGAAGACTCTATGTCACAGACACATCATACTGTTTTAATTGTTGGCGGAGGCGCTGCGGGCGTATCCGTTGCCAACACCCTACACAGAAAGGATAGCTCTATTGATATCGCTATCATCGAACCTTCTGAAAAGCATTATTATCAGCCAGGATTTACCATTATCGGTGGCGGTGCTTATACCTTAAAAAAAACCACACGCAATGAGGTGGATTTAATTCGCTCGGGTATCACCTGGGTTAAAGAATTTGCTGATTCTTTCCAGCCTGATGAGAACAGCATCACCTTAAAATCAGGTGAGAGTATCAGTTATGATTATCTGGTGGTATGCCCTGGCTTACAATTAGACTGGGATAAAATTTCCGGGCTTAAAGAAACTCTGGGTAAAAATGGCGTGTGCAGTAACTATTCACCTGAAACCGTTGAATATACCTGGGAGTGTATTCAGAACACTGAATCAGGTAATGCATTATTTACCCAACCGCCCATGCCTATAAAATGCGCAGGCGCACCCCAGAAAATAATGTACCTGGCAGCCGACCGTTTTCGTAAAAGAGGCACTCTGGATAAGTTTGATATCCAGTTCTGCAATGCCGGCCCAGGCCTGTTCGGTGTGCCATTTTTTGCCAAGGCATTAAGCAAGGTTATTGCAGATTATGGTATTACCACCAGGTTTGGACATAATCTGATTGCTATAGACGGGGAGAATAAGACCGCAACCTTTGCAACTACAGATGCTGATGGCAATACGCAACAAGTAGACCTACCATTCGATATGATTCATGTCACTCCTCCGCAAAGTGCACCTGATTTTATCAAGCAAAGTCCGCTTGCGAATGATGGCGGCTGGGTTGATATTAATGATAAAACCTTGCAACACAACAAATATGCCAATATCTTTGGCCTGGGCGATGCAGGTTCTACACCCAATGCTAAAACCGCTGCCGCAGTACGTAAGCAAGTGCCCGTAGTTGTAGATAATATTTGTAACTTAATCAATGCCCAGGCGCTAGTCGAAGGCTATGATGGTTATGGCTCATGCCCACTGACGACATCATTAAACACTGTTATGCTGGCTGAGTTTTCTTACGGTGGATTAGTGACCCCCTCTTTTCCATTACTAGACCCTAGAAAAAATCGCCTAATCTGGTGGTGGGGTAAAATTGCCGGATTTCCATGGTTATACTGGTTATGGATGTTAAAAGGCTACCGTCTTGATATTCCACATAAAGCCTCTTATGCCAAAAAATTTACTGAAGAACCTTAAAGCTATTGAGTAGCTGAATAATCAGTACCTTTACATTTTTATCTTTAATTCAATACATAAAATAAAACCCGAAACTATCACCTTTATAGGATGTGCTGAGGCACGAAGCGCATCTTTGCATGTAATGCGCTTCGTGCCTCAGCACATCCTATCAGTTTCGCATATTATTAAATTCTCGTTCCTATACTCTCTTCATGCATTCAGCCCAGACTAGACTAGAAAATTTCCTGCCCATCCTTACGTGGCTTAAAAAATATAGCAGGGAAGATTTTAATGGTGATTTATTTGCCGGTATCATTACTGCAATTCTATTGATTCCTCAGGGGATAGCCTATTCGATGCTAGCCGGCTTACCTCCCCAACTGGGTCTGTATGCGAGTATTCTGCCACCTATCATGTATGTCTTGCTAGGCACTAGCCGGACTCTTTCTGTTGGTCCTGTTTCCATCGCGGCAATCATGATTGCCAGCGCTTTAAGTGCGCCGGAAATTTCTCATCTTGGCAACCCGGTCAACAGCGCCATTATTCTCGCTGCAGAAGGCGGTATTATCATGCTGTTAATGGCTGCCCTGCGCATGGGGGGATTGGTAAATTTTATTAGCCACCCGGTATTAACCGGCTTTACCAGTGGGGCATCAATACTGATAATATGCAGCCAGATCCCACAATTTATAGGCCTAAATAAGCCACAATGCGGGTTGGATTATAGCTGCTATCTGGATTATATACAGGCATACAGCCCGGTCACTATCGCAATCGGTATGTTTAGCCTTAGCCTGCTTATCTTTTTTGGCAAACCCCTGTGCAGCATCCTCAAACGCATGGGCCTAGCGTCTTCTATCATAACGGGCATCAGTAAGTGCGGTCCTTTACTCGCCGTTATTATTGCCACTTTACTGGTTTTTAATCTGGACCTGGCAGCCAGTCACAGCATTAAAATAGTGGGTAATATACCGGCTGGTTTTCCACACCTGAGTTTCGATTTTTTTAACCCTGAAAAATGGCGTTTACTATTACCCTACGCGGGGTTTATCGCTTTAATTGCCTACATAGAAAGTGTTGCTATTGCAAAAGTAACTGCCAACCTGAGAGGTCAAAGAATTAACCCTAATCAGGAGTTGATTGCTCTGGGAACAGCTAATATTGCCACTGCTCTTTCAGGAGGTATGTCCGTTGCAGGTGGTTTTAGTCGTACTATGGTAAATTTCTCTGCGGGTGCACGTACGCAAATGGCGATGCTGGTTGCCGTGCTTATCCTCAGTATCGCGGTGATGTTTTTTACTGCCTGGTTTGAGTATATTCCCAAAGCGGCATTAGCTGCAGTGATCTTTATAGCAATCATCCCTCTGGTACGCTTAACAGATATTATCCATACCTGGCGCTATGATCAAAGTGATGGTATTGCTGAATTAGTTACCCTGATCGGGGTGTTACTAATGGGTATAGAAGAAGGGCTGGCGCTAGGCATCATCATCACGATTATCAGTTATTTGCGTAAAACCAGTCGTCCGCATATCGCCGTGGTTGGCCGTATTTCAGGTACTGAACATTATCGTAATATTAACCGCCATAAGGTACAAACCTGGGAAAATTTACTGTTGCTGAGAATTGATGAAAATATTACTTTTGCCAATGCTGGTTTTATTGAAGATTTTATCCAGAGCGAATTATCCCGGCAAAATAATATCCAGCATATTGTTCTGATTTTTACCTCAGTCAGCTATATCGATGCCACTGCTTTTGACGCACTGGAAAGTTTAAATAGTAGCCTAAAGGCCAACAGGCTAACATTACACTTTGCCGAAGTTAAAGGCCCGGTCATGGATAAACTGCAGCAAACTAGCCTGTTAGAACAACTAAAACCGGGTAAAACCTTTTTTTGTACTGCCGATGCTGTAAAGGAACTAAGCCCGCATTAGCTAGTGCAGCATCAATTTTCCTTTGATGGATAGTGTTTATTGGAATGTATTATAAATTTATCAGCTTTATTCATCTATACAAAGTTGCTGCTGCACTATGTATGTTTTTTCACCATATCCAGCGCAAGCGCCTCGGCAATTTTAATCCCATCGACTGCGGCAGATAAAATGCCACCTGCATACCCTGCCCCCTCACCTGCCGGGTATAATCCCTGAGTATTAATACTTTGCAATGTCTGCCTATCTCGTTTTATGCGTACAGGAGAAGACGTGCGCGTTTCTACCGCTGTCAATACCGCGTCATGCATGGCAAAACCTCTGATCTTTTTATCAAATGCAGGGATTGCTTCTCTGATCGCATTGATCGCATAATCAGGCAAGCTGGCATTTAAGTTACCCAGTTTGATACCCGGTTTATATGAAGGCTCAACACTACCCAACGCAAGACTGGGCTTATCACTGAGAAAATCACCGACTAATTGTGCGGGAGCATCATAGCTTTCACCCCCTAATATAAATGCCTGCTTTTCCAGTGCGTCTTGTAATGCCAAGCCTGCTAAAGGATGCTCAGGGTAATCCTGTTCGGGTTCTATACCAACGACAATAGCACTATTTGCATTGCGTTCATTACGCGAATATTGACTCATCCCATTGGTGACTATGTGCCCAGGCTCGGAAGTTGCGGCCACCACCGTACCTCCAGGACACATACAGAAACTATAAACTGAACGACCATTTTTACAATGGTGTACTAATTTATAGTCTGCAGCGCCTAATAATTCATGGCCGGCATAGTCGCCAAAGCGGCACTGATCGATTAATGATTGTGGATGCTCTATTCTAAAGCCAATGGAAAAAGGTTTAGCCTCGATATAAACACCTTTATCAAATAACATATGAAAGGTATCCCGAGCGCTATGTCCAATGGCAAAAACAATATGCTGACTGACCAGGGTTTTCCCACTTGCTAAAACCACGCCATCAATACATCCATCATTAATCAAGACATCATCAACGCGCTGTTCAAAACGAACTTCACCCCCTAATGATTCTATCGTGGCACGCATTTTCTCAATCATGCTAACCAGCTTAAAAGTTCCTATATGCGGTTTGCTAAGATATAAAATTTCTTCCGGCGCACCGGCTGCAACAAATTCCTGTAATACTTTGCGTCCATGATGCTGTGGATCTTTTATTTGCGTATACAACTTACCATCGGAAAAAGTACCTGCTCCACCCTCGCCAAATTGCACATTGGATTCAGCATTCAACTGTCTTTTACGCCATAGACCAAAAGTATCCACGGTCCGCTCACGCACCGCTTTTCCTCGCTCGACAATAATCGGCTTAAAGCCCATTTGTGCCAATATCAGCCCGGCAAACAAGCCACAAGGCCCCATGCCAATAATTACCGGACGTTCCCTTAAATTTTCAGGTGCCTGTGTAATATACTGATAGCTATCATCAGGCCTGCTTTTAACCTGAGTGTCTTCGGCAAATTGCGCTAATAGCTCAGCATCTCTACTGGTATCAACATCCAGGCTATAGATAAAAAATATGTTTTTCTTTTGCCGTGCGTCATAACTGCGTTTGTAGACACTAAATTCTAGCAATTCACTGTCTTTAATTGCTAGTTTAGTGGTAATAGCTGAGCGCAGCTCAGAGTCACTGTGCTCCAGAGGGAGTTTGATATTGCTTAGACGTAACATAAGAAGGTTTCCTAAGCGATTTTTACATTATCTTGCAAAACCTGCAATTTACGGTGAATACTTCCCGGACTCAACTCTAAGCCATTAGGCCAGCAAAGTGCCCCCATTTCCAGGTAAAACTGCTTAAAAAATGTTTCATCTTGCAACAATTTAGTTAATTCACTTTTCCGATTAATAAGACATAACAAATCATAATCACCATAGCTACCATCAGAAAAGTGTAATTGTATGACCTTATCACGTAAATATTCAGCTTGAATAATTTTAATCATTATCTGCTCTTGGTATTCAACATGGATATGAGGTGGATTATGGTCATCATGATACATACGAATGTAGATACCAAAAAAATATGAAATTATTGGCATTATTCCTCCTTCAAATACGATATGGCTCTAACTGTATAGCTTCAACTCGTCTGCCTAGCATAGTTATTTTTCCGTTATAACGCTCAGCGCCCGTGGAAGAAAACTCAAAGACATAATAGCGTCTTATATGCACTTTGCCCCTGCGGTCTTTTTTTAAGGCTATCGCATGCCATGCAATATACCCATCAAGCATTTGTAATTCCAGCTCATGACAGTGGCGCATGGTTGCTGCCAGAGCAATTTCTTTGACTTTCTGGCTACTTTGCCAGTATAGAAATCCCGCTGTAAATAGCAGAATCATAAGAATATCAGGCCACATATTTATATTTCTAGCTCACCAGCTAAAGCTAATGCCTGCAGCTCTTCCAAAGGTGGCATTGCATCCAGCGTGGGTAAATTAAAGTAGTCTAAAAACTGTTTGGTTGTACCATACAACGCGGGCCTACCAGGGGCTTCCTTATGCGCAAGAACCTTAACCCACTCTCTTTCCAGTAAAGTTCTTATCATATTTGAACTAACGCTAACTCCGCGTATTTCTTCAATATCACCTCTTGTAACAGGCTGCTGATAGGCAATAATTGCGATAGTTTCCAATAATGCCCGGGAATATTTTGGTGGTTTTTCGGCAAATAAACGCGCTACCCAGGGGGCCATATTAGTGGTTACCTGGAACCTGTAGCCACTGGCTACTTTATGCAAACCTATGCCCTGATCTTTATAATCATAGCGCAACGAATCTACTGCATCCTGAATTTGCTGCTTTTCCGGAGCTTCCAGTTCAGGAAAAACCGCCTGTAGCTGCTTGATCGTCATTGCTTGTTCCGCAGCAAATAACAGCGCTTCAATAATACGTTTAATTTTGCTATTGGCATCCACTGGGACAGGCGGGTTATAACTCGGTGGCTCAGGGACAATATCTAGCTCTTGTGGCAAACTCGACTGGTCAGAAATAACATCTGGCTCCTTTGGCAAATTTGCCTGCTCAGAGGCAGCATCTAGTTGGTCTTGCAAAGAGGCGACTTTAGCTGTAAGTTCTGCCACCTTTTGCTCTTCTTCTAGTCTCCTGCACTGCTGCTCTTCTAATGCCGATATAACTGACTCAGTTTTTGCTTCATTTTGAAAATGGTCTTTTGACTCAAGCTCAGGTGAAAATTTCTGCTCTATGTTTTCGGGGGTAATATCCAGCTGTTCTTGTAAAGACGCGACCTTGGCTGTAAGCTCTGCCACTTTCTGCAGCTCTTCTGCCAGCCGACTACGACGCTGTTTTTTTACAGCAGGCACAACTGGCTTAGGTTCAGGTTGAAAATCTACTGGCACCCGCAGTTCAGTTAAAACTTGCTGCTCAACTATTTCAGGTGATATTTCCTGTTCTGACCCGGACTCGTAATTCTCCGAAGGGTTCTGCCTGGAGAATTTCGATAAGCCCTCCTTTGCTGAGTTCAAGAATGGCAAGAAACGTGACAACAACCCCTGCTTTTCCTTCTTGCTGGGTAAAGAGTCTTGTAAAAAGGAAGCTACTCGTGTCTTCGAGTCTTCCCATAATGTGGGCCATTCTTTCACGGACTGATAAGGGTTCTTTAGTAATAATATGATGACTTAATTGATCAACACGCTGCAGTACATCTTGTAAAGCAAGCACGATATCCTGTAGTGCAACTTCCGGCTGGGCTTTATGAACGCTGACTGTCGAAGTATCCACAGTGGCAATAAAAATATCACGTTCCAGACGTGGTATTTCATCTAAATCTTCAGCCGCTTTCTTTATGCGTTCGTACTCCTGCAATCGGCGCACTAATACTGCTCGCGGATCCTCTTCTTCCTCTTCCACGTTCGCTTGCCTGGGTAATAGCATACGTGATTTTATCTCCGCAAGCAAAGCCGCCATAAGCAAATATTCAGCGGCTAATTCCAGCTGCAATTCACTCATCACATCAATATAAATCATATATTGCCTGGTGATTTGCGCTATCGGGATATTTAGAATATCCAGATTTTGCTTTCTAATCAGGTATAACAGTAGGTCTAAAGGCCCTTCAAAGGTTTCCAGAATAACCTTTAGCGCTTCCGGCGGTATATATAAATCAACTGGAAGTTCCAGATAAGGCTCTCCGGAAACTAGCGCAAGAGTAACTTGTTCGTGAGTTTCATCGGAGAGAACTGCGCTCATAACCGGAGTTTATAAACCGGCTAAAGAAAAGAAAAAGGCTCTGGCCATACCTAAGGGATAGCCTAATATAGTGCCCAGACTGTTAGTCATTAATAAAACCACCAATAGATAAAATCCATATTGTTCAAACTGATTATAATAATAGCTCCACCGGCCTGGTAAAGCCCAGGATAGAATACGGCTACCATCCAGAGGTGGAATAGGCAATAAATTAAGTAAGCCTAAAATCAAGTTAATCTCTATCCCGACAACACCCACATATATCAGGGGCACAGAATACTCAGGCATATTAATCAACAGAGAGATTTTAATCAGGATTGCCCAGCCTGTCGCCATCAGTAGATTAGCAACAGGGCCTGCCAGGGCCACGAGCGCCATATCACGCTTAGGATTGCGTAAATTCCTGGTATTAACTGGCACTGGTTTTGCCCAGCCAAAAGCAAAGCCGGTAAACATAAACATTAAACCAGGAACCAGAATAGTTCCTACAGGGTCTATGTGCTTAATCGGATTCAGTGTTAAGCGCCCTAACATCCACGCAGTTTTGTCACCATAATATTTAGCGACCCAACCGTGAGCAGTCTCATGCACGGTAATCGCGAAAAGAACCGGAATCACCATGACAATAATTTTTTGTATTAAGCTTAACTCATCCATTTCAACCTCCCAACATAGGCGCAGCACCTATGCCCTGACGCACAATATCAACCTGACCATCTGTACATGAAATTATAGTACTATTTTGGCCCTCGATAACACCTGCATCAATAATTAAATCCAGCTCGTTATTCAGCTTTTCCCTGATCTCGTAAGGGTCGCTAAGAGCATACTCTTCATTTGGCAAGATCAGTGATGCACTGAGTAAAGGCTCTCCGAGTTCATCAACAATGGCTAAGGCAATTTTATTATCAGGAATGCGAATACCGATAGTCTTACGCTTTGCATGCATCATACGTCGGGGCACTTCCTTGGTTGCATCGGCAATAAAAGTAAAAGGCCCTGGAGTAAGCGTTTTAATTAAACGATGCGCATCATTACTTAGCTTGGCAAAGCTAGAACTTTGCGCCAGGCTTTTACATACCAGGGAAAAGTTATGCTTATCATCTAATTGCCGAATACGTTTTAGCGTATCTAACGCCTGTTTTTCACCGATACGACATGCCAGCGCATAGCCAGAGTCAGTGGGATAAACAATAACTCCGCCTTTATATATAATCTCTACCACTTGAGAAATCAGACGTGGCTGAGGGTTTTTAGGGTGTATTTCAACAAATTGGGCCATAATTTCTTACCAGAATACTCTATCTCTTATTTTCTTATTGCTGCTCTTTCAGCTGTTGTCTTTGCCACTTTATCTCTTAAATACACTGGCATTGCTTGTTGCACAGGAACAGTTTGCTGACGCTGCACACCAATTGCGCCTAGCAAGGCAATCTGCGCTGAACGAGGTAAGTAATCAGCATCATAGGCAATAACTTGCTCACCCAGGCGCGCTGTTAATTCAGCCTGATAACGCTGCCATCCAGAGCCTATGCCATATCCCGTTAGCTGTAAGGCATCTACTTCATTCGCGGGCTGGACCTTTTCCTTGCCTATTAACTGGGCAACACCTTCAGCATCGCGCTGATAAACGGCCCAGTATATTTCATCCATACGTGCATCTACCGCTGTAAACACGTTATCGTACTCTGTTTTCTGCAAACACGCCTGACTGATTGCCGCTAAAGTCGATACCGGCACAACGGGCAAATCAGCGCCATAGGCAATACCCTGCATAACACCTGTAGCAATTCTTACCCCGGTAAAAGAACCGGGACCACAGCCGAAAGCAATAGCATCTAATTGTTGTGGTCTTAAATCTGCCTCAGCCATCAAAGCATCCACCATCGGCAATAACAGCCTGGTATGCTCTCTCGGCGCTATTTCAAAACGCTCGATGATCTCGCCATCAATATAAAGTGCGGCGGAACACGCTTCAGTTGCCGTATCAACAGCTAGTATTTTCATATTTTCGCCGCGAGTGATTTTATAAGTCTTTTAACACTTGCATCGCTTCATCATAGTCAGGTTCATGAGTAATTTCTGTGACTAATTCGGTATAGATAACACGATCATTTTCATCAATAATAACCACCGCTCGCGCCGTTAAGCCTGCAAGCATACTGTCCAACAGGCGCACTCCATAATCATCAGCAAAACTGGATCGAAAAGTAGATAGAGGAATAACTTCTTTTAAGCCTTCAGCCTCACAAAACCGCCCCTGAGCAAAAGGCAAATCAGCTGAAACCATCAACAATACAGTATTGTCAAAACGAGTTGCCTTTTCATTGAACGCTCTTGCTGATGCTGCACAGACAGGGGTGTCCAGGCTTGGAACTATATTTAATATTTTCCTTTTACCCGCATAAGTTGCCAGGGTAAGTTCATTTAGTCGTCCATCAACCAGACTAAAGTCTGGTGCCTTAGAACCAACGACCGGGAGTTCACCGCTAGTGTTTATAATAATTTCATCATTACCGGGTTTAAATGTTAGTTTTGCCATATTTTTCTCATTATTATTTTCTGTTTTCAGGCTGCAAGCTTGAGCGGACTTCAGTACGAAACCCGGCAAAGTTAAAATGCTGGAACCAGCAGTACTTTTTGTTAGTTTTTTATCGTTGACATAATTGCAATTTGCAACCATATAAACCAACACATTCTACCCTATGCCCGCATTAACTATAAAAAATATTCCTACCGGCCTATACAATGAATTAAAGCATGCTGCAGAACAACGCCATAGAAGCATTAATAGCGAAGTCATCGTCTGCTTTAAAGAAACATTATTTCCTAAAAAACACTCAGCAAAGGATAGACTTGCAGGCATTCAAGCTCTTCGCTCTCAAATTGAACCCAACAGCACTTCAATATTCCTCTTGTGACACAAGACAAAAAAATTTTACGAGAGTTTTCTTCTATTTCAATTTCTGTAGCTGGTTTTATTGAAACCTGATCCCAACTATCCCATTCTCAATTAATTTTTTGGATATAAAAACCAGGAAAAAGCATTGTTATTCCCTTTCACCCAAAACCAAGCTTGCCGATCT
>Ga0164313_10003604_pt1 | contig 13757 bp, 11 predicted proteins | sample GuaBasSedimGuay4_FD_113735 | JGI IMG/M metagenome (GOLD analysis project Ga0164313, IMG submission 113735) | Subseafloor sediment microbial communities from Guaymas Basin, Gulf of California, Mexico - Guay4, Core 4569-4, 0-3 cm | ecosystem: Environmental > Aquatic > Marine > Hydrothermal vents... | reverse complement strand
TTTTCAGCGCCCATCCATCCCGCTCAGCGGTGTTGCGAAAATTCGACATATGCCGGATATTTCTGCATTTTCGTGCCTTGCTGAGCGGGCGCCTGAACGCTGAAAATTTGCGAACTAATTTCTGAGCAAACCCTTAGAGAACCGTGTTTACTATTAGCGTGAAAGAAATTTCTTTTGTGTCATTTGTGCCTGGTCCCAAATGAAAGATCGTATTTTATCGTGAAATCCAACCCCACCATAAAAGATATCGCCCTGGCGGCCAAAGTGTCTGCCGGGGCGGTATCCCTAGCTTTGAACAACCGCCCCGGGGTCAGTGAAAAAACCAGGCGGAAAATTCAAAAAATAGCCCGCAAGATGGATTACCGGCCCAATTCTGCCGCCAAACAGCTGATCGGCCAACCCAGTCATACCATCGGCCTCATCCTGCGGAATATCGCCGACCCTTTCTTCCCCGAACTGGCCCTGGGGGTCGAGGAAAAAGCGACCGAAATGGGCTACAGCCTCCTTTTGTGCAATACCAGCGGCAGCCTGGAAAAGGAGAAACATGCCTTGGATGCCCTGAGGGCCAAAGGTGTGGACGGCGTCATTCTCTCCACCGTGACTGTCGACGACCCCAATCTCCAGCCTCTTATCGATGCCGATATTCCCTTTGTCTGCATCAACCGCTTTGTAATGAACCCGGCCATCGAGAGTAAAACCGACTATGTTGTCCTGGATAATTATGCCTGCGGCTATCAGGGTATGCAGCACCTGTTGCGGATGGGCCACACCCGCATCGCGATTCTAACCGGTGCGCTGAACACCTCCACCGCTGCCTTGCGCCGACAAGGGGAAAAGGATGCCCTGGCAGCGTTCGATGTTGCCCCGGACCCAAAGCTTGTTGTCGAGTGCGGCTGGTCGCGAAGACGTGCATTCGAAGCTGCTCACCATCTGCTTGGCTTGAAAGAGCGGCCCGAAGCTTTTTTCGTGCACGATGACCACATGGCCCTGGGCGTCAGGGAGGCATTGCTGGGTGAGGGGCTGCGGATACCCGAAGATGTGGCTCTGCTCGGTATCGACGATATCGAAATGGCCTCTCTAACCGGGGTGGACCTTTCCACCATCAGCCAGAAAAAATATGACATGGGCGTCATGGGCACCAGAATTCTGATCGACAAGATCGAAAAAAATACACCCCGGCTGGTTAATAAAATCATGCTCGAACCCCGGCTGATGATCCGCAAGACATGCGGGTTTCACCTTCAGGGGTATGTGCGCTGACAATTGTACTTTACAAAAATCATGGATAGTAAATTATATTGACATTCGCAATAGATTGTTGCTAAGAATTATGACGAAAATAGTATATTGATCGTTGTCGGTTCGCCAAATGCAGGACCTATCTGTGAAGTCGGGATGCCTTCATCTGAACAAATCTAGTGTAGTATTGCAGAGCACGCTGTACCGACGAAACTGCTCAGAGTTTAACCTCTTACCCGCTGTGCCGGGATCACCGGCAGATCCGATCGGGCAGTAAACCAGAGAACAGGTATCGAGATTTCAACACAATCAAGGTAACCAAAGAATAAACATACCCACCGTTTGTTTATGGGGTGGTAAAATTATCAGCCTTCAAGAGAGTGAATGGCGCGCCACTAAGGAATATGTAAAGGGGCGAATTTTCACACAACATGACCCATTTACAACCAAACACAGGAGGGATGAGCGATGAGAAAAAAAACAGTGACCGTATTCTTTATCAACCTTTTGATCGGTTTTATAGTTCTTTCACTGACACCCAATGGAACGTTTTCAGCAGCCCACGCGGAAAGGGATCATCTCGTGGTGCAGACCTGGGGTGGCAAACTCGCGGAAGCCCAGCAAAAGGCGTTTTTTGAACCTTTTACCAAAGAGACAGGAATCAAGGTCATAGGTGTCGAAGCGGGGACTTCGGTTGGCGGAAAACTGGCTGCAATGCAAAGAAGCAAGAATATCGAGTGGGATATCATAACCGCTGATTACGAGTCCTACAACACCAAATACTACAACAAGGGGTTTCTCGAAGAAGTTGATTACAACATCGTCGACAATACAGGTGATCTCGTACCGAATTCGGCAAAGAAATGGGGTGTAGCACAATATTTGGAAGGTGTCTGCCTGGTGTACAACACCAAAGCCTTCCCTGAGGACAAAGCACCCAAAAGCTACAAGGACTTTTTCGATGTAACCAAATTTCCGGGCCCACGTGCCATGCATAACTGGGGAGGTCCTACGGACAATCTTTCAATTGCATTGATGGCTGATGGGGTTACACCCGACCAATGCCTGCCCCTCGATTTTGACAGGGCCTTTAAAATAATGGACAAGGTAAAGCCCCACGTCAGGGTCTGGTATACTTCCGGCGCGCAGCTGGTTCAGGCGCTTCTGGACGAGGAAGCCGTCTTGGCGATCTCGACGGATGGCCGGGCAAAGTCTGCCATTTCCATGGGCGCCCCCATAAAAATCGTCTGGAACCAGAGCTTTTACTATCTGGCCTACAACTGTGTCGTGAAGGGTTCGCCCATGAAAGACGAGGCAATGAAACTGCTCAAATTCTGCAACCGGCCGGAGCAACAGGCCATCTTCACGCAAATCATCGGTTACACGGGTTCAAACCCGAAAGCGATCCAGTACTTGCCCGCTGAACTTCAAACGGTCCAATCCACGCATCCGGACAATATCGACAAAGTATTTAATATCATGGCGATTAAAAATGCGCAGTGGTCGGTTGACAACGTAGACACCGTTGATGAAAAGTGGAATACATGGATTGCGAGATAGCGGTGGAGTAAATTAATGCTTCAGCCCCTCAGGGGCTGAAGCACAGTAAATTTGCCTCAATGCAGTTTTAGACCGTGAACTATTGATTGAAAAGACCATGAATTTAACACAGAGGGAATCGATTCATCACTATTCGCTCCTTCAGTCCATCCTGCTGGCATGCCCATTATTGATTCTGCTGGGCATATTCTATCTCTACCCGCTGCTCTCATTGTTCCCGGAAAGCCTCACGCATAACGGCAGTTTTTCATTGGAGCACTACCGTCACTTCTTTCGGGAGCCCCTGTACGGTTTTATCCTCTTCAGAACCGTCCGGATTGCCGCCTATGTGACGGTGATTTGCTTCATCTTGGGATATCCGGTGGCCTATGTCATGGCCTACATGAAAAACAGGAAACTGAGCAATTTGCTGATGCTCTGTGTTTTACTGCCATTTTTTACGAGCATCCTGGTCCGTTCCTATGCCTGGATCGTGATTTTGCAGACAAAAGGATTGCTCAACTCCTTTCTGCTTTCGATGGGCCTGATCGAGCAGCCGCTTTCTTTTCTCTACAACGAGATAGCGGTGATCATTGGAATGGTGCACATCATGCTGCCTTTCATGATTCTGCCTGTTTACAGTGTGTTGAAGAACCTGGATCGGAACCTTCTCCGGGCTGCCCGGAACCTGGGTGCAAGTGCCTTAAAAGCTTTTTTCAAAGTAACTTTCCCGTTGAGCCTACCTGGCGTTGGTTCGGGAGTAATGTTTACCTTTATTCTTTCATTGGGGTTTTTCATCACCCCGGCACTTCTGGGCGGTCCTAAGACACTGATGATCTCCACCTTGATCGAGCAACAGATCAACAGACTCTTGAACTGGGAATTTGCAGGCGCCATTTCGGTTATCCTCCTACTGACCACCATTGTGGTCATTGCCGTTTTCGATAAAATCGTTGGTCTGGATAAAATTTATAAAGAGTAAAATTTATGAGTCAGCAGCAAAACGGAAAAGTTGGGAAATTCATCCTGGGCACCTTTGTCGGCATTATTTTTATTTTTTTAGTGATTCCCACCATTCTTGTCGTTCCCATGTCCTTTACAGAGACACGCTATCTGGTGTTTCCACCGGAGGGATTTTCCCTGCAGTGGCATCAAGAATTTTTCACAGACAAAAGGTGGGTCGAACCGACGATTTTCAGCTTGAAGCTCGCATCCTTGACAACCGTCGTGTCACTGGTTATCGGAACAATGGCATCTCTCGCCCTCGTGCGGGGCATCATCCCCGGCAAGCGGATCGGGCATCTCTTTTTTCTCTCTCCCATGATGATTCCACTCATTGTTACCGCCTTTGCCGTATACGGGATGTTCGCCAACCTTCGCCTTATCGGTACACTTCCAGGGCTGGTGATCGCCCACACCATCATTGGTGTCCCCTATGTTATCCTTGTTATTATGGCCAATCTTTATCGCTTTGACACTTCGCTGGAACTGGCTGCAAGAAATCTCGGTGCCAACGCTTTCAAAACGTTCATGTACGTCACACTGCCCCTGATTAAACCGGGCATCATCGCTGCAGGTGTATTCTGCTTCATCGAATCGCTGGACGAACTGGTACTGGTCCTTTTTTTGGTCGGGACGACCAAGATGACGTTGCCGTTACGAATGTTTTCTGAAATCGAATTCAGAATCGCACCGACAGTCGCCGCCGCGTCAACCGTGTTCATCGTCGCAGCCATCGGTACCATCATTGCCCTTTCTTTCATTGAAAAAAAAGAAAAATCCATGGGGCTCAAGGAGTAGCAGTAAATGGACAACACGGTCGAAATCCCCGTTCTTCAATTGGCGAAACTGACCAAACACTTCGGAGACGTTATTGCCGTCGACGATGTGTCACTGGACATCCTCGATGGAGAATTTTTAACGCTTCTCGGTCCCAGTGGATCCGGGAAAACCACGATATTGAATATGATAGCGGGCTTCGAATTTCCAACCAGCGGTGATATCGTCCTGCAGGGAAAATCCATAAATTCACTGTTGCCGGAAAAACGTAACATCGGCCTGGTGTTTCAAAATTATGCCCTGTTCCCCCACATGACCGTTTCCGAGAACATCGCGTTCCCCCTGAAAATGAGAAAAGTTCCAAAAAAACAAATCATTGAAAAGGTGAAGAATACGCTGGATCTGGTTCAACTCGACGGTTATGAAAAGCGATTTCCCAAACAGTTGAGCGGCGGACAACAGCAACGTATAGCTGTTGCCCGGGCGCTGGTGTTCAATCCGCCCTTGCTTCTGTTCGACGAACCGCTCGGTGCATTGGATAAAAAGCTCAGAGAGCACATGCAGCTCGAACTCAAGAGAATCCACACCCGCTTGAAAAGGACCATGATATACGTGACGCATGACCAGGAGGAGGCCTTGGTCATGTCTGACAGAATCGCTGTGATGAACAAAGGCCGAATCGAACAGATAGGCCCTCCCGATGAATTGTACGAAGAGCCGATCAACGCTTTTGTTGCCAGCTTTATCGGCGAGTCAAACCTGTTCGAAGGAGTTGCGGGCGGCCGGGTCGGTGACCAATTGACCGTGCGCCTGGATGGCGGGACCGAGATAATCCTCACGCGGCAAGAAAAAATCACCGAGGGTGAGCGGGTCAGGTTCTGCATTCGGCCTGAAAAATTATTTTTTGCGGACGATGCTGCAACTCGAATCACCTTTAGCGGTACGATCGTGGAATCCATCTACGTTGGAGAAACCAAGCGTTATGTCATCCGAATAAATGATGAATTGTCTATCAACCTCAGGGAGATGAGCACGCGAACGGGCACGGGTATGGGCCGGCGTGAAGGTGAAAACGTTCGAATCGGCTGGTTCGATGAAAGCGTCAAGTGGCTTGCGTGAAATGCGCCGCCTTTGCAGTTTGAAACCCACCTTCGACACCATTATTTTTAGTTATTTTTATTTACTGTATTTTGGGTGCTTAATGTACGATAGAACAAAGCCAAGACGGTTGAAACAGACTCAGAATTTTCAATTATTAAAGGAGAACGACCCATGTCGATTATCAAAATAAAGGATGCTGCCAATATTCCGTCGGAGCAGTTGGAAGATTGGGGGACACCAAAAACCATCGGTGAACCTATTTGTCAATTGCGAGGCCTTTTTATCAGTGAAAAGAAGGATGGGTCCGAAGCCGGCATCTGGGAATGTACCCCGGGAAAATTTATCCGTGAGGTGATGCACGCCGAACTTACCACTTTTTTGGCAGGGCGGTGTATCTTTCATCCGGAAGAGGGTGAACCCATAGAGATCAATACCGGCGATGTGCTTTTTTTCCCCGAGAACAGCAAGGGTACCTGGGAAATCATCGAGACAGTTCGAAAGGCCTATCTGATGTATCATTATAGTGAAATGCAGGCTGCACAATGAATGAAAAGTATGATGCAATTGTTGTAGGCGGTGGCCACAACGGTCTGACCGCGGCAGGATACCTGGGCAAAGCCGGCTTGAATACGATTGTCCTGGAACGGCTCCCCGTGGTCGGCGGTGCCGTGGTCACCGAGGAGATTCATCCGGAGTATCGTATCTCTTCAGTTTCCTATGTGGTCAGCCTGTTGAGGCCGGAGATCATCAAGGATCTTGAGTTGAAAAAGTATGGATTCGAGATGTTGAAGATGGATGGCACGCTGGCGATATGCAATGACGACTACCTGTTTTTAACCGGCGATGAAGCACACGACCGCAAGGAGATCGGCCGTTTTTCCGGTCTCGATTACGATGCCATACAACAATTCGATGCGATGGTCCAAAATATCGGCACCGTCATTCGCAATCAAATGCTCCGGGAACCGCCGAAATTGGCGGCCGGTCTGTCTGACTTAACGGCTTTGGCGCGTATGGGGTGGGATATTCGTAAACTGTCACCTGATTTAAGACACCGTCTGTTTCAGATGTTGTTCAGCAGTGCCTATGATCTCATCCAGCGTTGGTTTGACAGCCCCATGATAAAAAACATGTATGCCGCCGCCTGTTTCTCGGGAAATTTTGCCAGTCTTCGCCAGCCTGGTTCGGCAATCCCGTTCTTTCACATGGCGATCGGTGAAATAGAAGGAGAAAAGGGCGCCTGGCGACTGGTAAAGGGTGGCATGGGCGGTATCACCCAGGCCATGGCAGGGTTTGCCCGTTCAAAAGGCGTTCAAATTCGAACCCATGCAGCAGTGGAAAAAATATTGGTAGAAGGTGACCGTGCCGTCGGTGTCCGGCTTGAGAACGGTGAGATTCTCAACGGCCGCTGTGTATTGGCCAATACAGATCCCAAACGCACTTTTCTTTCGCTCATGGATCCGGATCAGCTTGACCCGGATTTTGTACGAGACATCCGGCAGATTCGAATGGGACACAGCTCGCTGCGCCTCAACCTGGCGCTCAAGGGATTGCCCGATATCAAATTTTTTCAATCCGGATCTGAAGGAGCATGGCACCGTTCCGATATCACCATGCACCCTGATATCGATGGTATGGAAGCCAACTATTTTGCCGCTGCCGCAGGTCATTTGCCGGACGAACCGCGACTGGAGATAACGATCCCGTCCACGCTGGATGACAGCCTAGCTCCCCCGGGGCGGCATGTCATGAGCATACTGGCCAAGTACTATCCTTATCAACTGGCCGACGGGGTAGGCTGGAATGACATCAAAGAAGATGTTGCCGATCGGATCATAGCCTATATTGCACGGGTCATGCCCAACCTGCCCGAACTCATCGTCGGCCGCCGGATGCTGAGCCCCCTGGACCTGGAAACGATATACGGACTCACGGAATCGGATATCTTCCACGGGCGCCACGATATGGACCAGCTTTTTTCTCTGCGCCCACATCCAAGGGCCGCCCAGTATCGCACACCCATAAAGGGACTGTATCTGTGTGGCGCCGGCAGCCACCCCGGCGGTGGTGTATCCGGTGCACCCGGGCACAACGCGGCGCGTCGGGTGATTGCCGACCTTAAACTCAGACTGGGAGGCCTGGCTTGAAAACGGAAAGCCGAAAGCCCTGCAACGTGCTCGCAAGAAGGCGGGCGATATCATTTCAAGCCACGCCGCAGCACCGCTCCCCGAGAATATCGCCAGGAAAATCAAACCCATCTTGACGCTATAAAATGCTGAAAGGTGTTGAACATAAAACTCAATTCGGATCTTTCAACGAAAATGTATGGAGGATAAGGATGTCCCAATTCTCGAATATTAAAGAGGTGACTTACTGGATGGATCCCCATCCCACAACGAAAAATTATTCGAACAAAGAACTACCGCAGAAAACCGATGTACTGGTTGTGGGCAGCGGTTATACCGGTGTTGTCACAGCGTTGCAATTGAAAAAAGCAGGTGTGAATGTAACCTTGATAGAGAAAGGCAGAATTGGATCAGAGGCAAGCGCAAAAAACGGTGGAATGGCACTTACCGGTTTGAGTATCAGTTTATTCAAGGTGCTGAAAAAATTCGGTCAGGAAAAGATGGTCTGTTTTTTTCAAGAATCTCTTGAGTCCATAAACTGCGTAGAACGGCTCGTAAAAGAGGGGGATATCGATTGTCACTTCCAAAGAAGCGGCTTTCTGGAAGCTGCCTTCAAACCGGCCCATTATGATGGTTTGAAAATGGAGCAGGAATTTCTCGCCAAACATCTAAATCACACGACTCACCTGATACCTCCTGAAAAGATGCAAGATGAAATTGAATCAGAGTTTTATCATGGCGGTTTGGTCGAACCCTTGAGCGCCGGCCTGCACCCTGCCAAATATATCGCAGGCCTGATCCGCATGGCTGATGCTGCAGGCGTAGATTTTCATGAATATGTCGAAGCGCAGAATATTAAGAGAGTCAACGGTAAAATGAAAGTTTATACCAGCCGGGGTCCTATTCTGGCAGATCGCGTGGTTGTGGGCACAAACGGTTATACGACCAACTTGACTCCCTGGCAGATGCGTCGTGTCGTGCCGGTGGAAAGCTTTATGATCGCCACCCAGGAACTGCCAGCAGAGGTCGCAAAACGACTCGTACCCAGCAACAGGATGATTTTTGACACCAAAAGATTCCTGTATTATTTCCGCCTTTCACCGGATGGCAAACGGATGCTTTTTGGGGGCCGTCCCAAGCAAGCATGGAAACCGACCCTCGATAAAGCAAAGGCCATACGTCAAGATATGCTCAAGGTTTACCCGCAACTTGAAAAATTCGCCATCGATTACTGCTGGTTTGGGAAGGTCTGTTTTACTGTTGATCGTTTTCCGGTTATAGGTGAACGCAAAGGCATCACATATGCGATGGGCTACTGCGGTCACGGTGTTGCCATGGCAACATACTTCGGGTTTAAACTGTCGGATATGATCCTTGGAAAAGCGGTAAACAGTGCATTTGTGAACAAAACATCCATACCCATTCCTCTCTATTGGGGAAAGCCGTGGTTCTTGCCAATTGCACATAACTATTTCAGGTTTCTCGATCTGATCAAGTAGCTGTTCGTGGATAAGGCGTTGGGGCTAAAAGAGAGAAAACAGGCTGAAAAAAAAGGGGGTTATGGAATTACTATAATCCCTGATTTTGTTCTGGTCGGGACGACAAGATCGAACAAAATACACCCCGGCTGGTTAATAAGATCATGCTCGAACCCCGGCTGATGATCCGAAAGACATGCGGGTTTCACCTCAGAGGGTATGTGTGTTGATGCCTCTTTGCTTGACGAAATACTAACTATAAAATATACTGCGACGCATTACTGATATCAGGAAAACCATCAACCCTTGAGCGGAAAATCAGTATTTTGCGCATATCGATACCCCCCCCCATAGCATCTTTTTTTTGGCTCTTCCGGAATATGCGTACTTTATGGACTGCATTATCCAAATCGAAATCGGGATCGAAATCGAAGCAATATGACCCTTGGCCACGAAAAATTAGACGTTTACCAGAGCTTGAATTAGATCGCAGCGCAGCGATGCTCAGCCGTCTGGGTGGAAGAGGCTATAGTCTCAAGGAAGGCAGCGAAGCTTACGGAAAAACTGATTTCGATCCCGATTTGGATGAAAGATCTTAAAGATGGCCTTTGCTGCAACAAAAGTACTCTTGAACCGGATGATCTTTTTTTTTATACTGATTCTAATCTCATATCCGCAGACTTCCAATGCCTATATATCCTGTCATTCAAGAAACTTGATACGCTTAATCAGGAGTAGGGTACTTCCCATGCCAGAGGATGTTGCGATAATTGCCGGGGTCCGTGGCCCCTTCGGTGTTGAAAAAGAGGATGGAGGAATCCGGGCCGATTTCCAGCCGGGTTTTCAAATCCGCATAATCAGGATGATTCACCAGCAGGTCGAGCAGGCCGGGCCCAACGGAGCCGGATTCACCGGATTCAACCATTGGGTCGCCGGGCAGGGGGTTGGCCAGGATACGGATGCCGTTGGCCGCGACAAAATCATCGCAGCTGACGTAGCCGAAGGGAATATCACGTAAAATTTCCCATGACATGGGATTGGGATCCCCGCAGGCCAGGCCGGCCATGATGGTGTTCAGGTCGCCTTTTACGGCATGGGGCCTGCCGTCGCCTGCGGCAACCGAAGCAAAAATACAGGCGGCCTGCCGGGGTTCCATGACGATGAATCCGGGCCGGGATTGGTTATAGACTTGCGACAGGTAACCCACCACCGAACCGGCCAGAGTGCCCACACCGGCCTGGATGAAGATATGCGTAGGCAGCGTATTCCGGGCCTGTAATTGTTCTGCGGCTTCTGCGCACATGGTCAGATAACCCTGCATGACCCACAAGGGGATGTCCGTGTAACCTTCCCAGGCCGTGTCCTGGACGATGTGCCAGCCGTTTTCCTCGCCGGTCCGGCGGGCAAGTTTCACCGTGTCGTCGAAATTGAGGTCGGTTACCCTGACTTCAGCGCCATGGGCACGGATATTGGCGACACGGGCGTCTGCAGAACCTTTGGGCATGTAAATCACCGCCTTCTGGCCCAACTGTTCCGCTGCCCAGGCAATCCCCCGGCCATGGTTACCATCCGTAGCCGTGGTCAGGGTGATTTTGCCCATCTTTTCACGGACTTCCCTGCTGATAATTTGTGAAAAAGGCGTTTCCTCCAACGTGCGTCCCAATTCTCTGCAAACCAATCGTGCCACGGCATAGCTGCCGCCGAGGACCTTGAAGGCTTTGAGCCCGAAACGATGGGATTCATCCTTGACCAGGATGTCGCGCAGTCCCCACGCATGGGCCAGTTTTTTCAGGTTCACCAAGGGGGTAGGGGTATAGTCCGGCAGCTGGCGATGGAAACTCCTGACTGCAAGCGCTTCAGATGTTGAAAGAGCGATGGAGGTGTTGCCTTTCCGAGAGGTCTGGAGGATGTATTCAAAATTCTGGGAAGCGATTTTGATAGGCTGCATGGAAGCTCCTGTGCTGAAAAACGAAACCCTGAAGCCGAGGGCCACAGGGTTAGTGTGTTGCTTGAATAAAAATATATAACATATTGATATAATTGGTCGGGACGACTGGATTTGAACCAGCGACCCCAGCGTCCCGAACGCTGTGCTCTACCAGGCTGAGCCACGTCCCGACATCGGTCATTCTAAGCTGATCAGGTCTTTAATGTACTCAGAAATTATTGTCAACAGCAAATAAATTTTCAACGATTAGGGTATAATCAGGGCCGGGCCCTTTGGACCCGGGGATCTACTTGTTGAAAGGATTTTCCAGGACCATGGTTTCTTCGCGTCCGGGTCCCACCGACACGATCTGAATTTTGGTATCGGTCAGTTCTTCGATCCGTTTTAAATAGTTTTTCGTGTTTTCGGGCAACGCGTCGTAGCTGCGAATACCGGAAATGTCTTCAGACCAGCCGGGCAGAGTTTCGTAAACGGGTTTACATTCAGCCAACACGTTGAGATTGGCTGGAAAATCGTTGATGAGGGTTCCATTGCAATCATAGGCCGTGCAGATCTTCAACGATTCCAGGCCGTCCAGGATGTCCAGTTTGGTGATGGCCAGCCCGGTGAGGCCATTCAAGCGCACCGCGTTTTTCAGGATTACGGTGTCCAGCCAGCCGCAGCGCCGCCGCCGGCCTGTGGTAGCCCCGAATTCCGCGCCTTTTTCCTGAATGGCATCGCCGATGGCGTCGAACAGTTCGGAAGGGAAGGGGCCCCGGCCGACGCGTGTGGTGTAGGCTTTGACAATGCCGAGCGCCCCATTGATCTCTTTGGGGCCGACACCGGAACCGCAGCAGGCATTTCCGGACACGGTATTGGACGAGGTCACATAGGGGTAGGTCCCGTGGTCGATGTCCAGATGGGTTCCCTGGGCACCTTCGAAGAGCAATTTTTTCCCACCCTTGAGTGCGTCGTACAGTTCAACCGAAATATTGGTGACATAGGGGGCCAGCCTTGCGGCGTGTGCATTGTATTTGGCAATGATTTCATCGGCATCCAGTGGTTCGGCATCCAGAAATTTTTCAAGATAGAAGTTTTTTTCAGCCAGAATAGCATGGACCCTCTCGGCAAAGAGCGTTTTATCCAGAAGTTCCACGAAACGGATGCCCCGGCGGGTGGATTTGTCCTCGTAACAGGGTCCGATACCGCGTCCGGTGGTCCCGATTTTGTTATCCCCTTTCATTTTTTCACGGGCATGGTCGACCCTCTGGTGATAGGGCATGATCACGTGGGCTTTTTCACTGATGCGGATCTGTTCCGGGCCGGCCTTGATGCCGTTGCTTTCCAGATAGTCGATCTCGCCGATGAGCACTTCGGGGTCCACCACCAGACCATTGCCGATGTAGCAGGTCTTCTGCTGAAGGATGCCCGAGGGCACCAGGTGGCTGATGAACTGTTTCCCCTTGACAACCATGGTGTGCCCGGCATTGTTGCCTCCCTGAAACCGAACCACGCCGTCCGCGTGTTCCGCCAGCAGATCCACAATCTTGCCTTTGCCTTCATCCCCCCACTGCGTTCCGATAATAACAATATTCGACACGTACCTCTCCTTGTTGATATTGAAAAAAAGTCGTTAAGACACGAAATCAAGCGGATGGTTGATAGCACAAATTTCACCGCCCGCTTCGCTCGAGTCACAGAGTTCGCAGAGAAAAAATAATATTCTTTTCAAAGGAAAATTAATAAAAAACCTCTGTGTCCTTTGCGGCTCTGCGGTGAATACATATAATTTCCTGGCTTTACCCTCTCCTGGATCGAAAGAAAGCCTGCATCATGGCTCGGCAGCGTTGCTCACATACCCCGCCGATGACCTCTGGGTGGTGATTTAAACGGCCATCTTCGGAGAAATTATAAAGCGAACCGGCCGCCCCCCATTTGGGGTCGCAGGCTCCGAACACGACGCGCTGAACACGCGCGTGAACAATGGCTCCCATGCACATGACGCAAGGCTCAATTGTAACATATAGTGTGGTGCTTAACAACCGGTAATTCCGCAGTCTCGCCGAGGCTTTGCGCAGGGCCTGGACCTCCGCATGGGCTGTCGGGTCGGACTTCAATATGGTTTGGTTGTGGGCGGTCGCCAGGATGACATCCTCTGCATCCGTGATAACAGCACCTACGGGCACTTCACCGATCTCCTCGGCCTTTTGCGCTTGCTCAATAGCCAACTGCATGAAATGTTCGTGACGCATAATTTTTTCGGTATTATTAAGCTGCATGAAAAATTGGAAAATTCACCTACGGATAAAAAGATGTAAAAAATATAGGCAATCCCTTTGCACGCGATCAGCCGTCAGGGATTCCCGATTGATTTTAAAAAGGTTGACAGACACCATCCTAATAGCCTAAAAAGCAAAAAAAATTCAAATCAATTCTGTTTGCGCCCGTAGCTCAGCCTGGATAGAGTGCCGGACTACGAATCCGTAGGTCGCAGGTTCGAATCCTGCCGGGCGCGCCAAAAACAAAAAAGCGAAACCGTATACGGTTTTGCTTTTTTTTTTTTTAGAT
>Ga0164313_10003603_pt1 | contig 13761 bp, 13 predicted proteins | sample GuaBasSedimGuay4_FD_113735 | JGI IMG/M metagenome (GOLD analysis project Ga0164313, IMG submission 113735) | Subseafloor sediment microbial communities from Guaymas Basin, Gulf of California, Mexico - Guay4, Core 4569-4, 0-3 cm | ecosystem: Environmental > Aquatic > Marine > Hydrothermal vents... | reverse complement strand
GTAACACCGCGGCCGTCGTGGCTCAGGTCTTCGATCCTTGCCTCGAACGGCTCTTTGGGTAACTTACGTCTTCTTCTACGACTCATCAGTCTTTCTCAAAAAAAAGCGACCGGGCTGCATGGCCCGGCCGCCAGTTGAAGGGTTTGGCCTATTTTTGCCGCCAGGCGCCACTGGAATCCTGGTAAAACCAACCGCGCCGGGCATTTCCTACCCACTCTTTGGCGAATGTGTTCTGGATGTCTTTTTCCCACTCCGGGTGGCCGTTGGCGACGGCAATTTCCCGGTAAACAGCCTTGCGATCCCGATTTTCGTCTGCAACCACGCTTTCCAGACTCCTACGCTCGCTCAGGGGCACAGCAGAGCGGTCACGAATGGTCACCAGGCCATCGGAACTGAAACCGATAGCGCCTGCGTCAAACATGGAATCGAGATGCTGCCTCTGGCGCTGGGCCATACGTGCCTTGATGGCATTGATTTGCGGCGTGTTGATCTCGATTTCGGCTTGCTGCGCCTGTGCGTCAGAGACCAGAAAATCAACCAGTCCCGCAGCCGCGATCAGGACGACATTGGCCGGCAAATCCAGCGGATTGAACAGCGACCCTTCCTCGTTTGGCTCGCCCAGCACATCACCGACGAACTTTTCTGCAGCACGCTCAGCGGCGGCCGCCGGAAAATAAACATTGATCGTGACACATGCTGCAAGAGTAAAAAGCATGCTCAGAATCAAGACCGCATTGAGTTTTTTCATTGTATTTTCCTTGACTGACGACCTCGTGGTTCATTTTATCACATTGAGTCAGTCCCCAATCCTGATCGATTCACCTTCCGAAGCCGCCACCAGTTGCGACAGAAGTTGCGGCCAGTCTACACTCCGATTGAAGACCCTGATGGTGATTTTTGGCACACCAGCGCCTTCCATGATCAGCACGCTGACATTATCCTCACTCACCCCGCGCACTTCACAGATATTGTTCTGCATGCGGCAACCCAGTCCCAGCCGCTTGTAAGAAAAATTATTGAACAGGCGCATGATCGGGCCGGTCAGGGCAGTAGTAGCACTGCCCCCGCCAAGCGTGGTCAGATGGTTGACGGCCTGCCGCGAGATACCCTTGGAACCACGCTGATTTTCCGGCGTACCGAGCCATGCATCGAAAGCGACCGGCTTCCAGTCCAGCATCCGCAGGTCCCGGACATATCCGTCAATCCGGCCGGAAATCCGGCCGAAGGAAAAGGTGCTGGTGAGTAACTCGAGGTCCAGGTTTTCGAGTTCTACGTTGGCCGCCAGGCTGGGCAATACGCCAAAGGGGCGTTCGATTCGCAAATCCTCCAGCGTGACCAGGCCTTCGAACACATTGACCCTTATTTCACCCTCGACTTCCAGCACTCCATCTTCGAATCTGACGCCCGGAATTCGCCCGCTGATCTTTCCGGCGAACGACGGCCATCCGAATGCCGCCGTAAGCTGTTCCATATCCAATTCCTCGAGATCTGCCCGCAGGCGGATATCCGGCTCACCGGCAGCGTCACCTGAACCTCCGGGTAGCAGAACACTCAACTCGTGCAGGTTCAACCGGCCATCGAGAACGTCCAGAACAAGCGGCTGCACAATTGCAAATTTACCCGGCTCGGAATCCAGCGCTACTTCACCTGGCCCGAGGTTGATCCGTCCCAGTAGCAATCCACGCCAGGCAAGCCTGGAATCGAATGTATGATCCCCTGGTCGCATCCGGGCATCCAGGCCGGTGATCGCAAAGCGCCCTCTTTGCGTGTCCACAATACTCAGGTCGGTGATTCCAAGATCACCTGAGCTAAATTCACCTCCGGACCACTGGCCACTCCAGGCAATACGGCCCGTAACGGCCAGTCCATTCAGTGTCCATGCTGCCGCAACGGGTTCTATGTAGCGCTCGTAAGCCCCCGGGAACTCCAGCTCGAGCCTGCTGATTTCAACTTTCCAGGAATCTGAATCCGACCGCGAATCCAGCACCACCCTGCCCTCGACACGCAGTGAATGATGATCGGTAAGCCTGATTGAGCGGACATCCAGCTGCCCTTCCCGCCATTGGGGCTGTAGTGCGAACTCCATTGGCCCATCGGAAAAATCCCGGTACAAATCATCAATCAATAATTCACCGCTGCGGACGGTACCGGTAATGGCGGGACTGGACCATTCACTGCCAAGCGCCGATACCACCACCTCAAGGGATAGCGCTTCCGCCGCGAAACGGCCATCGGGTGAATCGAATCCAATATCACCAACACCCAGTTGAATAACCAGCTCTGATGCACCGTCGGGCGGCTGTCGAAACTTCAGTTCGGCATCGATATAGCCCCGGCTTATCCAATCAAATTCAGGCAGCAACAGTTCAAGGCCCTTGAGAGCTTCAAGCTCCTGCCTGGCAAACTTCAGGTCAACTGAATATTGCCCGTGTTGCACTACCCCTGATACGGAAAAACCCTCTATTTCATGCGCCAGGCCATCCGCGGCAATCTTTGCCGCAGCAAACCGGAATTCACCTTCGGGGCTTAGCTGAACCTGGACCTGCTGCAGGGTGAAATTATCATGCTCGATACTCTCTGCGCTAAAACCGATTTCCGGATAAGACGCCAGCGCCGCGGATTGATACGTCAACAGTACAGTCAAGACGCAATAATCGGCTATGCTGTTACGGGGGAAGATAGCGAATTTGCCCGACATCCGTTCATGATGCCTAAAAAGGGGGCTGAATGACAATTGAACCGTATTCCGGGAAAAACAGAACACTGGTAGTCGATGACCACGGCATCAGCAGCCGCTTCGTGGTGGCTGCACTGGGGCAAATGGCGGGCGCCGTCAAGTTGGCCCGGAATGCCAGCGAGGCGCTGGCGACGGCATTGACCTGGCGCCCTCACCTGATCTGCATGGATCTCCACTTGCCTGACATCAATGGCCTGGAAGTCATCAGGCGAATTCGACTGGCCTGGCCTCCGGACAAGCCTCCACCCAGAGTCATCATTCTGACGGGGGATGACTCTGGATTGAAACAAAGCGAGCTGGCTGCCCTGAATATTAGCGCCCTGCTGGTCAAACCCGTGTCTGGACAGCATCTCAGGGAAGCCGCCGGGCTTGAGCGGAATAACCGCGTCACCGAATCTGGCCCTGGCGGAGACAATTTGGTATTAAGGAATCTTTTCCGGGAAGAACTGGAGCGGCGCATACCCGAACTGGATCAGTGTATTGCAAACTTTGATCGTCAACGGGCTGCCAGGATTTTGCACCAGCTCATTGCATCCAGTGCAATATGTAATGAACGTGAATTGGAATCCGATCTGCGCAGGCTGGATGTCACTTGCCGCCGCGACGACTCCACTGCTGATCTTGCTCAGGCATACCTCTCACTTCTTGACTCGGCACAGGAATTTCTAATTCACCATGCTAAGCAGTGAGGATCAGTTCTTTCATTTCCTCAACTGCAGCTTCCAGCCCCACAAAGATGGCCCGGGCGATGATCGAATGACCAATATTCAATTCGTTCATGTACGGCAGGCGGGTGATGTCCTGAACGTTGCCAAGATGCAGTCCGTGGCCGGCATTAATTTGTAGCCCCATTCCATGCCCGGTCAGACAAGCCTGATGAAGTCGGTGCAGTTCCATTTTCTGTTCATCCCCGGTGGCGTCAGCATAGGTTCCCGTGTGCAGTTCCACTACCGGCGCCCCGGCCTGCCGGGCTGCATCGAGTTGCTCCGGGTCAGGGTCGATGAAAAGCGAAACCCTGATGCCAGCATCGCCCAGCCGCGCGACCGCCTCGGCCACTGCGGCACGATTGGAAACAACGTCCAGACCTCCCTCGGTGGTCAATTCCACGCGCTTTTCCGGCACCAGGCAGACATCTGAAGGTCTTCTTTGCAGCGCGATGCCCAGCATTTCCGGGGTAACGGCCATTTCCAGGTTGATCCGTGTTTTGCTGCCGGTACAGAGCATTCGCACATCTTCATCCTGGATATGGCGGCGATCCTCACGCAGGTGCACGGTGATCGAATCCGCGCCGGCGCCGATCGCAAGTTCAGCGGCCTGGACTACGGATGGATAGCGGGTACCCCGGGCCTGGCGGACCGTGGCAACGTGATCGATGTTAACGCCAAGTAGTACTGTCATCTGTCAAATCTTCCAATGATTAATAAAACAGGGCCTGGGAGTTCAACGGTTTATCTCCCAGGTAAAACCTGATCAGCCTGCGCATCAGGGTTTTCAATTCCTTCAGGTACTGATCTTCGATCGTTCCTGATTTTAACGCCAGCAAAGCAGCGCCGGAAATCAGTTCATGTGGCTTACCGGCATCATACTCCCGGCGTTTTGGCCCCGCCTCAGGCACATAAAGATACCAGGCATCAAAGCGGATTCCATCTGACGTACCGTGCTCATGCTCCAGTTGCAGACCGAATCCCGCTGATTGCAACAGCTCCTTTTCAAAAATCCGCAGCAGTGGTTGCGGCGCACTGCCGGCCGCGAGTTCTGTAAGTAATTGCTGGTATTGTTCGAAAAGACCGGGGTGCGGGTCAGACCGCTGCAGGAAACGAGTGGTCAATTCATTGGCGTAAAGGCCACAAAAAAGCGACTCCCCGGCCAGTGCAGGAGGTGACGCCACCTGGTCGGCCGAGGTCAGCGTGCCCAACTCCCCCTTTTGATTCCAACTGAGCAACAGCGGCCTGAACGGCTGCAACACATTTTTCCAGCGTGAACGGGCGCTGCGGGCGCCACGGGCAACCAGGCCGACCCGGCCGTGCGAACGACTCAGGGCCTCCAGCAGCAAACTGGACTCGCGATATGGCCTGCTGTGCAGTACGTAAGAGGGTTCCAGCGCGATACGCATTCGGAATCAGTTCTGGTCGGTGTAGCCAAATTGCCGTAACGCCCGCTCGTTATCAGACCAGTCACGGCTTACTTTGACCCACAGACGGAGGAATATTTTTTCATCGAACAGTTGCTGCAGCGCATGGCGGGCCTGGGTACCGACAAACTTAAGCACATCACCGCCCTTTCCGATCACTATCTGCTTTTGCCCTTTGCGCTCCACCCACACGATGGCGCCGATTCTGAGCAAACCGTCGTTGCGTTTGAATTCCTCGATTTCAACCGTCAGCGAATAAGGCAATTCCTGATGCAAGCGCAACATCAACTGTTCGCGAATCAGTTCAGCGGCAAGAAAACGCTCGCTGCGATCAGTGAACTGATCTTCATTATAGAAAGGGCGTGAAAACGGCAGACCTTGCATGACTTTATCTTCCAGTACGTCAACCCCGTTGCCGGATTTTGCCGAAATCAGGAAAACTTCGGAAAAACGATCTGTTTTCACTTCTTTTTCAAGGAATTGAAGTAGGCGTGATTTCTCGGGAATCAGGTCGATCTTATTGACCACCAGCAGCACCGGCGCGCTGACCGATTTCAGTGCTCGCGCGACGTGTTCATCCTGTTTCGTCCAGCGTCCGGCCTCGATCAGAAACAGGATCAGGTCAACCTCATGAAACGAGGCCCGGGCAATCCGGTTCATGTATCGGTTCAGGGCGCTCTGGGCAGCCAGGTGGATACCCGGGGTGTCAATGTAGATGACCTGGCCCTGTGGCGTTGTTTTGATGCCTGCAATCCGTTGCCGGGTGGTTTGGGGCTTGGCGGTGACAATGCTCAGCTTCTGCCCGAGAATCCGGTTCATCAGGGTGGACTTTCCGACATTGGGACGGCCCACCAGGGCCACATAGCCACATCGATAGTTCAGGTCGCTGTCCGTCATCAAGCCACACTCTCTTTAAGCAGCAATAAAATCTGTTGGGCGGCAGCCTGTTCGGTCATGCGCCTGCTGCTTCCCGACGCTTCAACTTCGGTCTCATCGTCTGGAATCCGGCAGGTCACGTAAAACTTTTTGGCGTGCTCAGCACCTTCTTCGCGTTGTAACTCATATTCCGGCAATGGCCTTGCCCGGGCCTGCAACCATTCCTGCAAACGTGTTTTTGGATCCTTGAGTTCTTCAATATCCGGAAGATTTGCAATCAATGGATCAAACAGATCGATGATGACCTGGCGGCAGGCTGCGTATCCGCCGTCGAGAAAAATAGCACCGAGTACTGCCTCGAAAGAGTCGGCGAGTATCGAAGCCCTCCTGAATCCCCCGGATTTCAACTCTCCTTCGCCCAGCATGATCTGTTTGCCGAGATTAATTTCAGCGGCCAGTTCCGCCAGGCTGACTCCCCTGACCAGGCGCGCCCGCATCCGGCTCAAATCACCTTCAGTGGCATCGGGCCTGAGTTCAAAGAGCCGTGAGGAAATGACCAGGCTGAGAACGCTGTCGCCCAGAAATTCGAGCCGTTCATAGTTGCGAGAGCCCATGCTCCGGTGGGTCAGAGCTTCAAGCAACAGCCGGGGGTCGGTGAACCGGTAATCGATGCCGGCCACGGAATCCATCACATCATTTTCTCAGGATAACGGACCGGTCAAATTTGCCGATGATATCGATATTGCCAAGAAACGGCTCCCTGATCTCATAAGCAACCCTGACCTTAACGCCCCCACTTGTCTTGGAAATCCGCATGTGCTCCTTCTTGATATTATTGTTGGCGTAACTGGCCCAGAGGGTCCGCTGTATCTTGCTCTTGATTTGCGGCGGCGACATGTTTGCAGAAGCTGGATTATCCTCCAACTGCTGCAGTGCATTGGTCAGCGCGTGGTACTCAAGATACATAGGAACCAGCCTCATCGCCGCGTAGGCAAAAAACAAAGTCACGACGAGAACGATCAAAAATCCGATCAGTGTCAATCCATTAGTTCTGCGAATGTTCATGTCAATTCACCTTCTTCCTTGTTGAGTGGACCCGAATACTATAGCGCTTTCAGGGGTTGTGGAAAAATGGTTTTAACCCTCAATGGATTCCGTTACCGATCCGGGAAAGGTCACCACAACCCTTCGTATAGTCAAAATTCAACCAGATACCGACGGCGCGGCCCATCAGATTTTCCTCCGGCACGAAACCCCATTCCCGGCTGTCATTGCTGCGATCACGATTGTCACCCATCACAAAATAGTGCCCTTCCGGCACCACCCACTGGCCGTCCCGGCCCCTGGAATCCTGGTGCAGCAGGATATCGTGGCTGACAGAATCCAGGTTTTCAGTAAAGCGGAGCGCATCGTAACGGGGGGTAGTGCACTTTATTTCGCTGCTGCTATAGCGACCCTGCTCTACTTCCGGTACCCGTTCGCCGTTAATGAACAATTGCTTGTCGCGATACGAAATTTTGTCTCCGGGCAGGCCGACCAACCGCTTGATGAAGTTGACCCTGGGGTCGACCGGATAACGAAACACCACGACGTCACCACGCTCGGGTTCACCAATGGGTACGAATTTGGTGTGTGCAACGGGCAGCCTGAGGCCGTAAGCGAACTTGTTGACCACGATAAAATCACCGACCAACAGCGTCGGGATCATCGAACCCGAGGGAATTTTGAACGGCTCAAACAGAAATGAGCGAAATAGCAGCACGATAAGAAGCACCGGAAACAGGGAGCGGGAGTATTCAATTATTACCGGGTCCCGCGGCCGCTCGATGCTTTTTTGCACCGCGCGGTCCATCCTGCGTCTTCTTAAAAACAGGCTGTCAAGCAGCCAGACCAGTCCGGTCAGGCCTGTAAGCAACACCAGTAACAGTGAAAAATCCGGTTTCATCGGGTCATTTTACCTCTTGTTATCCTGTTGCAGCACGGCAAGAAAGGCCTCCTGCGGGATTTCCACCCGACCGACCTGCTTCATTCGTTTCTTGCCGGCTTTTTGTTTCTCCAGCAGCTTGCGTTTCCTCGTCACGTCTCCGCCGTAGCACTTGGCCGTAACATTTTTACGCAAGGCTTTGACCGTGGTCCGGGCGATCACCTGCGAACCAATGGCCGATTGAATAGCCACATCGAACATCTGCCTGGGAATCAGTTCCTTCATTTTGACCGCCAACTCACGCCCGCGTCTCTGCGCCTGCTCGCGGTGCACAATCAGGGACAGCGCATCAACTCTTTCACCATTGATCAGCACGTCAATGCGAACGAATGGCCCTGCCTGGAAGCGCAGGAAATGGTAGTCGAATGACGCATAGCCCCGGCTGACGGATTTCAGGCGATCAAAGAAATCCAGCACCACCTCGGAAAGCGGCAATTCATAATTGATGGACACCTGGTTGCCCAGGTATTGCAAGCTCTTTTGTCTGCCCCGTTTTTCCTCGCATAAACCAATAACCGAACCGACGTAATCCTGGGGTACCAGAATATTTGCCTCGATGATCGGTTCACGTGTTTCCGCAATCCGGTTCGCTCCCGGCAGTTTGGCCGGGTTTTCAAGGGTAATGACTTCACCATCGTTGGTCTCGATCTCGTAGATTACTGTCGGCGCCGTGGTGATCAGGTTGACGTCGTATTCGCGTTCCAGGCGCTCCTGGACAATTTCCATGTGCAGCAAGCCCAGAAAGCCGCAACGAAATCCGAAACCCAGGGCTTCTGATGTTTCCGGTTCAAATTGCAGCGCGGCATCATTCAACTGCAGGCGATCGAGCGCTTCCCTGAGATCAGGGTAATCTTCTGCATCGGTTGGAAAGAGCCCTGCAAACACCCGGGGCTGCATGGTCTTGAACCCGGGAAGTGGCTCGGTCGCACCATCCTTGGCCAGGGTGATTGTGTCACCCACTGGGGCGCCATGCACTTCCTTGATGCCCGCAACCAGGAAGCCCACCTCTCCTGCTGCGATCCTCTCCCTGATTTCACGCTTGGGCGTGAATACGCCGACCTGTTCCACCTGGTGCTGATTGCCCGTGGAGATGAATTTTATCTTGTTACCCTTTCCGATCGAGCCATCGACCACGCGAACCAGGGAAACAATACCCAGGTAGTTGTCAAACCAGGAGTCTACGATTAACGCTTTGAACGGAGCATCCGGATCTCCCTTCGGCTGGGGTATGCCGTGAACCAGGACTTCCAGAACCTCCTCAATGCCTTCACCGGTCTTGGCGCTGATGCAAAGCGCGTCTACGGCCTCGATGCCAATGATATCCTCGATTTCCTGCTTGACCCGGTCCGGCTCCGCTGATGGCAGATCAATCTTGTTGAGTACCGGAATCACTTCCAGTCCCAGTTCGACGGCAGTGTAGCAATTGGCCACACTCTGGGCCTCGACACCCTGGGCCGCGTCCACGACCAGCAGCGCACCCTCGCATGCAGCGAGTGAGCGGGAAACCTCGTAGGAGAAATCAACGTGGCCGGGGGTATCGATAAAATTGAGCTTGTACACCTCGCCGTCACGGGCCTTGTAGTCCAGCGTCACGCTCTGGGCCTTGATGGTGATCCCGCGTTCGCGTTCAAGATCCATCGAGTCCAGTACCTGGTTTTCCATTTCGCGTTCGGTCAGGCCACCACAGATCTGGATGAACCGGTCCGCCAGGGTCGATTTACCGTGATCTACGTGCGCAATGATTGAAAAATTTCGAATATGGTTCTGGTCCATCACCCAGGCGCCTGCTTAATTTGATTCATACGAAAAGGCCATCCGCTTCCAGTGAAACGAATGGCCCGGTTTCGCGATTGGTAATTATAACTTAAGCAACCTCTGATTGGTTCCTCAATCTTCAACAGCGGGCGAATATGCCAGGTACCGGGTAACGCCTTCGCGCATCACGCGGAGCGCCACGGCCTTGCCGCGAGGGAGGGACTGCGCAACCTGATCGAATGACTCCGTGTCATCCACGCTTTCGTTGTTGATCGTGAGGATCACGTCACCGGTCCTGAGCCCGGCGCGGAACGCTGCATCACTCTCAATCCGTGAAACAATGACTCCGCCTTCCGGATTACCCAGGGCGCGTCGGCGGTTTTCATTGATTTGCTCGACTACGATGCCCAGAGCATTGCTTTGGCCGCTGTCCGAACGGGAGGCAAGCAGGTTTCCGTCCTGATCGGACTCCAGAGCATCCAGCGTTACCACAAAAGTTTTCTCCTCACCGTTGCGGCTGACCAGAACCTCCGCCTCGGTGCCCGGTGGATTCGCGCCGACCAGCGGCGGTAAATCTCCAGAAGATTCGATGACATCATCGTTGAACGCCAGGATGACGTCGCCCGGTTGAATACCCGCACGCTCAGCGGCGCTGCCGGCGTTCACATCATTAACCAGCGCTCCGACCGGCCGCTCCAGGCCGAACGCTTCAGCCATTTCGCGATTAACCGCGCCAACCTGAACGCCGAGCAAGCCACGCGAGACTTTACCGTGTTCACGTAGCTGCTTAACGGCCCCGCTGGCCGTTTCTATCGGAATCGAAAATGAAAGGCCCATGTAGCCCCCGCCTGAACTGAGGATCCAGGAATTGATTCCAACGACTTCGCCGTCCATGTTCAGCAAAGGCCCGCCTGAGTTGCCGCGATTGATGGCAACATCGGTCTGGATGAACGGCACGTACTGTTGCTGGTTGGTGCTGCGACCCTTGGCGCTCACGATCCCAGCAGTGACTGACTGGTCGAAATTGAACGGCGAGCCGATGGCAACAACCCACTCACCCGGCCGCAGGGAGTCGCTGTCACCCAGCTTCAGGGTGGGGAGATTACTGGCATCAATTTTCAGCAGTGCAATGTCACTCAAGGGATCGGATCCGACTAGCTCCGCCTCGAATTCACGGCGGTCGGCCAGCCGGACAATAATCTGGTCAGCGCCGTCCACCACGTGGTGGTTGGTAATGATGTAACCGTCAGGCTCGAAGATAAAGCCGGAACCCGCACCACGCCGGTCCGGACGGCTGTTCCCCCGATTCCCGGGCACATCGAAGTAGCGCCGGAAAAACTCGGGTATTTCCTGCCCCTCGTGTGGGTTTTCCATTCCGTCAGCCCGGCTGGTGCTGGCACGTTCGCCAAATTGAGTCACCTGGATATTGACGACAGCGGGTCCGGTTTCTTCTACCAGGCTGGTAAAGTCCGGCAAACCGGTGACCCGGGCAAATCCCGGATTGGCGATCAACAGCAGGAGTGCTGCACAAAAACTGATGATAATTCTTCTGGTCACAACATTTACCTCGTTTCAATAATTCGCAACAGGTGGACAATAAATGAATCAGGAAATTCCCTTGATTCTTTTCGGTTCCAAAGGATCACTGCCGCGCCACCTGTGAGCCCACCCAGCAGTGTAATGAAATCTGAACTCACCGGGCCAGATTCAGCCAACCCGGAAAGATAGTAGCCAAATGCGGCCCCGGCAATCGCTGCCAGCAATGGATAAAGATAAAGTCTGGCAATCATCCTGAGAAATAAGGCCTCGGGAATACCCACCATGACCGGCTGGCCCGGTTGGGCATTGACCCGGTTTTCCAACTCCAGGACGACCGGTTTTCGTTTCAGTAAACGCCCAAAGACCCCGGCGCCACATCCCCTGCCCGCATCACAGCTAGGACATCCACTGGCGCCACCCAGGCGGACACAGGCTTTATCATTGGCAACAGCGACAACCTTTCCTTGCTGTTCAATCATAGCGGAGTAATTCAGAAGTCAGGGGGAAGCAATTTTGACAGCATTGCCAATAAACTTCACTGTGATCGCAGGAACTTCGCCTACTACGGTAATCAACATGTCATCGCTCATGCGTGAAAATGTATGGGTGGTGCCAAGCCTGTTGACCCCTGCTTGCGGCTTACTGTCCGGGCTGGCGCTTTCGATGTACACGGAGATAGTAGCCAGCCCATCGCTGTAGACCAGGTGTTCGTAAATTCCCTGATCCTGTTGACCGGAGTAACGATGAGCGGTCAACTGGAACCCTGGTGGCAGACGCTCTGGCAGCCACCTCGGAGTGGATTTGGAAAGTCCGCGGCCTGACGGCAGTTCAGACGCTACCGTTTTGAATTTTTTAAGCTGAGTGGTGGGCTTTAGTTCGTTGACATCAACTTCAGAGCCAAGCCGGACATCGGTAAACATGAGTTGGGCCAGCGGCCTCTGCTTGCTGTCGATCATCTCCCATTTCAATAATAAACCCGAATGCTCTTCCAGCCAAAGCGAGTAGCCATAACGATATCTGTCTTTGGGCAATACCTTCAGGTTTCGGGCATAGTGTCCCGCAATCCGGGCCCTGGAACCCAACTTCAGCGAATAGGAAAGTTCGGTCTGATCGTTCTGGTCGAGCGGCAGTTCCGGAAAAAAAGAACGGTTGAAAGCTGAATCTTCAAATACGGAGCGATCATCGGCAAGCACCCAACGAACTCCACTGGAATCGCGGAGCACCTCTCGCGGCGGCCCGGAAACGGCAACCAGGCGCTCACGCACACCGTCCCGGTCAGAGACATGGGTAATCCGCATGGTTTCGATCTTGTCACCCTGGACGTAAACAAAGGTGCCCTGGTACGTCATCTGGCTCATGGCCGTGGTCATACGCTCGAGCATCTGACGGGGTTCGACATTCTCCCCGGCTAATGCGGGTCCGGCCGAAAACAGCGCAGCCGCCAGCATCAGTGTGGCAGCCACAGGGCTCATCGCAATCTGGGTTCTTGGTCCTTTTCGATTTCCGGATCTACTGCATCATCCTGGTCATCAACCTTGTTGGAAGCCTTTGACCCGGTGATGATGATTGGAACGAATGTAACGAAGCCCTTACCGCCGGCTGCTCCGGTGGCCTGGTAATGCCTGACCAGGTAAGAGTCCATTTTCCTGCTCCTGCTGTCAGGCAGGTTGGAAAAACTGGCCTGGCTTGAAGAAGGCCCGGGCACCAGGCTTTGCGGACTGGTGAATTGCTCGACCTGCGCCTTGCCCGCCAGTTTACCGGCAGGGTCTGGCGCACCCGGAACTCCGGGGCCGACGGCGACGACCGCCATTAAGGCTACCGAGGCTGCAATGGCCAGTCCTGCAACCGGCTTCAACCAGCTTGTCGGTATGCTCCGGGAAGGTTTGCCGGGCTGCTCATTTTCAAGCGCCTGGTTGACCCGGGCACAAAGGTCGTCCCCTGCAATAACGCCATCCTGGTAACGGAGGCAATCCCTCACCAGGTGATAGCGCGTCCAGGTGGCACGCAGTTCGTCATCGACACCAAGGCGTCTGACCAGGAAACGGCTGGTTTCACGGCTGATTTCGCCATCCACCAGGGCTGAAAGATGTTCACGAGTCTCTTTACTCATTGTCATTCCGTAAATATTTAATCTCAGTCCCCTTCAACAAGGGGTCTCAACTTCTCATCGATGGCTTCCCGAGCCCGGAAAATCCGCGAACGCACGGTCCCGATCGGGCAATCCATCGTAATTGCAATATCTTCGTAGCTCATGCCTTCCATTTCACGCAGCATGATGGCTGTCCTCAGGTCATCCGGCAGCTCCGCAATGGTATCGAACACGGTGCGCTTGATTTCATCGCGCATCAGTTCATTTTCCGGGGTGCCATGCACCTTGAGCCGGCTTTCCATGTCGTACTGTTCAGCGTCGGCCGCATCAATGTCGGTCGCGGGCGGCCTTCTTTTGCGCGCCACCAGCCAATTTTTTGCGGTGTTGATAGCAATACGGTACAACCAGGTGTAAAACGCGCTGTCACCGCGAAAGCGGTCGATTGCCCGGTATGCCTTGATAAATGCTTCCTGCGCCACGTCCTGGGCTTCTGTCTGATCAGAAACATAGCGTGCAACCAGGCTGATAATCCGGTGCTGGTACTTGCTAATGAGCAGGTCAAAGGCTTGCTTATCGCCTTTTTGCACCCGCTCCACCAACAACTGATCGACCTGTGCTTCGCTCATGCGCGCACGCTCCGCCTCTTCCCG
>Ga0164313_10003602_pt1 | contig 13761 bp, 14 predicted proteins | sample GuaBasSedimGuay4_FD_113735 | JGI IMG/M metagenome (GOLD analysis project Ga0164313, IMG submission 113735) | Subseafloor sediment microbial communities from Guaymas Basin, Gulf of California, Mexico - Guay4, Core 4569-4, 0-3 cm | ecosystem: Environmental > Aquatic > Marine > Hydrothermal vents... | reverse complement strand
TGCGCCCTTTGATTTCCCGTTGTATCCGGATAGTACCGTCGTTGGGATAGCTTGTTTTCTGCTTATGCGCTTTAACAGCCTTCTTTTTTTTACAAACGCATGCGGAAACCGGCTTGCCGCAAGCAGGGCAGATTCGACCTGTTTCTGTTGAATAAACCAAGCGGTTATCATTCATTGCGATTGACAATCTTTAATTTTCGCCACTCCGATGCATTCTCAAAGGGAACGGTTCCGTCGTCATAATCCCTTAAAAAATAATTCCCTTGGCCATCGGTATAGGCATGGTTGTACATGGGCAGGTATTGCTTCGATCCTGTCGTTGAATCGTAGGTTTCGATTTGTTCGGTGATGACCTTATAAAATTCTTCCTGGATGTCGCTTTTTGTCTGGGCCCGATTCCGGCTGATCTCCCTGTCGATACGTTGCATGTCCTGGATGACCTGGTGATATTGTCGCGCCCGTTGTTGGGCAGCGGCAGCAGCACGTGCAATCCATACTGGATTAAGCCTGAAAGACCGTATGCATATCTCCATAAGCCGCTCATCATGCCCGCGGCGGGATTGGGGTGCTACCCATCCAAAAGTCCCAACCGTGGACCAGATTTGGCCTTGAATATCATAGTTGATACTGTAGATACGACCTGTCATAGGGGTGCCGTTGATCCGACATTCAAAGTTCACATAGCCATAGTCGTAGCGGGTAGCGATTTGCGGGACAAAGGGTTTCAACTCGGGTGCGTGTACGACATTACCGATAATCCTGGGATTTTGAAATTCATTACCTGCCAATTGTCCAAACACGATATATTGGACATATTCTGCCACATTCAAAAAAGGGTATACCCAGCAACCGTTCAACACCTGCCCGATCTGGGGTTGCAATATCCCGCCGCTGGAGCGACTAAATGACTGTGGGTCCTGAAAATAAAAGCGAGGATACCACCCGAAAAACGATTTCCCGTCTGGACTGCTAACACGAAAACGGATGTTGTTTTCCACCAGATCGACAACATTCCACTGGATGCCACTGGAAATCATACCCCCTTCATCCTTCCAGCCCTTGGGTATCAACATGTGAAATGCCTTTTGATGCTTTTCGGTATAAGAAGTGAGAAAAACACCTTTTGAATCGCTTGCCTGAAGCTCCCTGTCTATCAACAGGGTGAATGCCGTCAGAAAGATGAGAATATAAATTGAACTCGCTTTCCGATTTTTGCAAATGCGCATACGGTCCTCCCATGGCGTTTGGCCTCCAAATAACCATGAAGCACTTATCTGCTTTCATTAATCATGCTTTTGTGCAAATGTCCCTAAGATCACCGTCGCCAGTGAATTAAATCCGAGTTTGCCGATTCTGTCAGAATGCTCAGATTTTCTTTGGAGTTAAAAAGTTTTTCACACAACTCGCATTTTCTATATTGAACAATTTCACGGGCCTTGAATCCTAAATAGGAAGCCATGTTTGTAAGCCCCATAGTCCTAATAAGATGGTATAATATATGTGTTTCCCCTTTCCGAAACAACGTGTCGATGCTATTATTGCGAAGGTTTCCAAGATATAAAAAGTCTGTTTTTGAAAAACGATTGGCCGCGTCACAACAGGCATACATATCCAGTTCCGGAGAAAGGTAGGGATTCATTGTACACACATTGGGTTGATAATCCGTAAATATCCGTTGGCGATGAAATTCACCTGCACGGCCGAAATAAATAACCGGTTCCGGAAAATATTTTAAGTGATGGTGTCGCAGAAACTGTTCAAACGAATCATCCTTTTCGGAAAAATCAGTGACAAAAGAGATAAAATAATCAAGTCCTTTTTTTTGACAGCTTAATGCCGCGCGAAGGATATTGTCACGGTTAATATGTTGCTGGTGCCAGCGGCTGAAACTGAGTCGTAATTGTGACAAACCATGCGACATCACTTCTGAAACAACACGATCTGAATGTTCCTGTGTCTTGGCCCAGAATCCGTTGGTAACAACTCTTGAATAGATCCCATTTTCCCGGCAGAGCTGAATCAATCTGCAGATATCGTCAAAGAACAAAAGCGGTTCACCTGCTGTAAAGCTGATGCCCGTGACATGAGAACGGGCCATCTCCCGAAGAATCTTTTTTGCACGGTCAAAGTCCATTTTTGCTATTGCGGGCGACGCATCCGCGGCAACACAATGACCACACCTGATGTTACATTGAGTTGAATATCCAAATGCAATTTGTCTAACTGGGTTCATTTCAATATGCGTCCTTCCAAAATCATTTCCGTTTTCACCTCTAAGGAGCAAGGATATACGTGACCCCTTTTGCATATCTCTCAGACCCGGGATTTTTTCAGCATTCGACTCCCAGTGAATATACCCAGAAATCCCCCTAATACCATCGATAACCGGCCTATATAATCGCCATGTCGAGCAAAAAAAGTTTGTCCATCGTGAAGATGTATTTTCCCTTTTAGGGTCGTTTTTTTCCACCAGGGGGTCCTGGCGACAACCTTGCCTTGGGCATTAATAATAGCAGATATGCCTGTATTGGCAACACGTACAAAATCTCGCCGGTTTTCGATGGCACGTATCGGGCTGAAATTGAAGTGATGTTGATAGCCCGGCGTATTTTTCCACCATCCATCGTTAGTGATCATGCAGATAAAGCCCTTTTCTTCCGGCAGATTTCGAGAGCAGTAGGGGCCAAATATGGATTCAAAACAAACAATCGGCAATATGGTAATGGAAGCATCAGGCGATACAAAGGTATTGCTCTCCTGACGTGGGCTGTAAGTGCCGGTATATCCGCCAAGCTCCAGGGAGTATTTCCCCAGAAAGCCCAGATACTGCACAAAGGGCATGCGCTCGAACAGCGGCACTAACTTGGTTTTATGGTAAAACTGGGGTGTAGACGAGGAACCCTTTGGTAGAAAAAGTGCCGTATTGAAGGGCTCGTAGTAAAAGTTTTTCTCGCGATTGAAACGACTCCCCGGAGGGATGTCTTCATTGTCGAGTTTCTGGTAGCTGTGCACACCCAGGAGAATATTCAGCCTGGGGTATTTTTCCCGGAACGCCAGCAAATCCCGGTAGTAGATCGATGCGGATGGATCTTTCTCGTCGATTTGTTCTAGAATAAGGGTTTCAGGGCCAAACAGATACTGGGTGTCACTATCCACAAGCACATCCGCTGTCCTGAAAAATTCTGCCACGTGCTGCGCATGAATTTGCGGGTCAAATTTTTCCGTATAGGGATCCAGATTGGGCTGAATCAGGGCTATGTTTACGGTTTCTCCTTGATCATCAATTTTCTGTAAAAGTAGATATGACCCAACCATGGGAATAAGAAGGAGCGCCAGTACCCCAGCCCCGGATAGAACAATCGAACCCGGGCCTTTTTCCCGATACAGAGAATACAGTCTCAGAAGTGCAAGATTGGTCAGTATGATCCAGAGGGTCCCACCACGAACACCGGTAAACTCGTACCATTGGATGAGTTCCGGTGCTGTGACCAGTGCGTTACCCAGATTGAGCCAGGGCCAGGCCAGGTCCCAGGATAAATGTAAGTGCTCGTACCCTATCCATACAAACAGAAAAGGGAAAAACAACGAAACACCCATGATTGTCCGGATACGACTTGCCAGCCAGAAAACAAGCGCCTGCAGCAGTGCGTTTGCAAGAATGATGAGGATGGCTCCCACCAATTGGACCTGAGTAATCCACCAGGTTCCCAGGATATTCCACAGCAGGAAACTGACAAAGGCGTAGTTGAATACGACGTAGGCATTGGGGTGATGTCGGACATCCTCTTCCAACACCAAAAGTGGCACCCAGGCAAAAAAAACAAGAAAGAACAAAGCTGAATCAGACCAGGGCAGTCCCAACAGCAGGCCGCTGGTTAAAGCCAGAAATAGGTTTTTTTTGATGTTCATAGCAATTTAAGTTTCATTGGTTTCCCCGATTCTTCGTCCTAAGTTGAGCGATTATCGAGGTTGCCGTAGCTACAAGAAAGATGTTGTTCCGCTATAGTGAACTATGCGGTATGGCATCTGACGCCGTAGATGTGGTAAGATCGGCAATCGCTCATCTTAGGTCCCTGTTACATTCGACATTCCCGCCACGGCTGAACCAGCAGGATAAGGCCGGCCGCCGCCAGAAACATCAGACCCAGATAGGAAAAGACCAGGGTGTAATTGCCCTGGGTGAAATCCAGGATATAGCCGGTCAACCATGGGCCAAGTGGTCCGGACACGAAACCGTAAGCAGTAAAAATCAACCCGAAAATGGACCCGAAGTGCGCCATGCCGAAACAATCTCCGGCCAATGGGCCAGAAACCGCAAACAATGTCCCGAATGCAAAGCCGATGACCGCCGCCAGTGCGGCCCATAGCCACAGTTCTGCCAGATGGGGCATGATTAGATAAGCAAAGCCTGCGCCGACAAAGCTTATGGCCATTGTGCGGGACCGCCCTATCCTGTCCGAGAAATAACCGCTGCCGATAACCCGAAAGCCATACTGAAAAAACCCGCCACCAGGCCGCGTCTTTCGGGGTACCAGCGCTGGACCACTGTTAGTCCCGGGATGTAGATGAAGGCCGACGAGGCTCCGGCGGAAAACGCCCAGACATTGACTTCTAGCATGTTTCCGGCCTGACTCAGCCAGATGGCGCTACTGCCGCACATCACTGACCCGATAGCGGCCAACCATCCCGGACTGTATTTTTCCTGCAAGCGCCCACACAGGTACATGAAACAGGTGGCGCCGGTGAGAACAAAAAAGACCGTTCCGCCCACCGCGCCGTCGCCGGCATCGAATGCTTGCTGCCAATGCTGGCGCAGGATGCCGGGGAGGCCGAAAATAAATGCGCCCGGCCAGAAAATAGCGCAGGAACAGGCAATCAGGATAGATGTTCGGGAGTTTTTTGTCGGCATATAGATTAAATATCATGGATCAACGATAAAAATCCACGCTTTTCTATTTTGTTGCTTTTACAGCATGTTGATGAAATAAACTTTCTTAAAATTTGAATCGCTCATCTTAGTTAAGATCTCTTGCCATCCATTTTATCGGGGAGAATACAGACATGGAAATGAAAATGACAGTTGAAGAAGCCAAGAAGCGTGCATTGGAACTCATGTATCGGGGATATCACTGAGGACCTTCCATCCTGCAAGTTATGTGGGAGGCATATGATCTTGGGAATGAAGATTTTCTATGGGCCGGCATCCCATTTCTGGGAGGTATCGGCGGCTATCAGAATGCACCTTGTGGCGTGGTGTCGGCATCGGCCATATGTCTTGGGCTGAGGCACCGCTGTCCGCTGAGCGACAAAGAGCAAGCCAAACAGGCCCGTCATGCAATACGCGCTTTTTCGGCGAAAATTGTCACGGAATTCAATCGGCATTTCGGAGACATTACCTGCCAGGGGCTTATCGGAATGGACTTTTCCAAACCCGGTGAATACCAGAAGTTTCTGGAATCGGGCATCTGGAAGGACAAATGCGAAAAGTACGTCGAGTTCATGATAGACAGGCTTTATGATCTTGAAGACGACAAAGGCCTGTTTGTGCAGGCATCGTAACGCCCTGAATGGCACCACAGCGGCGTTTCGATGTTTCGACCTTCGAGAACCATATGTCCAATTAGTCAAGGATGTTCCCAAGGCTTATGGGTCCTTTACAGATTTTCCTATAGGTGGTAGGTGTTACCATTTCTATTTCTATAAACGTTTTCATCCATCATATCGGATCAGGTCTTTACAATGAAAAAGGAAACGATCAGCGCCATCGTGCTGCTGCTACTGGTAGTCTTTTTCTCGGTTCTCTTTTTATCGATGATCCGTAGCTTTCTAATGGTGATTTTCCTGTCCGCAATCTTTTCGGCATTGGCCAAGCCTTTATACAGGAAGTTTGTCAAATGGTTCAAAGGCCGGCGCAGCCTCGCGTCCATCACCACCCTCCTGCTGATCGTGGTTGTCATCCTGCTCCCCCTGGGCGGGCTGCTCGGTATCGTCACGGGCCAGGCCATAAAGGTGGCCGAGAACACCAAGCCCTGGGTGGAAAAACAGATTGCACAGCCCGATGCGATCCTGCGTGCAATCAAGAGCCTGCCGCTGGTGGAGCATATCGCACCCTACCGGGATATAGTTTTCCAAAAGGCCGGGCAAGCCGTCGGCAGTATAAGCAAGTTGTTGCTCAGTCGCTTTTCGTCCCTGGCATTCGGCACGATCAACTTTTTATTCATGTTTTTTGTTTTCCTGTACACCATGTTCTTTTTTCTGATGGACGGCGAGCGGCTGGTGGATAAAATACTCTATTACCTGCCCCTGAAGAATCACGACGAACAGCAGCTGCTTAAGCGGTTCACGTCGGTTTCGCGGGCCACGCTTAAGGGAACCGCCGTAATCGGCGTTTTGCAGGGAGGGCTTTCGGGTCTTGCCTTTTGGGTTGTAGGTATCCCCAGCGCCATGTTCTGGGGTACTGTCATGACTGTATTGTCCGTCATCCCCGGTATTGGAACTGCTCTTGTATGGATTCCGGCCGCCATCACCCTGGCCGGCGCAGGCCACTACTATAAAGCGGCGGGATTGACGGTTTTCTGCGCGCTGGTCGTGGGCAGCCTGGACAATTTTCTGCGGCCCGCACTGGTGGGCAAAGACACCCAGATGCACGATCTGATGATCTTTTTCGGCACCATGGGCGGGATCTTCATGTTCGGTATTCCGGGGATCATTATCGGGCCGCTGATCGCCGCGCTGTTCATCACTATCTGGGATATCTACGGTGTCGCGTTCAAGGATGTGCTCCCGTAAGCGTCGCTCACCAAAGCCCTTAGCAAAAATAACACCGGCAACTATTAAGGTACACTTTCCCCAGACAGAATTTCTTTCACCCGGCCGACAATACCGCTTGTCAGGCGAACCTTAATGCCATGCGGATGCGTGGAAGACCTGGTAAGAATATCCTTCACAATCCCGTCCGTCAGTTTCCCGGTGCGCTGATCCTGCTTCTGGACAATCTGAACCCGGATTCCCACGTTAATATCCGATCGATTTCTGCCGCTCATCTTTAACTCCTGCATGTGTAGATACCCGGGTCCAGAGGGGCCGGCACTGATTCAACCCTATAAGGGATTAATATTATGCACATTCAACGTGTGATAAATTCTAAATCCGAATATCGAAATACGAAACAAATCCAAATATCGAATGCTCAAATGATTTAAACACAGCTTGAACTTGTATCTCCAAGGTTTTGTTTTGATCATTCGGTATTGCCCTTCGACCTTGCTCAGGGCGGTGAGCCTGTCGAACCGTTTAGGATTTCGAATTTCGTGCTTCGGATTTAAGGAACTACCGACATCGGCATAGCCAAATATCTCTGACCTGGCCCAAAGGACCAGGTTTTAAATGACGGAATAAAATATTATGGTCAGTCATCGTGGACCGGCAAATGGATGATATAGCCGCCCGAACGTTCATCCCTTTCCAATTCCAGCAAACCTCGATGTTTCCCGTCTTCCAGCAACTGGCTGAAGGTCCGGAAGCCGTAATAGGATTCTGTAAAACCAGGCTTGCGACGCTTCAGGGCCTGCTTGACCATGGAACCCCAGATTTTGTCCGATTCACCACGCTCGGCAATCAGCGCCTCGATGGTTTCGACGATTAGATCAACAGCCATCTGCTTTTTGTCTTCCTCGATTTTTCGGACGCCCTTTTTGGGCGACTTACCCTGGCTCGGCTTAGAGGCTGTTTTTTTACTTTTTTTCTTTTTGGTTTCTTCCTCCCGAACCAGGTCGTCATAATAAATGAATTCATCACAATTGGATACCAAGAGGTCCGAGGAAGAATTTTTCACCCCACAACCAATGACCACTTTATTGTTTTCGCGCAGTTTACTCACCAAAGGCGAAAAATCAGAATCCCCACTGATTATGACAAAGGTCTCCACATGGCTCTTGGTATAGCAAAGGTCCAGGGCATCCACCACCATACGGATATCTGCCGAATTCTTGCCTGACTGACGGACATGGGGAATCTCTATCAACTCGAAGGCGGCCTCGTGCATGACCCCTTTAAACTCTTTGTATCGCTCCCAGTCGCAGTAGGCCTTCTTGACGGCGATGCTGCCCTTGAGCAACAAACGTTCAAGCACTTTCTGAATGTCAAACTTTGCATACTTGGCGTCCTTTACACCCAGAGCGATATTCTCGAAATCGCAGAATAATGCCATGTTTTTGATCTCGATCCGGCTGGTCATAAGCTGTTCCTCCTTCGAAAGCCTTTGCTGCGTTATTTGGGTTTATTGGGTTTGTTGAGTTTGTTGGGTTATAACAACATCTTTCCTTGAACCGCTCTGTCATTTTTAGTTTCCGGCAAATGAGCCAAAAAGTGCAAGCAATATGATTTATTTCAAGCATTATGCCGTGCAATCAGTAATTTTACAACAAAGTATGCAAATAAAATCGTAATACGCTTTTCCTAAGTTGAGCGATTGTCGAGGTTGCCGTAGCTGCAAGGAAGATGCTGTTCCGCTATAGTTTTATCTTCTTGACTTGTGAAATGGTTTCTATAGAATCGTATAATATGTTATGAACATATAACAATGTCGCTTAATGGGCAAAAGAATTTCCAGTATTCGACTGGTTTACCCCCTTGTTTTGTGCCAGACTAAATTTCCTGCCTCTGTAGCTCCGCCCTATGACGAAAATATTCGCCCCCCGCGAATGGGATCTCCACTTCGCTCCCATAAACAACGGGAAATTCAACTTTCAAAGGAGGTTTACCCATGAAAAAATTATTGATTATATTGTCGGCACTAATCCTGGTGCCCTCGGCATTTGCTGCGGATTCCGATCTTCTCCAAAAGGCCAAGGCTGAAGGGCAGGTATCTTTTTACGCCAACATGACGGCTATCCAGCCCATTATGGATGTGTTCAACGCCCAAACCGGTCTCAAGGGCAAGTATACACGCATCTCCACCTCCAAATTCCTGCCCACGGTGCTGACAGAGTTCCAGGCCGGAAAGCTCATGGCCGATGTATTGCAAGCACCATTGCCGGTTATGCAAATGCTCAAAGCCCAGGGTGTCCTGTCGCCTTACACATCGCCTGCCGCTGCCGGTTATCCCGCCTGGACCCAAAAGGACGACGCAATCCAGACCTTCGGCATCGAGTATGTGGGCCTGATCTACAACAAGGAACTCGTCAAACCAGCCGATGTTCCCAAGCGATATGAAGATCTGACCGATCCTAAATGGAAGAATAAAATCGTCATGGCCAACCCGGGCGCCCATGCAACCACCATTTCATGGCTGGTGGGACTGAAGGAAAATGTCTTCAAGTCCGAGGCCGAGTGGATGAAGTTCCTCAAGGGACTCGCAGCCAATAAGCCCATGCTCGTTAAATCGTTCGGTCCTACACCGGCTCCCGTTGAAAGCGGTGAAAAACACATAGCAATCTCCATGCCTAAGTACATCATCACCAAAGCCCCGGCCCCACTCGACTGGGCCAGGGTGGAACAACCCCTCATGGGAACGCCTCGCGGCATGGCGATTTCTGCCAGTGCCAAAAACCCCAACGCAGCAAAGTTGTTCATGGACTTCTGGCTAACTAAAAAGGCCATGGGAAAGCTGTCCAGAGAGGTAGGTGAATATGTCCTGGCTCCCGGTGTATTTCCACCCATCGACGGTATGGACAAGGCCAAGGTCATCCCCATCCGTACCTTGTCCGAAAAGGAAATCAGCAGCTATGGAGCCATATTCAAGAAAATATTTGAACTGTAATGGAAATCAATATCAAAAACGTCAGTAAGTATTATTACTCCGGCGGTAAGACCATAAAGGCCCTGGATGACGTAAGCTTGTCTATCCCGGCTAACCAGATTTTCACCCTTCTGGGTCCGAGCGGGTGCGGTAAGACCACCCTCTTGCGCTGTATCGTTGGCCTGGAATCCCCGGATACCGGTGAAATTGAAATCGGTGGTGAAGTGGTCCTGTCCACCGAGAAGGATATCTTCGTACCCACGGAGAACCGGGGCCTTGGCATGGTCTTTCAAACCTACGCCATCTGGCCGCACATGAATGTCTTCAACAACGTGGCCTATCCTCTTCAGACCCGTAAGGTGCCCAGAGATGTCATCCGCAGCAAGGTCGAAAAGACCTTGCGTTTTGTGCAGTTGGAGGGTTTTGAGGACCGGCCTGCAACCAAGCTTTCCGGCGGTCAACAGCAGCGCGTGGCCCTGGCCCGTGCGCTGGTGGCCGAACCCAAGGTCATTCTTTTTGACGAACCGCTCTCCAATCTGGATGCAAAACTCAGGGAAGAAACCCGCAAAGATCTGCGTGTCTTTCTGACCGAGCTTCAGATCACCGCCATCTATGTAACCCATGACCGGATCGAGGCCTTGTCCCTGTCCGACATCGTTGCGGTAATGAACAAAGGACGGATTGTCGAGACAGGCAAGCCTCGGGACATTTATTTAAATGCCGACCACCGTTTTGTGGCCGACTTCATCGGTCGCACCAACCTGATCGATGCCACAGTGACGTCCCAGGAGGGATCCGTAACCACTGTGGACTGTGCCATCGGGAGCGTATCCTGCCGTAAGAAGGCAGACATGAAACCCGGCGACAAGGCAACACTCAGTCTGCGTCCTGAATTCATCCGCCTGAAGCGAGGCGATGCAAGTGAGGCGCAGAATGTCTTCAACGGGAAAATCGATTCACTGGTTTTCATCGGTGAAGCATTTGAAGGCGAGATCACCATTCAGAAATCGCAGCTCTTCATCAAGACCGAGCCGGACTCTGATATCGAGGTGGGGCATAGTGCCAACTTCACTGTTGACCCAAACCATTGCCTGCTGGTCACCAGGTAAAAAAGGAAAAGAACCATGGTCAACAAACGATCGGTCTTGACGCCCACGCTGATCGCCATCGTCGGCTTTCTGACCGTGTGCCCCGTCGTCATGCTGGTCTTCGGGAGTTTTTCCACGGGTCTGGGAGCCTTTGGGAAATTCACCCTGGACAAGTATATCCTGGGATACACCGATCCCGAATTAGCCGGGATCATCATCAACACGATCATTTTCGTACTCGGGTCCTCCATGGTAGCCACGGGACTGGCACTCCTTCTGGCCTACCTGAATACGCGTACGGACATCCCTTTCAAATTTATGTTCAGGATCATTTCCATCATTCCCATGATGATCCCGCACATCCTGTTCTCTGTCAGCTGGGTGCTCCTGTTGAATCCGTCCAACGGACTGATCAACCTGTTCCTCCGACAGATCCCCGGGCTTGAGGATCTGGCTATCAATATTTATTCTCTTCCGGGAATGATTCTCGTGGAGGGGCTCCTGGACCTGCCCATCGCTTACCTCATCCTTGCCCCGGCCATGGCTTCCTTTGATATCGCACTGGAGGAGTCTTCCAAGGTTTGTGGGGGCACCACGTTGCGTACCCTGTTCCGTGTGACCCTGCCCGTGCTGAGGCCTGCGATCCTGGCTGCATTTATCCTGTCCCTGGTTCGCAGCCTTGCCTCCTTTGCCGTACCCTCGGTTATCGGCATGCCTGGACGAATCCATGTACTGGCCACGCACATCTACCAGTCCATCGCCACCGGATTTGCAGCGGATTTCGGCAAGGCGGCAGCCATCGGTATGAGTGTACTTGCGACCTCCATCACACTGATCTACATCTACCGTTACCTGACCTCGGAGGGGGAAAAATACGTCACTATTTCCAGTCGTGGATACCGGCCCAGCGTCATCGAACTCAAGGGAGCCAGGTATCCCCTGTTCGGCGTTGTGGGCATCCTGTCCATGGTTCTCATCGTCCTGCCGGTTCTGGTGCTGTTTTACACGTCGCTGGTGCCCTATTCCATGATCCCCAGCGCCAAGGCCTTCTCCATGATGAGCTGGAAGCACTGGATCGAGGTTCTCAATGATCCGATTTCACTATTGTCCCTGAAAAACAGTGTGTTCCTGGGTGTGGTGGGCGCGACCCTCGGGGTAACGCTGTCCATCTTCGTGGCCTATGTCATCGTCAAGGTCCGCTCCCATGCTTCCGGCCTTCTTGAGTCGCTCTCCTTTCTATCCTTTTCCTTTCCGGGGATTGTCATCGGTGTAGGATTCATGTGGTTCTTTGTGCGAACCCCCTTGTACGCAACCATATGGGCCCTGCTCATCGGCTATATCGCTACCTACCTGCCCTATGGCGTCCGGCCCCTGGCCAGTGCATTCATCCAGGTCCACAGCCATCTGGAAGAATCTTCACAGGTCTGTGGCGCGAGCTCATTCACGACCATGCGCCGCATCGTCATCCCTTTGCTCATTCCAGGCATCGTCTCCGGATGGATACTCATGGCCACCATGTTTGTCCGAGAACTAACCCTCTCTGTGGTTCTCTCGCGACCGGGCACCGAAGTGCTTGCGGTCCAGATTTTCCGCTTTGCCGAGGATGGCTTGTGGGGTCAGCTGTCTGCCCTGGGTATCATGATGATATTTATCTCCACTGCCCTGGTGATCTTAGCAACCATAGTGGGTGTGAAATTCAAGCCTGTAGAAGAGGGTGGATAGGGATCAATGAAGGTCACTGACTTTTCCCTGATAATAAGTCTGCACTTCCTTTAGCTTTTCGTGGAACTCAGCTTCGGTGATATATCTCTTTTCAATTAGAATTCGATACAAAGTGTCAAATTGAATCGTGTTTGATACGACAAGATCCTCAATCGACTTATGGTCTGTTTCGTGTGTCATGATGGGTCTCCTTTGGACTTTCTTTTAAGAACTCAGCTGCAGCATGCCACATAGACGCCGCTGGTGGATGTAGACTGCTGTAAGGGATTGTCGAATTGAATGGAATGGCCCTGAACATCTGTAAAAACGCTGGAAAGAGCATCAAGAAATGCGTCCTCGGGCGGATCGTTGGACCAGAGAGCGAATACCCCATGGGGCTTTAAAAATGATTTGAGCCGTTGCAAGCCCGCTGTCGAGTAAAAATCAGCATGGCTGGGATGGAGCCAACATTCCGGTGTGTGGTCGATATCCAGAAGGACGGCGTCGAATTGGAATCCCGGAACCATCGGGTCAAAGCCGGTTTCGCGAGCCATGGCAAAAAAATCAGCGTGACAGAAAACGCAACGATTGTCTGCATTGAGCTGTATTTCCTGGGGTACCAAACCTCGTTTGTGCCAATCGATTACCGGTTCGAGAGCTTCCACCACAATCAGGCGTTCGATCTGTTTGAACGCCAATGCGGCTGCCGCTGTATAACCCAACCCAAGCCCCCCCACCACGACGTCCCATCCGTCACCGCTCAACTCACCCAGGCCGATATCCGTCAAGGCTACTTCGGCCTCGTGAAAAAAGCTGGACATGAGGTATTCGTGACCCAGTTTGATCTCGTACACCTCGATATCGTTGAGAGACCGGATGCGCCGACGCCGGAGTGACAACTCCCCCATACGCGTGTCCCGGAAATCCAGCTCTTCAAAACTCGGTTTCATTTGTTGATACCCGGATAAAATCGTGTAACGATTTTATGTTCTCCGGCCCTTCCTTCAGATGCGGTAGGGCCTGTCTGTTCGACATTGATGTTAACTTTACCCCAACGTTGCAAAAGCCGGAGGGCTTCAGAGCCAAGGCGTCAAGGGTGAAGTTGTAGTCGTTTACCGCGAACCCTTGACAACACCGGATCTGATGTCCTCCGGCCTTTCCCGTAGGGTAAACAACATGGCAAAATCGACCCCATCCTTCTTGTCCCGTCGTAGCTCGAAGAGCGAAGTCGGA
>Ga0164313_10003601_pt1 | contig 13763 bp, 7 predicted proteins | sample GuaBasSedimGuay4_FD_113735 | JGI IMG/M metagenome (GOLD analysis project Ga0164313, IMG submission 113735) | Subseafloor sediment microbial communities from Guaymas Basin, Gulf of California, Mexico - Guay4, Core 4569-4, 0-3 cm | ecosystem: Environmental > Aquatic > Marine > Hydrothermal vents >... | reverse complement strand
GAGCCCGGCAGCGCGCTGCCGCTCCTCGCCCAGGACGTCGTGACCGCGTCCAGCGTCCACATCGAGGCGATCACGGATCTCGACGTGGACGGGGCCCTCGATCTGCTCGGCGTCGCCACTGGCGCCTGGCCGCAGCCCGCCGAGCCCGTCGAGGTCACGGTCTGGATCAACGACGGCGCGGGCCAGCTCACGGCGACTGAGCCCTTCGCGTCATTTCACCAGGGCGCGATCCTCATCGGGGACGTCGATGCGGACGGATCCCCGGACCTGGTGACGGCCGACTTTGACGAGGGGGTCGTCACGGTGAGGCGGAACGACGGCCAGGGGCGCTTCCCGGACGCCGTCTGGTCCTGGCTTCCGGCGCATCCATGGTCGACGAACCCAACGCAGTTGACACCCATGGACGCCAACCTCAGCGCGGATCTCCTGTGCCGAACGTCGATCGAGGGAGTCGATGGCCTGAGTGTCTACCTCAGCGTGTACGAGGGCACGCCGCCCGGGCCATGCGAGCTGGACTTCAACGGCGACGGCGTCGTCACCCAGGCCGACCACTACCAGATCGCGCCCGTCGTGGACGGCATCTACTACGCCACCTACACCTATCTCTATCGGCCCGACTGGTTCGAGCTGTACTTCCCGGACGTGGACCCGGCCACCCTCGACTGGGACGGCGACGGCCTGATCACGCTGGAGGAGGTCGCTCCGAACGTTCCGTTCAGCACCGACAGCTACTACTCGCAGTGGCTCGTCTACCTGCTGCGCGATTGGATCATCGAGAACTACGGCATCGACTACTACCTCGAGTGGTGGCCGGACTCCGGCTGCTAGGGCGGGAGCGACGCCGCAGACCCCGTGTCCGACCCAGGGCGTGCCGTCCGCGAGGATCTCGGCGGCACCCTGGGCCACGGACGATGTGGAGAGGCGCACGTTGACGATGGCATCGGCGCCCAGCTCCTGCGCCTCCATGCGGCGGATGGCCTCCTCGCGCGCCTCGACCAGCAGCTCCGTGTAGCCCTTGAGTTCACCGCCGACGATGTTCTTGAGTCAGAGGTGGGTCGGTCTTCGGAGCCAGTCAGCGGCGGGTTTTAGCTAGCGCCGTCCAGGGTGCAGGTCTTGGGTGTTGGGGGTCATGGTCAGGTCGGGGACCAGGAACTGCATGTAGATTGGCACGCCCGCGGGGATGCCGGCCGGCCAGGGCACCGACTGCGAGTAGCCGCCGAGCGCGTTGGTGAAGCGCAGCACCTGCGGGGTGGATGTGCTGTGCCGCCAGAAGCGTGGGGGCCGCCGCCGACTCTTCGCGCAAGTCACGCAGCCGTTCGTGGTGACGGAGATGCTGGGTGAACTCGCCGCGCGCTCCCTGCACGTGGCGGCGATCAACGCTGGCGACTTCGAGATCTGGCTGATGAACCAGGCACCGTGTCCGGCCAGGACGGCTTGGCGTCCGACCGGGCGCCTCTCGCGGACACGAGCCCGGAACCGGCCCAGGACATGCGAGACGGACGCGAAGACATCTCGGCCGGTGACGATCTTCGACACTTTCCAGGTGAGGTTGCGATGCAGGCCGAGTCGCCGGGCCACCTCCTGGGGGCGCTCCGGATCGACACCGACCGCGGTCAGCGCCCCGATCAGCGCGCCACGAAGGTCCTGCAGCACTTGCTTGCGCTCGTCCGGGAAGGACTCGGTCGGTAGGGGGGGCGCTCCATGAGCGACATGTTGCGGAGGCCGACTCGTTGTTGGAAGCCGCTTCTTCCGAAACTCCTCCCGCGACCGCTGGCTGCCAGCGTGGGGAGTTCCGAGGGACGCGGCGCGAGCGTCTGAGGACGAGAGAGATCGCGGGCCCGCCACGCCCCCACCTCAGGGGCCTCTCCAACCCATCCGTCAGCTTGCCGCTCAGGAGATCCCGGTGCCTGGCTCTCCTGCGATCCCTGTTGGCCCTGCTCCTGGAGCGCACGCATGTGGAGGAATGGGGTCCAGTCCGTATGCTCATCTCGATCGTTGCGTCGCTGGATTCCGGCATCCGTCGCGACGCATTCTCGAGTCCAGGATCCACCCACATGTCCATCAGGCAGGGCTCCGCGGTCATCGTCGTCACGGCCCTGGCGCTGCTCGCGACGATGTTCTTCCTGATGACGCTCGAGGTGCAGAACCAACGCTCGCTCGCGGCCGCCCAGGCACGTCACTACACCTCGTACAAGCTGGCCGATGAACTGAGGCAGAGTTCGGATGACCTCACCCGCATGGCCCGCACGTACGTGGTCAGCGGCGATCCCATCTATGAGGAGCACTTCCGAAACATCCTGGCCATCCGCAACGGAGAGGCGCCGCGCCCCGAGAACTACGGCGGCATCTACTGGGACTTCATGACGGCGACGGGCGAGAAGCCCCGTCCCGACGGTGAGCCGGTGGCGCTCCAGCAGCTGATGCGCCGCATGCACTTCTCCGAGGATGAGTTCGCCAAGTTGCGCGAGTCGCAGAGCCACTCTGACGCGTTGGTGGCCCTCGAAGACCGGGCGATGGCCGCCGTGAAGGGGCTGTCTGCAGACAAGGACGGTCGCTACACCGTGCGCAGCGAACCGGCGCTTGCGCTGGCCGGCAAGATCCTCCACGGCCCGGCCTACCATCGCGCCAAGGCCGAGATCATGGCACCGATCGAAGAGTTCACGTCGATGGTGGAGGAGAGGACCGCGCGGGAGATCGGCAATCTACAGGCGCACGCCCACATTCTCGATCGATCCGCTCTGGGCGTCATGGGCTTGATCGTCGCGCTGCTCGTCTTGGGCTTCGTGCAGCTGCGGCGACGCGTGATCCGACCAGCCGTCGAACTCTCCATAGCCGCCCATCGTGTCGAGAGCGGTGACTACAGCGGGCGCGTGCCGGTGCGCGGCCAGGACGAGGTCGGTCAGGTCGCCAGGGCCTTCAACCAGATGTCGCAGGCGATCGAGGGCGACATCGCCGAGCGCGACCGCAGCGCCGCCGAGTTGGCGCAGGCACGCGAGTCGGCCGATGCGGCGAATCGCGCGAAGAGCGCGTTCCTGGCCAACATGAGCCACGAGCTGCGCACACCCATGAACGCCATCCTCGGCTACAGCGAGATGCTGATGGAGGACGCCGAAGACAGCGGCAACGAGGAGGCGCTCGCGGACCTGGGCAAGATCCGTAGCGCTGGCGGCCACCTCCTGGCGCTGATCAACGACGTGCTGGATCTGTCGAAGATCGAGGCCCGGAAGATGGATCTCTTCGTGGAGACGTTTCAGATCCCGCGGATGATCAGCGAAGTGGCGTCCACCGTAGAAGGGCTGATCACCAAGAACGAGAACACGTTGGAGATCGAGGTCGCCCCCTCCCTCGGCGACGCGCGCGCCGACCTCACCAAGGTGCGCCAGATGCTGTTCAACCTGTTGAGCAACGCTGCGAAGTTCACGCATCACGGAGAAGTCCGTCTCGCGGCGCAGGTGGAGCAGGTGGAGGGCGTGGACTGGGTGCGCTACTCCGTGTCGGACTCGGGGATCGGCATCGCGCCGGAGAAGCTCGATCACGTGTTCAAGGAGTTCAGCCAGGCGGACGAGACCACCAGCCGCAACTACGGCGGTACGGGCTTGGGGCTGGCCATCACGCAGCGCTTCTGCCAGATGATGGGCGGCGACATCGCGCTAGTCAGCACGTTGGGCGAGGGCTCGACGTTCACGATCCGGATGCCGCTCGAGGTCCACGTCGAAGGCACCCAGCCCGACGCCGAGGCTCCCGCGGCCGTCACGCCGCAGCCCGATGCCGAGGAGCGCGTCGTGCTCGTGATCGACGATGACCCCACCGCGCTCGATCTGCTGGGGCGCACGTTGCAGGGTGCCGGCGTGCGGGTGGTGACGGCCAGCAGCGGGGCCGAAGCGCTCCGCTTGGCCCGCTCGATTCACCCCGTGGCGATCACGCTCGACGTGACGATGCCCGACATGGATGGCTGGGACGTTCTGCGCGAGTTGAAGGCCGATTCCACGACACGCGACATCCCCGTGATCATGGTGACCATGACCGACGACCGGGGGCTGGGCTACGCGCTCGGAGCTACGGAGTTCCTGACCAAGCCCGTACAGCGCGACCAGTTGGTGCAGTTGCTCGATCGCCACGCGAAACCGGGCTCGGCACGTCGCGCACTCGTCGTGGATGACATCGCGGAGAACCGAGAGCTCCTTTGCCGCGCCCTGGTGGACGAGGGCTGGGAAGTCAACGAGGCCGAGAACGGCAAGCTGGCGCTCGAACAGGTCTCGCAGCAAGAGCCCTCCTTGATCCTGCTGGACCTGTTGATGCCGGTGATGAACGGCTTCGACTTCGTGGTCGAGATGCGCAAACGTGATGCCTCCCGCTTCATCCCTATCGTGGTGGTGACGGCCAAGCAGGTGACGGGCGAGGAGCGCCGTCGACTCAACGGTGGCATCGTGGGTCTCATCGAGAAGGGCGGCCTCGACCAGGGGGCATTGTTGGCCCAGATCCGTGCGCAGGTGGCGGGAATACGTGACGGTCACTGAGTTCGGTGAGAGGCCCGGCGCGCTCCGGTCGACGGTCGGCCCCAAAGGACGGCGGTCGACGGCCTCGGCAGCGACTCGATGTCGTTCCATGAGGGCCTTGCGCAGAGAGACTGCCGTCGCAGGCCCTGTTTACTTGATGTAACCCAGCGCCCGGAGGTCCTCGAGGGTCTGCTCGTCGAGGTCGGATGCCTCCGGCGCGCCTTCGCGCGGCCGAGCGCACGGAGCGAGCTCTACCCCGCTCGTGAGTCTCGCTGAACGCCGCCAGCCCTTCGCGCTTCGGCGATGGCCCGCTCTCGTCGAGCAGCGGGCCGAGCGAGCGACCATCGATGTCGCCGGCGGCAAGCGGGTCGATACCCAGGCGATCCAGGACCGTCGGCAGGATGTCGATCGTCTGTACCACCTCCTTCACGGATCGGCCGCCCGCCACGCCTGGCCCCACCCAGATCAAGGGGACGTTCGACAACTCGCGGTAGAGGTTGCCGTTGTGGTGCTCGAACTTCCCGTGCTCGCCGAACTCCTCTCCGTGGTCCGACACCAGGATCACGTGGGTGCGGTCCTCCAGGTCCAGGTCATCCAACGCGCTGAACAATCGCCCGAGCTGGTCATCCACGAACCGGATCTCTCCATCGTAGAGGTCCCGCATCCGCTCGTAGTCGTTGGGTTCGAAGCGGGGCATCTCCTGGTCATGCCAATGGTCGACGGGCTTCTTGAGTGCCAAGTCGAACTGGCTCGTTACACCCTCACGGGCGAACCGCTCCCGATACTCCTTGGGCACCGAGCCGTAGGGTGCATGGACGTCATAGGTATGCAGGAACATGAAGAACGGCAGGTCCCGATGTTCATCGAGCCAGCGGACGACGGTCTCAAGCGAGCGCATCCCGTTAATCCGCTCGTAGCGATCGAAGTGATGATGGAAACCCTGAGCGCTGTTCAGGTAGCCGCCGTCGTGGAACGCCACCGTGTAGTAGCCCTCCGCTTGCATGATGCCCGACACGGTGCTGCTATCGGGGGCCAGCGCCAGGCCCTGGTGGACGACTCCGTGCCTCGCGGGGTGGGCGCCTGTGAACACCGAATCGATCGACGGCAGTGTCCACGGCGCCTGGCTGAATGCGTTCTCGAAGACGACACCGCGCGCAGCGAACGAGGCGATCTGGGGCGACGTGTTGCGCTCATAGCCGTAGGTATTGAGGTGATCGGCGCGCACCCGACCGCCGACCGCCATCGACGAGCTGGGATCACCTTCTTCGGGCCACCCCCGCGCGCGGTAGGGTCTTGCGACATCGAGCGCGCGGCTCAGTTCCAGCCGTACACGTCCTTGAACTCGGCGTAGATCTCGCTGCGCAGGGTCTCGGCACCCTCGGCGCCGCCGTTGATCAGGATCACGAAGCCTTCGCCGCGACCGGGGGAGCCGGCCAGGTAGGCCGCCGCCTCGGAATGGTCACCGCCGTGGGCGAACCACTCGGTGTCGAACGGACCGACCGAGTTGGCGGACAGGCTCAGGCCCAGGCCGTAGCGCTTGCTCTCACCCACGGGCGTCTGCTTCATCATCATGTTGAAGCACGACTGGGGGGTCATGATCGTGTCGTCGTACTGCGGGTGGGTGCCGAGGTTCATGAGCACCAGCACGCACTGGGCCAGGTCGCTGGGCGTGGACCACATGCCGCCGGCCGCCTGCCAGGGGTAGTACTTGCGGTCGGCGGGAGCGAGCGGGTCGCCGTTGCCGTCGTGCGGCACGGCGGCGCGACCGGAGAACGCCGGGGGCAGGGGCGCCACGAAGGTCGTGTCGTTCAATCCAAGCGGGCCGATGACGCGCTCCTGCATGAGCACCAGGAAGTCCTGGCCGGTGACCGCCTCCATCATGGCCTGGGCGATCATGTAGCCGCCGCCCGAGTACTTGTAGACCTCGCCGGGCTGGTAACTGCCGCCGTCATCGAACAGGTCCTCGGCGTACCAGGGCATGTTGCTGCCGCCGTACACCACGTCGCCGTCCACGTAGTTGATGCCGAACAGGATCTCCAGCGTGCTGGGCGCCGGCTGGCCGGGCAGGAACGACGTGGAGCCGTGGGGCAGGGTGGCCGCGCTGTGGGACAGGAGCCGACGCAGGCTGAGCTGGGTGAAAGGCATGCCGCCCTTGAGCTGCGGACCGAACCAGGCCCAGAACAGCAGGTTGTTCCAGAACAGCACCGGGCCCCAGATGGCGGCCTGCTTGACGTTGATGTCCAGGTGGATGGGGAAGTTGCCGTCGTCCACCAGGTTCTGGAACAGCATGGACGAGATCGTCTTGGACAGGGACGCGGTGTCGAACGGGCTGTCGCTGCGGACCCAGTCCTGGGTGCCGAGCTCGAGCTCGCCGTAGCCGCGGGCCCAGCGCAGGCGGTTGTTCTCGATGACGCCGAGGGTCACGCCGGCGACGTCAAGGTCCTGCATGCGCTGCCAGATGTTCGACACGTTGCTGCCGTCGGGGTTCAGACCCTTGAGGCCGTACTCGATGGCCTGCATGGAGTTGCTGAAGTCGGGCTGGAACGAGTGGTGGCTGAACAGCACCCAGCCGCCGCCCGGGCCGAGCATGACGTTGTCGAGCTGACGCTCCAGGCGCTGGAAGTCCTTGATCCAGTTGAAGGCCGTGGTGTCGATGCTGCGACTGGCGAACCAGTCGCCTGCGAACAGCACCCAGTTGCCCTCGTGATCCATCTGGATGCGCTGGATGGTGCGCTTGTGGGCGTGGCGCTCGACGACCGCCGCGAACAGGTCGGACGGCATGGCCTTGCTCGTGGCCCAGGCGCCGCCGTTGCTCAGCAGGGTCCAGCCGTCGCCGTCCGCGTCGAAGACCAGCTCGGTGAGGCGCTGGTTGGCGCCGATGCGATCAAGGATCGCGCCCTCGAGCTCGGGCACGTAGCTCATGGGACCGGCGTGCCAGGCCAGCTCCTCGGCGATGACCATCCAGCCGTCGCCGGGCGTGAAGGCCACCGCGTCGATCTCGCGACCGCTCTGGATGTACTCCTCGATCTTCACGATGCAGGAGCTCGGCACCGGGCCGCCCCAGTGCAACACCTGGGAGGGCGAGTCGGTGATGATCACCCAGCCGCCGCCGAACGTGGACGACATCTCGCGGATGTTCGTCCCCGCGCCGAGCAGGTTGTTGAGGGTCAGCGACAGGTTGGCCGGATCGGCGAACGCGCCCATCTGCCAGCCGCCGAAGTCCGCCGATGCGACCGGCGCGAGCCAGCCCAGGGCGAGGGAGAGGGTGACGCCGGTGAGAGCGCGACGCGCGCTGCGGTTGAGGAGGTTCTGCATGGGTGCGGGTTCCAGAATCTGTCGGAGGGTGGGTTCGAGGCGCCCTGCGGCGCCTCGTGGCGCCGATTCCCCGGATGGGGCATCTCGCCTGTCACATCCCCTCCGCCCGGGCGGAGGGGCCCGACCGCCACGATAATCACGCCTCCGCCACGGCTGCCGGCAAGGCCCGCTTCTCCGGAGGAAACCGCATGCGTCGCCAGATCGTGTCCGTCTTGCTGATGCGGTCCTGCGTTGGCGGCTCCGCGCATTCGGAGCACATCAAGGCCTCCAAGCCCTTGTCGGCGCGCGTGTAGAACCACCCGCCGCCACCAGGGCGCCGCGCTTGCGGTCTCCCCCTAGCAGGCTGTGGCGGACGCCCTCCACACGAGACCGCCGGGAGGCCCCGCCGGAACACGGCTGTTCTGCTCGTCGGCCTGAGCCTGGTCGCCGTCGGCCTGAACGGCGACATCTCGTTCGTGTTCTCCGGCGTCGCGTTCCTGATCCTCGATGTGACTCCGCAGGCGCGATGCTCGGCCCCTATGGCGTCAACCCCCGAAGAGCGTTCGACAGCGCCACGCCTTTGACCGCGCCCCCATCCTGAACGGCCCACTGCAGCCAGAGCTGCGTGCCGGTGGGGACACCCGCGGGCATGACAAACGGCAGGGTGATCTCCCCCGCGCCATCGGTGGGCAGCAGGATCGGATCGAAGGGCGGGAAGGGCTTGAGCGTGCCTCCCTTGAACGGTACCGGCGTGCTGCTGAGGGACACGAACAGGCCCGCCAGCGACAGGGGTGACGCGTTCACCAGCGCGATGGCCTGAGCGCTGCCCGCGGAGAGATCGCCGCTACCTGCGAGCCAGGGGGCACCGGCCAGTCCCGGCAGGGCGCAGCCCTGATCGCTAAAGGCGCCGCCGTGGTCCGGGAGGGTCAGGGGCAGCTCGAGCTGCCCGCCGCCGAGGCCGGGCGACATGACCCCCGCCACCAGCTCGCCGGGGCCGGGCGCTGCGTCGGTCGTGAAGCCCACGCTCATCAGCTCGCAGAAGGCCAGCGCAGCGCCGGCGTTTGGCGCCTGCCAGCGCAGGGTGGAGCCGTTGCTGGAGGCGGTCCAGTCGTTGGACGGGTCGCCGTCTCCGTCGGCAGACGTGACGTCGAGCAACACCGCGCCACGCGGCAGGTCGAGCCGATCGATGCCGCCGTCGAGGCTGCGGTTGAAGAACGCCAGCTCGTAACGCCAGAGCCCGGCGCCCAGGTCGGTCACGTCGATCGACGCCACGACCTCACCGTCGTGCGGGTTCAGGTCGGCGCTGCCGGAGTCATCGCCCCAGCGCAGCACGGCGGGGCCGGACACCAGCGCGTTGCCCGCGGACGGCGCCTGCACCGACCAGCTCGCGCCGTTCCAGCTGAACTGCACGGCGCGCGAGCCCAGGTTGTCGAAGGGCGAGGCTTCGTTGGCCGTGAGCGCCAGAGCCTCCAGCCAGTAGGTCGCGCCGGCCAGCAGCAGCTCTTGATCGTCGATAGCCAGGCGCGCCTCGGTGGGAGCGGTGCCGCCGCCGTCTTCGTCGCGCACGCAGTCGGCGGGCAGGCCGTCGAAAAAGGAGCCCAGGCACGACCAGCTGCCGGTAAACGCGCTCCACTCCTGGCGCGGGCCGAGCCAGAAGGCGTCGCCCAGCACCGAGGCGCTGACCGCGTCGGAGCAGCCCGGTTGCAGGGCGCTCAGCCCCGGCCCTCCGCTGCACGAGCCGCAGAACGACTGGCCCAGCGCGGCGAAGCGATGGTGCACCCAGCTCGTGCCCACCTGCACCAGACGTTCGTGCCCGCCGGGGCCGGACGCCACGCGGTAGAGCTGCAGGGCAACGCCCGGGTGGTCGGGCGACATGGCGGCCTCGAACGGCACCGCGTCGGCGCCGAGGTTGCAGAGCGTCACCTGCGCCGAGAGGGCCAGGGTGCCGTCGGGGAAGCCGCCCTCGTGGGCCAGCGCCGTTGGCCCCGACAGCCCGCCCAGCGCCAGGTCGATAGGGCCGTCGCCGGCGGGCCCCGCGCGCACGCCGGGCGTCAGCACGCTCAGCAGGAGCGCGGCTTGCACCGCGCGCTGCGTGCTCACGTTGCGCGCGCCGAGCACCAGGCCAAGGAACTTGCTGTGGTCGCGGCAGGAGGCGCGCAGCCCCTCGGCCACTACGGACGCCAGGCAGGTCTTGGACGCGGACATGGGGGACATGCTAACGCGGACTATGGGGCGGCGCCGGGTGCGCCCAGAATCACAGGAGAGATCCTCCGGGACATTCCGACCCGCCAGCATGCTCAGCATGAGCAGAGAGCGCCCGAGCATCCACGCGCAGTCAGCCTCGACCGTGGATCGTCCGCCGGCCTGCGCCGTACTCCTGCGGCTGGCCGCGCTGCTGCTGTTCACAGCCTGCGGCGAGGCCCCCGGCGCTCCCCCCACAGCGAGCAATCGCGTGCCGCCGGGCCGCGGGCGGAGCGACTGTGTGCCGAGTCCGAGAGCGGCGTCGATGGGGCCACTGACGTCAGGCAGTCGAGGCGCAGCCTGGCCGGTTCGACGGGACCGGAGGCCCCACCGATGAGCTGGGGATGCAGGTCTAGCGTGGCATGGCGATCGCGGGGCGGCCTTGCTTGCTGGACTCCGACGTCCGTCACCAGTCGTCGCGGAGTCCCTGCCGATGCCACCTCACAACCGTGTGCGGCATCACGAAGTGCAGGCAATCACACTACTCCTCGAAACTGGGTCGTCTTGAGATCCAGAAGACGGGATCGGAGTCCTCGATGCGCGGTTGATGTTGCGCTTCAGCACGGCGAACTGGTGACGCAGCTAGCGTGGAGAAAAAATGTCTCCGATGTCGGATGACCGATTGACAGTTTCGCGAAAGTCGTCATACGATCGACTTGCGCGCGCGAGTCCAGTGGGGGGCCGCAGCGCGAGGGCATTCATCTTCGGTCGGCACCGGGGAAGAGGAGGGAGAAAAGAACACCCGGGTGCCGGTCGGGGACCGTTCAGGAAGAAGAATCGGGAGCCGGAAGAAGGGAAGCACTCCATTGAGTTCGACGCTCGGTGGACAGGGTGAGCCCATGCCCAAGCAGCCGTCGGCGATTGGAGAGTCGTCAGCTTCCGTCCTGCCCCGCATGTCAAGCCCCGACGAGAAGGCCCAGGCCATTCGCCCCGCCTCTGACTCGTCAGGTCGCCGCACCCTAGGAGACGAGAAGATGACCCGCAACATGACCTCGGTGATCGCACTCACCGCTCTGCTCTCGATCGGACTCGCCGATCCTGCGCTGGCCGACACGCACTACGTCGATCCCGCCGGAAGTGATACGTCGCCCTACACGACGCCCGGAACAGCGGCCCACACCATCGGCGCCGCTCTGTCCGTGGCCACGGCGGGTGACACCGTGAGCGTGGCTACCGCGACCTACGCGGAGACTGTGGCGCTGCTGGGTGGCACGCATGACGGCCTGCTGCTCATCGGCACGGGCGGCTCTCGTCCGCTGGTCACGAGCGGCATGACCCTCGGCAGCGGTCTCATGGCAGCAACCGTCGAGAACATGCACTTCAAGGGCCTCTCGGCGGGCGGCAGCATCGTCCGCATGCTCGGCGCCGTCACGGACCTGACGCTGGAGAACATCGTCATCGACGGATCGGATCCCGCGCTTCTCCACGGCTTTGCTGGGGGAGGGCTCGTGGGCGATGTCACGGTCAACAACTGCGAGTTTGTGGACATCAAGAACTGGGCGGTGTTCGAGTCCAACAGCGGCGGCGGCGGTACGGCCCTCGACGAGGTCAACTTCACGAACAACGTGATCATGGATTGCAACGGGTCCGTCGCTTTCCGCGGCGACACCTCATCGCTGCCGGCCAGCAACGCCAGCTTCACGACCGTGGTCAACATCATCGGGAACACCTGGGACAGGATCGGTCAGGACCCGTTGATCCCGTCCTGGGCGGCGTTCGAGATCGACCGTTGCAAGGACGCAAACGTGTACTGCAACACCATCAACGACGTGGACATCGGCCTCTGGGGCGAAGGCCAGCCGTTCCAGGCCTGGTCATGCACCTCGCTGGACGTCCGGAACAACACCTTCTCCGATTGCGAGCAGGGCATCTGGGTGGCTCGGGTCGATGGCTCGATCCCCGGAGACGTCGGGGATACGGTGGCCGTGTTCCGGAACAACAACTGGTCCGGCAACGCGTTCGCGATCCGTAGCGCGCCGTCGCTCTCCGCGATCGACGCTGAGGACAACTGGTGGGGCGACATCAGCGGCCCCGAGGACGTGACCGGTGTGTCCGAGGCCAGCGTCGGGATGTGCTTCCCACCGGCCACGATGCTCAACGCCGATGGCCTGGGTGACGAGCTCTTCTCGTTCCCCGCGGGCACCGACATCGTCGACTACTGCCCCTGGCTCACCGCGCCTGCGACATCGGTGCTCGCCCTGACGGTCACGCCGTGTCCGGACGCCGATCCGGCGCCCGGAAAGCAGCTCGCCATCGTGCTGTCGATGCTCGACCTCCAGAGCATCTCCTCCGGCTATTCGGCCTTCGTCGACTACGACATGTCGGCGCTCGCGTATCGTGGCGATCTCAGCGCCTATTCGGCGACGCCCTTCCCGACCCATCTGTCACCCATCGCGCAGGCTGACGACGGCCTGCTGGAGTTGTCCGGGACGTTCAGCCCCGGGAGCGGGGACAGCGGCACCTGCGCCGACGCCGTCCTGGCGACCCTCTTGTTTGACGTGCTGGTCACGGACTGCACGCCGTCCTTCGCGGCAGCGGAATTCGAATTCGGTGGGGCCTTCCCGTCCGAGCTGAGTTACTTCGGTGTCCCCCTCGTCACGAGCTTGACGGACCCGCCTCCGTTCATCCTCGACCCTCTGCCTCCCGTGATCGTCGGCACTCCGGCCGACATCACGCAGCCCTCTGACGCAGGTGCCTGCACCGGCGCCATCGTGACCTACACGGATCCCACGGCAACGGACAACTGTGATCCGTCGCCGACGGTGGTGTGTGTGCCGGCCAGCGGCAGCTTCTTCTCCGTCGGGACGACGACCGTGACCTGCACGGCGACTGACGCGTGTGGCAACGCGTCGACTTCGACGTTCGACGTGACGGTCACGGCGACCGTCGCAGTGGACGTCATCGTGCACCTCGTGGGCTCCATGCCGACGACACGTTGCATCAAGTTCGTGCCGGACAGCTGCAGCTCGGGCGCCAGCGAGTCGCTGACGTTCGTCGGGTCGTCCCCGGCCATCGCCACGACGACGATCGAGGTCCCCTGTGGCGTGTGGACCCAGATCTGTGCCAAGGACGAGCAGCACACCAAGTGGGCCGAGTCGCCCCTGATCCTCTCCGGGACCAAGTACCTGGCGACCGTGCCTCTCGTGCTCGATGGAGGTGACACGGACAACGACGGTGATTGCGACATCAACGACGTGACCTTGTTCCTGGGCCAGTTCGGCCTCTTTGCCAGCCCCGGTGGTTGTCCGTGGGACGGCGTGACCCGGGACACGGACTTCAGCAACAACGGGGCCGTCGGCAGTGAGGACTATGCGTTCCTCGCCGCCAACTGGCTGACGACGTCGGGCTGCAGCTGCTATCTGCCGGCCTCGACCGGTGGCCCCGGCCGCCACCACACCACCCTGCCGATCGCCCGGGTCCCGGTGGCCCTGCGGCGGCGTGTGGATCTCGACGGCAATGGGGTCGTCGATCACCGTGACGTCTTCCTGTTCGAGAGCGAACATGGCCTGCCGCACGCCCTGTCCGACGCCATGCGGGCCTCGACCGAGATCGACAAGAAGTAGTCGGCACTACGCTCGGCAGGCGCCTCGCCTTAGCGGGCGGGGCGCCTGTCGGTGTGCCCCGGCGGTCGAGCGGCCGTGGGTGGGGACGCTCGCGCCGCTAGTGCAGCCGGCTCGCGCCACGCCGCCACCCGTGAAGAAGCGGCCGAGGATCGTGCGGTCGGCTTCGTCG
>Ga0164313_10003600_pt1 | contig 13763 bp, 5 predicted proteins | sample GuaBasSedimGuay4_FD_113735 | JGI IMG/M metagenome (GOLD analysis project Ga0164313, IMG submission 113735) | Subseafloor sediment microbial communities from Guaymas Basin, Gulf of California, Mexico - Guay4, Core 4569-4, 0-3 cm | ecosystem: Environmental > Aquatic > Marine > Hydrothermal vents >... | reverse complement strand
TCGAATCAGGTAAAATAAAATTACGTGCGAGGTACCAGGATATTGGTCAGTTTGTTTATCGCTATATACAGTCGTTTGAGCCATTGGCGCAGCAAAAAAATATCAAACTAAGTTTTAGTGCTGACAGTAAAATGCTTGAAGTATATTTTGATAGTGAGAAAATGGAAAAAGTATTGGGTAATTTGCTGTCAAATGCTTTTAAGTTTGTCGATGCCGGGGGCAAAGTCGAAGTCTCAGTTACCCGTAAAAGCATAAGTGCTGAGAATAATTATGAAGGTGTTTTGATCTCTGTTGCTGATGATGGAATCGGCATACCGCCTGATAAAATTGAGCATGTTTTCGATCGGTTTTACCAGGTTGATGAATCATTGAGCAGAAATTATGAAGGTACCGGAATTGGACTTTCTTTAACGAAAGAACTTGTTGAGCTTCATCACGGATATATCCGGGCAGAAAGTAAACCCGGAAAAGGTGCTGCATTCTATTTTTTCTTGCCTTTCGGCAGGGATCATTTGAATGATGATGAAATAGTTGAAGAAAAGGAAGAAATAATAATTTCCGGAAAACCGACAACCACTGCCAGACCGGACGAAGAAGACCCTCTGGTAAAAATAGATAAGAAAGATGATTTGCCTGTGTTACTTGTTGTCGAGGATAATCCGGATATGCGAACTTACATAAAGAGTGAATTGTCAGAATCCTATTTAGTTTTAGAGGCAAACAATGGTGAAGAAGGATTAAAGGTTGCGATGGACAGTATCCCCGACCTCATCATCAGCGATATTATGATGCCAAAAATGGATGGGAATGTGATGACTCTTAAACTCAAGTCTTTGGAGTTAACAAGTCATATCCCAGTTATTCTCGTGACAGCCCGTACAACTGTTGAACAGAAAATAGAAGGCCTCGAAACAGGTGCAGACGCCTATCTTTCAAAACCTTTTAACAGCAGGGAATTAAGAGTTAGGGTTAAGAAATTAATTGAGCAAAGGTCACAATTGCAAGCACGCTTAGCCAACAACCTGGATAATGCTATCCGCCTGGCCGATACCAACATTACATCAATGGACCAGCAATTCCTCGAAAAAGCTTTGGCGCTTGTGGAAGCCAATATCTCAAACCAGGAATTTACGGTCGAAAACTTTGGCCGGGAAATGGCCATGAGCAGGGTGCAGCTTCACCGCAAACTCACGGCATTGACTAACCAGTCAGCCAGCCGTTTTATCCGTACAATCCGTCTTAAACATGCTGCCGAATTCCTGTCAAAAGACGGAGCCAATGTTACCGAAACAGCCTATAAATTTGGCTTTAACAACCTCTCCTATTTCGCGAAATGCTTCAGCGAAGACTATGGCATGTCACCCAAAGAATGGGTCAAAAAACATAATAAAGGGAAATAGGTTTTCTTGTTATTTCCTGACGCTTACCATTTTTCTACATCCTATTATAATAGCTAAGTTGTTAAATATTTGTTAATTGAAGTCTTAAGGCAGTTGTTTCTGTGTGCTTAATTCAAAATTTGTTTAATTTCATAAAAATTAACTGAACATGGACGCACAAACCAAACTTATCGACCTTTCTTTCCTGGCAGAATTTACAAAAGGCGACCAGGGTAAAATGAAACGATATATCGAGATGTACCTGAAATCAGCACCTGCAATAATTGATGAAATCCAAAAGGAGTTTGAAAATAAAAATCTCGAAAACCTCAGGCTTAAAGCGCATTCAATAAAACCCCAGGCCCAGTATATGGGCATCATAACTTTAAAAGAGGTTTTAATCGAAATTGAAGGAGTGATCAAGTCGGGCAATGACAATGGCCAATTATCGACATTGATTAAAAAAGCAAAAGCAATTAGCGAAAAGGCAACAATTGAATTGCAATCATTTCTTCAAAGTGCCTAAGTTTCCTGCATGAATTCACTCAACTCATATTTCCTTATTGCTTTATTATGCATGGCAACGGCTTTGTATTCGCAAATTAACGATATACATTCTACCGAAACTACAGAAGTGATCGATGAATATTCCCAGTGGCTGGATGATAAAATAGCAGTTGCTGCCGAAAACGGAAATTACAAAGAAGCCGTTTTGCTTCAGGAAAATTTAATTGCCCAAAAAGATTCGCTACTCGATATTGATAAAAGAGCAGCGATCGTCGAGCTTGAATTGCGTTTTGAAGATAGCCGGCAACAAAGCGATATGGCACTTGCTACTGCGAAATACGCATCGCAGGTAACCAAAATGGATCAGCAAAGCTTGCAACAATATATTTATATGGGTGGCGGTATTATCATGGTTATCATTGTTTTAGGAATGCTTAGCCGTCTGAGTTTCCTTAGAAAAATCCAGCGGGAATTAAAAGAGAAAGGCATGAAAATTGCCGTCGAGAAAATGCGGGCCGAAGAGAGTGAAAGAGTTCGTGAGCAGTTTCTGGCAAAAATGAGCCATGAGATCAGGACACCGATGAATGCCATCATGGGGATGAGCAGTATTCTCGGAAAACAAAAACACTACCAAAGCCAGGAGAAGTACCTGAATGCCATATTGCAGTCGTCGGAAAACTTATTGGTTATTTTAAATGATATCATGGACATGTCGCGGCTCGAAGCCGGAAAAATAAAGATTGAAAGCGTTCCTTTCCGACCGGTGAACGAATTAATGAAACTCCGCGATATCCTCAAATATAAAGCTGAAGGCAAAGGCATTTCGCTGCAATGTGAGTTGGACAATGACATACCCGAAGTGCTTATCGGTGATCCCGTAAGGTTGAGCCAGGTGCTGATTAACCTCACCGGAAACGCCATTAAATTTACTGAGCACGGAAGCGTTCATGTAAAAATAAAACTAAAAGAAAGGGATGGTGGAAAAGCCGTCATCGAGGGGAAAGTTATTGATACAGGCATTGGTATTCCTGAGCACCGGCTCGAAAAAATATTTGAAAGTTTTATACAGGCCGAAAGTGATACAAGCCAAAAATATGGGGGCACCGGACTTGGGCTAACCATCTCTAAAGAGTTCATCCAGTTGCAAAACGGTAAAATTTCGGTTGAGAGCCAACCCGGTCAGGGCAGTATTTTCACTTTTGAGATTCCTTATAAAATTGGTGAGTTATCAGACATGCCAAACGAGGTAGCCGAAACAACTACGGTTCCGCTCAAAGCTTTGAAGGTGTTGTTGGTGGAAGACAACGATTTTAATATTATGGTGGCAAAAGATGAATTGGCTGAGATTATTGAAGATGTGAAAATCGACATTGCTGCCAATGGTTTGGAGGCGCTTGAATATGTAAAAAAGAAAAATTACGATATCGTTTTGATGGATATTGAAATGGAGTTGATGAATGGTTATGAAGCAGCCCGGGAAATCAGAAAATTACCAGCCCCAAAAAATAAGGTGTCTATTATAGCGATTACCGCCAATGCGATGATACAGGAGATTCAGTTGTGTTACGATGCCGGCATGGATGATCACCTGTCAAAACCTTTTACGCCAAAAGAACTTAGAATAAAAATTCAAAATTTATTGTTTAAAAGATCAACTACTTAAGTGAGATTAGTTTTAATCACCATATTGATCTTCGGCCTCAACCTAGTTGGGAACACCCAAAACGAGGGGCTGGATAAAATGCGTGCAGCTATCAAATCTGAAACCGACGATTCGTTAAGAATTCAGATGATGATTGAGTTGGCCAATGAATGCCGGTATTATTATCCTGAGGAAATTATTAAGTATAACGAGGAAGCACTTATTTTGTCAGAGGCAGCAAATTATAGCCTCGGTTCGGGACTTGCCTTAAAAGGGATGGGTAATTATTTTGCCGATAAAGGCGAATACGATTCTGCCATGCACTGTTTCCTGAAGGCTGAGTTGGTGTTTAAAAAACTGGGCAACAAAAAACAACTGGCAAGTATCATCGGGGGTTATTGCCATATTTGTATAGCACAAGGTGAGTACAACAAAGCATTAGAAGCTGGTTTTTCAGCACTTCATCTTGCCGAAGAATCGAAAGATACGGCTGAAATTCAAAATGCCTCTGAATTTATCGGTTATACCTATCATTTTATTGGCGATTCCAAACAGTCACTCATTTACCTCGGGAAAGCTTTACGCCTTGCAGAGACCACAAATGATCTTCAAAGTATGGCTTCAATTTATGGCGAAATGGCCATGGTTTACGAATTGACAGACGAGAACAACCTGGCCATCGCATTTTATTTAAAGGCATCTGAATTGTTCAAAAACTTAAATGATCAGCGTACACTTGCCATTTCCATTTTTAATTTGGCCGAAGCTTACCGTTGCCAGGAAGCATACGAGAGTGCCATTATTAATTATTACGAATCCTATGAAATAGTTTCTGAATTGAACGACCATTCCGGAATTATTCAATTGTTGTTGAAATTGTCAGATGCCTATGTTGGATTGTTAGACAATGGGAAGCGTGTTAAAAGGGCAAATTCAATGATCATAAAAATGGGATATCAGGATATTGAAGAATTGCTGCATTCCACCGCAGTGAAACTACAACTTTCGAAAAATAAAAATGAATTATTGACCTGCTATCAATTGCTGGCGAAATTGAACACGCTAAAAGCCAACTATCAAACAGCCTATTTATACAATACAAAGCGGATTGCGCTAAAAGACATTTTGAGTGAAACCAACAAGGCAAATGTATTGGCCGAGTTGCGCACACGATTTGAAATCCGGCAACGGGAGAAAGAACTGGAATTGATAGAAGCACAGTCAAAAGCAAATGAAGCAAAAATAAACTTGCAAAGGCAGCAGCAGTTTATCATCATTTTTATTGCTGTATTATTAATCATCCTTGGTTTTGGTTTGCGGCACAGGATAAGAACACAACGAAAAACCAAAACCAAACTGGAAGATATTAATGCTCAGCTTGAGCAGGAAAAGCAACGTGCAGAAAAGAGTGAACGCTTTAAGGAGAAATTTTTAACACATGTAAGCCACGAGATACGCACGCCCATGAATGCCATCATGGGAATCACGAACCTGCTTGTCAAAAACAAACATTACCAACACCAGGAAAAATACCTTGAAGCGATGAGTATTTCTTCGAGGCACTTATTGGGATTGATCAATGATATACTCGACCTGTCAAAACTGGAATCGGGTAAAGCCATACCAGAGCGCACTACTTTTTCGATCGAGGATACATTCAGTCAGCTTGAAAATGAATTTTCTGTCCTTGCCGCCAAAAAAGGGATTCAATTTACAATCGGATATGATGATAAAATCCCGCAATTTCTGAATGGTGATGCCCAAATGCTTCTTCAAATCCTAAAACCGTTGTGTCAAAATGGAATAGAACATACGGAAAAAGGAGGGGTAACATTGCTATACAAACTGAATGGGATCACCGAAAAAATGGTGGTAATTGGTTTTACGGTTAAAGACACGGGAACCGGCATCGAGAAAGCATTTCACGATAAACTTTTCAAGCAGGTATTGGGTGAGGCACATTTCGATAAACATATCCTCGATTCAAGTGGTTTGGAACTTATGCTGATCAAGCAAATGGTTGAGTTGCAGGGCGGAACTATTTCCTTCGATAGTGAACGTGGCAAAGGCACTACCTTTTATTTTGAAATACCTTATGCAATCACGCAAGATAAAGACCGGGAGACTGTTGACTTACCAATGAAAAAGACATCTGATATGCCTGTATCAGGACTTTCCATTCTGCTTGTGGATGATAATGAATTTAATATCATGGTTGCCAGGGAAGAACTGGAAGATGCGATTGAGAACGTAACAATTGATGTGGCCACAAATGGCCAGTTTGCTGTAGATAAATTTGCTGACGGTAGCTACGATGTTATTTTAATGGATATTCAAATGCCTGTCATGGATGGGTACACTGCTACAAAAACCATACGGGCTATGAAAGGGGAAAGGGCGGGTGTTCCGATTATTGCCATGACCGCCAATGTGATGCAAACGGAGGTGGATAAATGTTTTGCTGCCGGAATGAATGGCTATGTGCCTAAACCATTTGCTGTTGCCGACCTGCTTGCCGAACTTCACCATGTGCTTAGCCAATAATATAAAACCCTTCTCCCTGAATTATTTACCCTGCAAACTTGATGTTGATCAGTCGAATTTTTTCATAGTTTGAAACTTTTGAAAGGTTCAACATTCAACGTATTAATTTGATATATTTATTGCCGCAAAGTATTGGCTTGTTTATATGCAAAAATTTCTACTTTTCTTCCATAAAACAATCTTTAAATTATTCCTGTCCGGCTTTCTTTTTGCCGTGGCCATTCATCCCGCTTTTTCGCAGATAGACCTTGATGCGAAAGGATGGACCGTAGTTGATACTTCTGGTTATGTTTATTCCAGTATGCTGGATTTTGAAACGATTTATGAATATCATCAGGGCGCAGCAATTGCCCACGATGGCAGATCGAGGATGTTGATTGACCGGTATGGAAACCGAATTACACACGATGAATACAACGATATTATTTATGCAGGCGATGATTTGTGGATATGCGGGATAAAAAGAAAATTTGGTATTCTCGATAGTGATGGCCTGGTGCTCAAACCCCCAACCTACGACGAGGTATTTGGATTGGGCGAAGGAAAGTTTGTGGTTAAAAAAGGCAGCAATTATGGTTTCACCGATTTGCATGGAGAGATCGTAATTCCGCTAAAATATGATATGGCAGCAGGTTTCGAAAATGGACATGCTGTTGTAATGAAAAAAGGAAAATATGGCTTAATTGATCATCAGGGCAACCTAATCATTCCGCTGATGTATGAAGAATTGCTCAGTTACCGCGAGGATTTATTGGCTTTTTCAGGCGATGGAGAATTATTCGGTTATCTCGATATCAACAACGATACCATTATTGATCCGCAGTTCACCTTCGCCAGTTCATTTAGGTTTGGAAGGGCACTTGTCGCCAGTGATACGGTGAAGCGCAGGAAAGTGGTTCTCCGTTCGGATACTTTAAGGTATTACATCAACAGGGGTGGTTTTAAAGCCGAAAACCAGGAGGACAGCATTACGTATGCCGTTAAATATCTTCCCGTTGAACTCGATTCGGTGAGTTGGACTTTTGTTAGCCAGGCCGATGATACCTTATTTAAAAATCAGTTTACTATTGCCCCATTTATTCATGCAAATAATTTTGCCAACGATGCCGGTCTTGTTGCCGTTTACATAAATACTTCCTCACTTAAACGGCCTGATCAATCCGGAATATCGGCATGGGGAGCGTATGCATTTACTGATTATGAAGGTGGTTTTTATAAACTTATGTTCGCTGACCTGTTCAATAGCTTTTCAGTCGTTGAAACAGAAACGGGCGAATTGGTCATCACTACCGGCGATGAAAATGAAGAATTAATCGATGTTAGGTATTGCTTCCGCGACAAGCGTATATTCCTTGATTCGATTGCTGCCGGACATCAATTTTTTAATCCTAATGAAGTCGAATACCAAAAAGATATTGGCAGGCATTATATCAATAGCAACCTGTCGTTTAATGTTTTGGTTGATTTGTTCCTGAATTTATTCATGCCAATGTACAAATACCAGGCGGTCGAGGCCAACTGGTCGAAAAACAGGACAAGCGGAACAGGCCTGAAACTTGACCGGGGCGGTACTTTGTATTTGGGTAAGGTTAGTGATAGCGTAAAAAATGGCAAAGGAAAATTGATCCTTCCAAATATGGAGGAAGTGCTGATAGGAACCTGGATGAATGACAAAAAACAAGGGCAATTTGAAATTTATACCACCAAGGGAGATCGTATCGCGGCAAATTTTACAAATGATATGGCAGATGGCGAATGGATGGTTTACCATGGACTTGGCAAAACTGAAAGGCTTTTGTATGAAAACGGCAACGAGAAAGAGCGGATTGTTATCAGGAATGGAACAGGCTATACAAGCGGGCTTGGCGAGATAGATTCTTATTCCTTTAAAACCATCAGTGCCAACAATGAGTATTATTCCGGGTTTTTCAAAAATAATGAGCGATTCAGGTGGGGGGTGTACCAATACAATGACGGGAGTACTTATACAGGCGAATGGTTAAATCATTTGGAAAATGGTTTTGGTGTTTTCAAGTGGGCGGATGGGGAGACCTATTCAGGCAACTGGGTGGATGGAAACCAATCAGGTAAGGGCACTAACCTATACCCGGGCGGCAGCCGCTTCGATGGCGAGTTTGATAAAAACCAGTACAACGGGCTTGGTATTTTCAGGTATAGAAATGGCAACATCATAAAAGGGAATTACCACAACGGGGTTGTTCACGATACCGCAGAAATCACCTTTATCTCCGGACAGATTGAACAAAGGGTATATGAGTATGGAAAGTTGATGAGCAAGACTATTTTGAAAGAAAAAGACAAAATTGTTGGAATCGGACTCTCTTTTAGGTACGATCAACGAAACCATGATTGGATAATCGTACGTGTCGGCAGGAAATGCCCGGCGGATATTGCAGGCCTGAAACCCGAAGACAGGATCATTAAAGTGGACGGTGTAGAGATTGAAGGCAAAAAACAAATCGAAGTGAGTGACTTGATCAAAGGCCTGCCCGGAACTATCGTTACCCTGAACATATTCCGCGATGGCGTTTACAAAAACATCCATGTTATTCGCGACGAAATTGGTACAAAAAGAATCGTCCTAAGATAGCACCCCCTTATAGAATGTTAAATTTTAGTTAATTACTTCTTTTTACTTGACTAAAGCTATCCTTTGGTGTTACCTTCACATCCACCAAAACGAATTGCAATTATTTTTTAAACAGAAAGATGAATTTTAGACAGCTTCTAAATTGAAACTGAAGTTTCCAAATGATTGTGAGGCTTGATTAAAGTTTGTGATGATTAAAAAACTGACCAAAACTTAACACATTAACTAATGGCTAAACTCGCAAGTAAGTCTAACATTTTTTTGCTCCTCCTTTTTCTGGCATTTTCGCCGGATAATTCATTTTGCAGTGAACTTGACAGCTTAAGCGCTGTTTGGCATGACGAATCCCAACCCGATTCGTTGCGCCTGAATGCGATGTGGCGATACTCAAGCAGGAGGTGGCTAAAATGTACGCACGATTCACTTTTTCTGATGGGGGAACAGATGCAGGCACTGGCAATAAAAAGTGGTAGCATGTGGGGGCAAAGTTTCGGATTACGAAATCAGGTCTTTGCCAGGCTTTACAGTCGGGACTATGATGAGTGTGAACGGCTGCTGATCGAAAAAATGCAAATTGATTCTGCCAGGGAAAATTCACACTGGGTGGCAACGAACTACTCCTTATTAGCAGAAGTGCAAATGAAAAAATTTAATTACCCCCAGGCACTCATTCTCCTCGATAAGAGTTTCGACCTATGGGTTAAAATGGGCAATAAAAATAAACAGGCATTTATAACAAATTATAAAGGTAATATTTATAAAATGCAGGGTGATTATTTAAAGGCGTTACAGTATTATAAAGAGGCTGTTGAAATAGCGAAATCTACAGGGAAAATGACAAGCATATCTTTGTTGTATAAGGCCAATGTAGCGTCAGTTATAGCAGAAGAGGGTAATTACAAAGAAGCATTAACGATCCTTTTTGAAATATTGGAAGAGCTCAAGAAAAATGATCGAAATATTTATGTAGCTATGGTTAGTCAGAATATTGGGGAAATATTCAGCACGCTTGGTAAGTATAAAGAGGCCAGACCTTATTACGATAAATATATTGAAGTTTATACAGAAATGCACATGCCTGATGCAGTAGCACGAGCAAAATTGAGTATTGCTAATGATCTTGTCGAACAAGGGAAATATGTTGAGGCCCTTGATCTTTACGAACAAAGTTTAATTGCTTTTGAAAAAGTGGGGCGAAAGGAATCTATTGCCCTGGCATACAATAGAATTGGCTTTTTAAACTTCCAAATCGAGAATTATCAAAAAGCATTGGCGTACTACAATAAAGTCCTCGATATGCTCGGCGATGTAGGATATGAAAACATACAGGCTTCAACTTATCGGCATATCGGCCAGGTTTATGATCAATTAAATAATTACGAAAACTCGTTGGAATATTATTTTAAGTGTTTAGCATATAATCAGAAAATTGGTCATAAAAATGCAATCGCTGATGTTTACCGCGACCTCGGTGTTAGTTTCAAAGCACAAGGAGATTATGAGGCGTCAACTGAATTCTTAACTAAAAGCAGGAAAATCAGGGAAGAAATGGGTGTTAAAAGAGGTATGGCGGAGGTGTATATTGATATTGGTAGTTTAATGTTTGCCAAAAACCAATTTGATGAAGGATTGTTTTGGTGTGAAAAAGGGTATGACCTTGCCCTTAATATCGGGGTTTTAAAACTTGAAATGGAAGCGTCAAATTGCTTGTATAAAGCCAATAAAAAACTCGGGAATGGGTTGGTTGCCCTGGAGTATTATGAAAAATACCTGTCTCTTAAAGACAGCCTGAACACAAGCGAGGCTGACAGAAAGATCCAGCAAATGGAATTTGATAAGCAGCGGGCTGAAGACAGCCTGGTAACAGTGGAAGATAAATTAAAGACAGAACTTGCCCACGAAAGCTCGCTGATTAAAGAAAAGAATACCCGCAATACATTCATGTTTGCCGGCCTTGGCATTTTGCTTATTGCAGTTGGTTTGTTTGGCAGGATGCGTTATATACGCAGGACAAATAAAAAGCTGGAGGAGAAGAACCAGCTTATCGCCAGGGAAAAAGAACGAGCCGAAGCATCTGAAAAAGCAAAGGAACAATTCTTCGATAATGTTTCCCACGAGTTTCGTACCCCGCTTACCTTAATACTTGGGCCTGTGGAAGCTATGATAAAAGAAAACCCCGGCGAGGGCAATTCTTCAGATTTACACATTATTCAACGTAATGCCTTACGACTACGTGAACTGGTTGATGAGTTGCTTGATTTGTCAAAATTAGAATTTGGGAAAATTAAACTGCAGGCAAGTGAACAGAATATTGTTAAAATTACTCATGAATATCTACAGTCCTTTGAGTCGTTGGCAGACCAGGAGGGAATAAGCCTGGTTTTTAAATCACAACCAAAGGATGTTAAAGCTTTTATTGATGTTGGGAATTACCACAAGATATTGACCAACCTGTTGTCGAACGCGTTAAAATTTACCAAAGAAGGAGGTGAGGTGAGTGTGTCAGTCGGCAGTCGGCCCCCGATAGCTATCGGGGTCAGTCGGCAGTCGGCAGTCGGCAGTCCGCAGTCTTCAGTAGAGATCAATGTCTCTGATAATGGAATTGGAATTCCACACGACAAACTTCCCCATATTTTCGACCGTTTTTACCAGGTAGGTGAGCACGCAACATCACATCAACCGGGAACTGGAATTGGATTAGCCCTTACGAAGGAGCTGGTCGAATTAAACCACGGGACCATCGAGGCAGAAAGTGAACCGGGTAGTGGCACAACCTTTACCATTTTATTGCCTGCCGGAAAAGAACACCTTTCTGATGACGAGATTGCGGATGTTGAAGAAACCGAACAATTAGAGGTTGATCAAAATCTGAAATGGCAAGTTAACGAAACGATTTCGGGAAAAATGCCGGAAGATGAAATTTATTTGAAAAACGGGAACCCGATTCTTTTGATCGTGGATGATAACCCTGACATGCGGATTTATATCAAAAACCACCTGGATGCTAAATACAAAATTATTGAGGCCAGCGATGGTGAAGAGGCATTTCAGAAGGCATTAAATCATATCCCCGATTTAATCATCAGCGATTTAATGATGCCCAAAATGGATGGTTATCAATTAACCGAAAAACTAAAATCAGATTTAAAAACCAGCCACATTCCAATTATACTTTTAACAGCCCGTGCATCCGTCGAGAGTAAAATTGCCGGACTGGAAACCGGGGTAGATGCCTATGTAACAAAACCTTTTAGTACAAAGGAGCTCAATACAAGGGTTTCTAAACTCATCGAGCAACGACAAAAACTGAGGGAACATTTCAGTAAAACTCTCGAAAGCCAGGATCGGTATTTGGTAAGAGACCCTCAGTTGCCGTCACTTGATCAAAAATTTGTTCAAAAGGCATTGGATGTAGTGAATGATCACTTGTCTGATGTCGATTTTGATGCCTTGACATTTGCCGGTAAGATGGCCCTGAGCCGTGTACAGTTACACCGAAAAATTAAAGCACTGACCAACAAGACCACGAGCGATTTTGTCCGTACGGTCAGGTTAAACAAAGCAGCCGGGCTATTGAGGAACAAAACAGATAATGTAACCCAAATAGCTTACGAAACCGGTTTTAGCAGCTTATCGTGGTTTGCAAAGTCGTTTAAAAAACAATTTGGAGTAACACCTTCCGAATACAACAATTTGAAGTAGTTGGCCTTTTGCGCAAGCAACTTTATGGCGCAAGCGGACTTGTGAGTGCCCCACAAACTACTTTATAGAGCAAGCGTCCGCTTGTGCAGATCCCACGCCCAAAAATGAAGCATATGAGTTAGCGAACGGGAATTACCGCAGCTACTTTTACCGCATTCTTTTAATTCTAATTATTAACTAAAACATTAAATCATGAAAACAAAAAAATTACTTTTTCTGATTCCAATCATCTGCGTATTCGGATTGAATGCACAAATCATCCACGTACCTGCTGACTATGTCAAATTTTTCAAGTTGGGTTAAGAAATTCTCCTGTTTACTTGACATTTAGTTCTTTATGTTGTACCTTATGCGTCTCAACTGAACTTTTTAACCTAAAACTTAGTACTATGAAAAAAATTAAAATTCTGATTGGGGTTTTGATAATTACATTAGGCTATCAATTCTCATTTGGCCAAAATGGCTTACGAGGATTCGTTTTGTCAGGTACTGATCCTGAAACGATAGAAATTAATCAAACCTTTACAACGGAAAATGAAATCTTTCCGTTTGATGACCGTGTGTTAACGATTTTCGGTCTGGCATTAAATGCCGATATTTCGCTTGAGAATGATAAAAGTTTAGTCAGGGTAATTCTTGTTGATAAAAATTACGAGGAACACCTAATCTATGAAGCCTATTCGCTTTTGAAACCTGATTTATCATTTTCTGTCGATAAAATTTGTGAAGAAACCTGTATTCTTAATTCAGTTAAACCGCACTCGGTAAGAGTTGAAATTACTGAAGCTACAATTACAATAAACAGTTTTACTTATACATCCGGAATGATGTCTGGCACAGATGTGCCCAGGTTAAAGAAGGAAAAAAAGCAGTCTCAAAACAAAGAAAAAATAAATGAAATTAATAAAAACCTGAAGGCTAAAGGATTAAACTGGGTTGCCGGACCAACCAGTGTTTCAGAAATGACCTATGCCGAAAGAAAGAAACTATACGGACAAAGTACTTTCCCTTTAGGATTTGAATATTATTTTGGTGGCGTAATTAAAACTGGTATCATATCAACATCGCGGGAAACCAGTTTAATGGTTGATTATTGGGATTGGAGAGACAGGCACGATCAAAACTGGATAACCCCTGTTACCAATCAAGGTAGTTGTGGTTCCTGCTGGGCTTTTGCTGCGACCGGTGCTACCGAGGCGATGGTTAATCTCTATTTTAATCAACAACTGGATCTGGATTTATCAGAGCAGGATGTTTTATCATGCAGTGGAGCTGGTGATTGCGGTGGAGGTTATCCATCAATTGCATTAGATTACATAAGCAATAACGGTGTCGTTGACGAGGTAGCATTTCCATATACTGCCCTAGACCAACCGTG
>Ga0164313_10003598_pt1 | contig 13771 bp, 8 predicted proteins | sample GuaBasSedimGuay4_FD_113735 | JGI IMG/M metagenome (GOLD analysis project Ga0164313, IMG submission 113735) | Subseafloor sediment microbial communities from Guaymas Basin, Gulf of California, Mexico - Guay4, Core 4569-4, 0-3 cm | ecosystem: Environmental > Aquatic > Marine > Hydrothermal vents >... | reverse complement strand
GAGGAAGGGTGGCCACAGGATTTATTGGATATGCTTTATCTGGAAGAGGACACCTTGTCCTGGGCACAAGCAGGGGGCGAAGAGCAGGATCAGGAAGATGATGTAAAACATATCGATAGCAATGGCAGTATCTTGAAATCGGGAGATAATGTTGTGTTAATTAAAGACCTGAATGTGAAAGGAGGGGGATTTACCGCTAAACGTGGAACAGCTGTGCGTGGCATCTCACTAGTGACAGACAATGCAGAACAAATTGAAGGCCGTGTCAGTGGCCAGCAGATTGTAATATTGACAAAGTTTGTTAAAAAGTCAAATTAATGCCGATATTTGTCAAATAATTAATGTTGCAACATTAATAATAATTAAGAAGGTAGTATGAGTAATATTATAAACATTAGACCCCTTGGTTTTCCATGGGAAACGCAAGATCCATTTCTTTTTTGTGCCCATCACGCCGATGCGTACCCAAAGGGCAATGATGAGATGGGTCCGGACACATCGTTAGCAGGAAGAAATATTGGTCAGGATTTTGACTTGAAAGATGGCTGGCGCATGTACCACGGGCAAACAATTCCAGGATTCCCCTACCATCCTCACCGAGGATTTGAGACAGTAACTATTGCCAAAGAGGGTATTGTAGACCACGCAGATTCATTGGGCGCTGCCGGGCGCTTTGGCAATGGAGACGTACAATGGATGACAGCCGGTAGAGGAGTTCAACATTCAGAAATGTTTCCCTTGCTTAATAAAGAAGAAGAAAATCCTTTTGAGCTCTTTCAAATATGGCTGAATCTACCTAAGGCAAAAAAGATGGCGGAACCCCACTTTGCCATGTTATGGGCTGAAAAAGTGCCTCTGGTGCAAATAACGGATAATAATAATAAGTTAACCGAGGTTAATGTAATTGCCGGAGAGCTCAACGGGAAAATAGCTTCGGACCCGGCACCAAATTCATGGGCAGCTGACAGTGAACATGAGGTAGCTATCTGGACAATTAAATTACAGGCCGGTGCATCATGGGTTATGCCGGCTGCCACCCGAGAGGTAAATAGAACCCTATATTTTTATAAAGGCAGTAATATTCAAATTGAAGGAGAAACTATTACCAATTACAACTCAATTGAAGTTGATGCCTGTGCTGATTTAAGCTTAATCGCGGGTAGTGACGACTGTTATTTGTTAATGCTTCAGGGTAAGCCAATTAATGAACCGGTGGTAAAACATGGTCCTTTTGTAATGAACACCCAGGAGGAAATTCAACAGACATTTAAAGACTATCAAAGAACAGAGTTCGGTGGATGGCCGTGGTCTCGCCCAGATCAGGTTCACGCCAGGGAGAAAGGCCGTTTTGCCAAATATGCAGATGGTAGCATCGAAGAAAAAGACTAATTATTTAGCCCCTTTATACCTGAACAAATAAGAAGCTTTAAAAAATAAACCTCTAACTGTTTCCAGATAATCCCGGCTATTTACATATTCTCCTGCATCGCCACTATTCTCATCCCACCTGGTTTGGCGGAATATCGATCCATAGCCGAGGTGTACTACAGTACCTGGTATATAGGTGAATGAGGCCAGAAAATCTGGAGAAATAGCGGTTGTTAAGGAGTTGTATTGTACGATAATTCGCAAGAAAAGATATTTGTTTATTTGATAAGTATTCTTAGATCTGATAATATGAACATCATAGAACTTATCTCCTGTCTCTTTATTAAAGAGGTCCGAATAACTATACCTCCATTCAGAATTAAAATTATCAGTTAGTTGAAGAGTCAACCGCCCACTGATTGATTTACCTTCTCCTTGTTCCAGCGTAGAATAATAAGCCCTGTTTTGTATTCTATATTCACCACGGACATAAATTCGTTTGGTAAGCTGTGAGCTTGCGCTCAAAGACAGACTACCACGATTAAATTTTTGGCTCTCATAAACTTCATTAGCGATCGATGCCGTCAAACTGATCCTGGTGTTCCTGTCCAGGGTGATGCTATTTCTGGAAAACAGACTTCTTTCATAGAGGCCACTGGGCTTGTCTTCTGTTACAGAAAAATATAATAGAGGATCCACTCTTTTTATCCAGCCTGATGGATAGAACTTGGGACTTACATAGACATTATATTTAGTTATCCCGGTTCTGGTTACATAACCTACTGTTGTACTAAACCCTTCATCAATATTGGTATAACCGCCTCCATAGGAAATAGAACGAGTATTAAAGGCAAAGTTGCCCGCCATAGCCAATCGATTATTTATTCCTCGATTCAAGCTATCCATATTACCGGAATTAAATAAGAATCCGCTAATCATCGATGAGGCACCTAGCCTGATTTGTCCATCACCACCGTAAACAATATTCGTGAAGCTGCCGTCTTGCCTGCTGGTAAAAAAACCACCAATATAACTGTCTTTTTTAAGTGTTCTTTTGTAACGCATAACAGCTACTTTGCCATTATTTGGGGCGTCCATTACCTCATCAATAGCTGCAATTGCGGAGATAGTATTTTTAAGTCCTATTTTACCGGTAATTTTGCCGGCAAATATTGGATTAACGATGGATCGGGTGTTTACGATTGATCTAATCTCGGAACGTCCTGATCCACCAGCATGATTAAAGTTTTCATTACCTTCTAAAAAAAACGGACGTTTTTCAGGATAAAAGACAGGAAAGCGCTGGTTTATTTCAATTTGCTGGGCATCAGCTTCAACCTGACTGAAATCCGGATTAATTGTTGCGTCTAAAATAAGATCGGAAGTTATACCATATTTAAGTGTTAAAGAGACATCAGGTTTTGAATCAGTTATGTACCGTCCTTCTTCATGCCATTTAGCCCAACCATAAGTAACCGCCGGTATGGCTTCAAATAATACAGATTTATTAACTCCCTCATAATGCACCGGCATAGTTTGCGTAAGAAAATTTTTCCCCTGAATAGGATCTAATGCCGGGAAAGTTCCCTGAGATGAAAATCTGCTAATTTTCCGCTCAAAAATCACCGCCATATCTACCTCTCCATCTTTCACAGCATAACGGATACTTTTAAATGGAATTTTTATCTCTATAGTATAACCATCATCATCAATATGACCGGCACTATACCAAACCATGTCTATGCCGTCGTCATCCCTGCCACCAGCAAAACGGCTATCCATTTGAATGCCATTTGGGTTTACATAAAAGCCATATAACGTTTGACGGTCATTGAAAGAATCTAAATTTACGGCGATCCAGTCATCATCTCTGATTTTATCCCGTGCCGCAACCGATGTTTTTATTAGAGTAGGATCATCAAAACACTTAAAAGCAAAGTAGAGATTATCAGCATCATGCGACCAATAGGCAATTGTTTTAAAGGCCATATCCTTTTCATAGTCAGGGGCAAATGTTTTGAAGCCGGTAACACTTTGCGCTTCTTGCCAAACCTGGTCGTCCAGTATGCCATCTATTTCCGGGGCAGTATCTGTAAAATAGGAACTGGTTTTTTCCTTTTCGTTTGCCATAGACACAAACGAAAAAGCCATTATTGACACCAGCAAGAAATACTTTTTCATTATAATTTTGAGTTCCGATTGCAAAAGTATCGGGTTGGAACATTAAACTCAACACCGTTGATAAAATTCATTACTTAATGTGATAGGCGGGGATTTAATAGGTGATTGCTTAAAACAGCTATTCAATTTTGCAAAAATAGTGGCTTTTAGCTTAATACTGGTTAATTTTAGTCATATGATATCAGCACATAATTTTACCCTGAATGTCAGAATTTAAGATTCCGCCTATATCTACTTTGCTGGGGAGCACCCTTGTGAATTTTTTACGTGCTATTAGAAATGGCAGAGTTGATCCTAAGTATTACCACAAAGTCTTTCTTACCACCATTATTTGTTTAATTGCTAGTCCATTTCATCTATGGGAAAAGTTTAAAGACAGGAAACTCGGAAAGTTGGATAAACCGCCAATCTTTATCATTGGTCATTGGCGAAGTGGTACCACTTTTCTGCATAACTTGCTTAGCCAGGATCCCAGTACTGGTTATGTAACAACCTATCAGTCTGTATTTCCTAATAATATGTACAGTAAATTGTTGTTCAAGCCATTTATGAAATGGAAAATACCGAGCAAGAGGCCAAGTGATAATGTAAAACTGAATGTAGATTATCCACAGGAGGATGATTTCTCTCTGTCAAATATGCGACCGGCATTTTATGAATTTTTCTATTTCCCTGAAATTTATAAAGCATTATTTGACAAACATGTGCTTTTTAAAAATTGTAGTGACAAAGAAATTGTAGAATGGAAGGAGGCTTATAATAAGCTGATAATTAAGGCCAAAACTAATACCAAAGGCAAAAATATTCTTCTGAAGAATCCCGTGAATACGGCCAGAATAAATAAGATTCTGGAAATGTATCCAAACGCCAGGTTTATCCATATTTATCGCAATCCAGTTGTGGTGTATCTCTCGACAAAGAAATTTTTTCAGGAACTAATACCTACTCTGCAATTACAAAAAACTACTGACGATCAAATTATGAATATGATATTTGATCTCTATGCTAAGTTAATGCAAGCTTATTTTGATCAAAAGTCGTTAATCCCCAAGGATCATTTGATTGAGATTCCTTTTGAGTCTTTCGAGGAAGACCCATTTAAATATTTGGAGAAAATTTATCGGCAGCTGGAAATAGATAACTGGCAGCAGGCGACTCCATATTTTGAGGAATACCTACGAGATATTGGCGGCTACCAAAAGAATATTTATCGTATTTCCAGAGAGGAGCTGGATCGTCTTAAGAAAGAGTGGCAGTTTGCCTTTGATGAGCTGGCTTATGATGTCCCAGAGGGTATTGAAATAGTGTAAAAGGCTCTGTTTGGTATTGATGAACTATTTATTCTGCAAATTTAACAGCTGTTTAATCGAGAGCGCATGAATATATAATGCTAAAGGCATAAACATTCCTGGTATTAGTAGATAAGGCAGCTTCACAAAATCGGATGTTACCATGGTGCTGGTTTGCCCTAAAAGTTCCGGGAAATAGACAGAAGAAAGAAAGAAGCGAACTGTATTACCTAAAATAAGAATTCCAGCAATATTCCATATCATGAGTACAAGGGGAGACACCTTATCATTCTTAGCGTAATAGGCGAGAGGCACCGCGGTAAGCCCAATAATAATATCAAAATTATATCCCTCAAGGGTGGTTTCCAGTGGCACAATTCCTTCTCTATAAGCGCCCCATATTATTAGCTCTACAATAATTCTAAAGCCCTGAATATAAATAAGCCAGCTAACCGAAGTTATGGAGAGAAAAGTGGACGTGGTTTTCTTAAAAAGAGTGAAAATCATTACTGCTAATAGTGGGAAAATCACCAACAGTGGCACTCGTGGAGGCATTGTGAAGTTTCCCAGAACTTCAGTCGTAGAAAGTATGCTAAGATAAATCAACCACATGGCGATGAAAATGGTCATCGATAATGGCAAATTTTTATGTTTATCAGATAAATCTGCAAGTCGAGATGTAGCTCGAAGGATGATAAGAATTAAAAATACCGCTAGAAGTATAGTTAGAGCTACGAGAATCATGATTTTTAATTATAGTTTAAATATAACTATGGAAGGGCGGTAAATCAAGCATAATCGACTTCGCTTGTATTGATGGTGGTTGCATGAGACTAGCTTCTCGCTCTAATTTTATGCTAAATCAATCTGCATATTAATCATCAAAGGCGCCCATCTTTTCATCAGAATTATCAAAGAAAGCTACATTAGACGGTTGTCCCTTAGATTTCAACTTCATAACTACAAGGCCAATAAGGTCAAAAACCAGTCCAAAGGAGGCAAAAATGGTGACTATCAACCATTTATTTGCAAAACTATTTATTATGATATTATTTGGGTCGGCCTTGTCGACGTAAATCTCTACGGTTTCATTTAAGTCGAAAGCAGGAGGAGTGGAGTAAATACTACTGATAAACTCATAAGGGGCACCCCCAATTTCATAAGAAATTACCGGAGCGAATCCTTCGTTTATCACAAAATCAATCACAACTCCCGAAGCCAAATAGCTATTATCAAGCTGTTGCTGCTTTTTCATAAAGAAAAATACTGCCAGCCCCCACATCAGAAAGCCAATACCCATAATCATATAGGCTGCTGTTTTACTACTCTTTGGCTTGTTGGTTTCTTTAGCGGGCCCTCTTATTGTAGCCTGCAGGCGCTCAATATATAGGTTGGCTTCAGTTTTCGAAAGACCGACTTCATTCATTATAACTGCTTCGGCCTCATCCTTTTTATCCTCGTAAATAAGAACCTTCAGTTTATTAGTTGTTTCCTCCGATAAAGCCATGATCAAATTTAATCAATCATGACATCTAATTCAAGTGGCCGTTTTATCTATCTATTCATCGCGGAGCGATTTTGATGGACTCATTGTAGCAGCTTTAATGGATTGATAACTCATGGTTAACCAGGCGATCAGGAAGGTAATCAATCCCGAGATTGCAAAAATCCATGGATTCAAATCAATACGAAACTCAAAATCCTGAAGCCATGCGCTGGTAAAATACCAGGCTACCGGCACGGATAAGGCAAATGCTATTAGAACTAACTTGCCAAACTCTTTTGAGAGCAGCATTACGATGCCAGCAACTGAGGCACCCATAACCTTGCGTACACCTATTTCTTTAGTACGCTGTTCTGCGGTAAAAGCAGCCAGTCCAAATAGTCCAAGTGAGGCAATAAATATTGCCAGAATTGCAAAAGCATTAAAGAGTCCACCAATTCTTGCTTCGGCAGTGTAAATCTCATCGAACTTTTGATCCATAAATGAATATGAGAAAGGTTGTCCATCAGCCAGATTATTCCATTTATCCTGTAATTGGGTTATTATGTGCTGAATATCCGTAGTTTCAACTTTTACAGATAAGTATGAACGACTTCGGCCAAGAACGAGACTTAACGGGGTGATACTTTCCTTCATTGATTCAAAATGGAAGTTATCTACAACTCCAATAACATTAATGACTTCAAAAGTTGGCTTACCACTCTCATCTTCTATATCAGAAAAAGTAACAATGTGGGCACCAATTGGGTCATCGGCAATGCCCAGTTTTTTAGCTGCTTCTAGGTTGATGATCATGGCTGTAGAATCGGCAGCATTTTGTTCACTAAAGTTTCTACCTTCAGCTATAGTCATTCCCAATGTTGGGATGTAGTCATGATCAACCCGCCATATTTGCATAGACACCATGGTCTCTTCATTGGGAGTCTGTCCTTCCAGCCAGAACATAGTATCACTACGATTGGATCCTATAGGTAGAAACCCGGAGACAGTAGCGTTTTGAACACCGGTGATATTAGATATTTCTTTCTTATAGACACTAACATTGTCTTCAAGGGCATATGCATCTTCTATCAGAATAATCTGGTCCTTGCTAAAGCCCAATTTTTTGTTTTGAATGAAACTTAGTTGTTTATAAATTACTAAGGTGCCAATAATTAAAATGGTAGAAATTGCAAATTGGAAAACAACTAGGGAGCTTCTCAACCAGCCACTTTTTACTCCAAGGTTAAGCTTGCCCTTTAGCACTGCAATAGGCTTAAAGGCAGAGAGAAAGAAGGCTGGATATGCTCCTGCAATAACACCAATAAATAAAGCACCAAGGATTATGGAAACGTAAAATGGCAACTCAGTAAATGGCAGGGATAATGATTTATTGGCAAGTTGATTGAAGGTTGGCAGCATAATAGCAGCCAATGCTATTGATAAAATCATGGCAACTGTACTAATGAGAATTGATTCTGCTAGAAATTGCTTGATAAGATGGCTTCTGTGTGAACCCAATACCTTGCGCACGCCAACTTCCTTGGCTCTGCTGGCCGACCTGGCAGTGGATAAATTCATAAAATTGATACAAGCTAGTGCCAGGATAAGAAAAGCAATACCACTAAAAAGATAAACATATCGGATGTCGCCATTGGCCTCTATTTCGTTGTCAAGTTGAGAGTAAAGGTGAATGTCTGTTAGAGGCTGAAGGTAGTAATTATAATGGCTTCCAGAGGCAAGAAAGTCATCCATGGTCATGTCGAGTGCTTGCTGAATTTGGGGGCTGATGTACTTTTCAATCATTGCTGGAAATTTCGCTTCCAGCATTTCGGCAGAGCTATTTTCATCCAATAAAAGGTAAGTTTTATAATTGTTAGAGAGCCACATGGTATGTTTACTGTGCTCTGAAGTACTCATAGACAAGATCAGGTTGTAGTGAAAATGACTATTTACCGGCATATTTTCGAATACAGCAGTTACTTCTACGTCAAGATCATTATCCAGTAATAATCTTTTGCCTATTGGGTTTTCTTCACCAAAATACTTTTCGGCTATTGATTCATCAATAATAATACTGTTTGGTCTGTCTAGAGAACTAACATCGCCAATAACAAGAGGGATATCAAAGACAGAGAAAATTGATGAATCAGCATATACCAAACCTTCTTCTCTATAAGTATCTTCATCAATACGTACCAAGAACCTTCCTTGCTCGCGAAGCCTCATTGAAGCCACCACCTCAGGGTAATCTTCGGATACTGCTGCTGCTAAAGGTGCCGGACAATTGGGCATTTTGAATTCCCGGCCACCAAAATTAATATCTGTTGCAACCCGGTAGATACGATCGGCCTTGCTATGGTGCTTATCATATGTGAGTTCGTTTTGCACATAAACTAATATTAGTAATGTACATGCCAGACCAATGGCCAGACCAATGATGTTGATAAATGAATAAAATTTGTGTTTAGCCAGGTTTCTGGCGGCGATTTTGATGTAGTTTTTAAACATAATGAAGAGATGTTGTTATTGAGTTGTATATAAGATACAGTTTCATGTATTAAGGTTGCATCGGCTAAGAATAAGACTACTTTAAAAAGATTTGGTTACAAGAAGGCATAAAAAAAGCCCTACTCAAGGAGCAGGGCTTACTAATTAATTGGAGGGTATTTTATAACCCATTAAAGATCCACCTTACGCCAATTTGCATCTGCCATTTAGAAGCCAGAGAAACATCGTTAAGGTATGAAGTAGTAAGGTTTGAATCAAAGCTAAACCAAGGAGTCCCATTATTGTCAACACCACTCACCGAAATAGGTGTAGTGTTGTTGGCAAATTGTCGAACACCCCAGCTAGAGCTGATTAGATTACCCAAGTTCAGGATATCAAATGATAACTGTAACTGATTTGGTTTTCCGGCAATTTCAAAGTTGAAAGTTTCAACAAATTTAAAATCGAATTGCCCGAAACCTGGCAACTGTGCCCCGTGTCTTTCAGCATAGTCTCCTCTTCTTGTGCTTAAGTAAGGATCCTGCTCAATGAAAGCACTCAAATTACTGTATTGAGTAGCCGCATCTGCCGCAGGAATACCAGTGCCAGTACCATCAACAGTACCGAAGTTTATATCTGAAGCATTTGCAGGAACATAGAGTAAATCATTATTAGAAGGTATGCCATCAAGGTTTACATCGCCGGCATAAGTATATGAGTATCTTCCACCTTTGCCATATTCAAAAAATCCGCTAAGAGCAGAAGAGAACATACCATATTCAACTTTATATCCAAGAGAAGCAATAGCCCTATGTGTTAATCCATATCTTGACCAAGAGAAATTAGACTCATTTGCATTGCCAACAACAGGATTTCTTTGGAAAGCATCTGCAGCAATTTCCGCAGGGATAGAAGTCAAATCTTTAGAGTTTTGGTATGTATAATAAGCACTTGCGAAAAATCCGAAGTCCCAGGTTTTACTCAAACCTCCTGTTAGAGACATTTGGTATCCTTCAGGAGCATTTTCCATTACTATAGCACCCGCATCAAGAAAGCTAATGGAATTAGCGTCCGAGGCATAAATATGAGTTTCATTAAATCCACCATAGACAGCTCTTGTATCACCGGTACCGGTAAGGTTTGAAGACGGTGCTAACATATCATAGTTTCTATGAATTACAGCATTAAGGTCTTTTCCATAAATACCTTCAAAAGTTGCAAGTAAGCCATTCTCGAAACGGTAGTCAACACCAACGTTTGTTTTCCATACCTGTGGGAATTTAAAGTCTTCTGCAGTATCATTTATTTGGAAAGTGTATCCAGGATTAATTACAGCATTTGAAGCCTGGTTGCCAAGCCATACGAAAGGAATACGACCAGTAAACACACCGGTACCACCACGTACTTGTAGTGTTCGGTCTCCATTTACATCCCAGTTAAAACCTACTCTTGGCGACCACATAATATTACTTTTTGGGAAAGTAGAAGGGTCTACCGTAGCAGGTGCTCCATCAGGAGTTACCCATCCTGAGAAGTTTTGGATTTCTGAATCCGGAGCTATTTCGCTCAAATAAAGTGGCACATCTATTCTTAATCCAATCGTAACCTTAAAGTTGTCTTTCACCTGCCACTCATCCTGACCGTAAAGACCAAGTTGACCAACCTTAATAGTTGATAAAGCAAATGGGTTTTGCTGAGAAGCAACCACGTCAGCATTATAGTCAACATCATTAACAGTGGTGCTTAAGAATGAAGCTAAGTCATAAGTGTACCAGGGGTAGTAGAACAAATTGAAGGAGTTATCAAACGAGAACTGCTCATAGTTTACACCAAATGTCCACGTGTGGGCATTTTGAAACCAAGTCAGGTTATTTGTTAATTGAAAAACCTTCTGGTCTAATACATTATTAGTCGAGAACATTTCAGAACCTGATGAGATGGCCAACTGCCCATTTGCATTAAATATGTCAATAACAGGAAATGGTGCAGAATGAGGCTCTCTGTGATCATTAAACTCTGTATAACTAACCATCAATTTATTAGAAAGGTTAGAAGATAAATTGGAGTTTAATTCAGCAACATATGAATTGAACTTATTAAAAATCCTGTAAGAGGAGTTTTCGAATGGCAAACGGAAACTCGTTGGCCCACGCCCAATAATTGCTTCCGGATGTGGTAAAATATCCTTATAAGAATCAAGGAAATTATAACGGAACATCAAGTTGTGCTTGTCGTTAATGTTCCAATCGATTTTAGCCAAAATCTTATTATTAAAGGTTTCATGTGAGTACCCTTGATAGGCACCTGCCTCATATCCCCACTCATTTAATAAATGATCATGAACTGCCTGTATATCGGTTGCTGATACTGAAGTCGTGTTTGGGTTTCCAGAATTGGTACCATCGTCAGCTACAAATCCGTGAGCTAACTGATTCCTTCTAACGCCTTCAGCATTTACAAAGAAGAATAGTTTATTCTTGATAATTGGTCCACCAATGCTTAAGCCATAAATATTAGAGCTATAATCAAGGTTAGGAGCGTCAATACCGTCTACCTTACTGCCTGTCATTCCTTCATTTCGAAAGAACGTGTATACTGTACCTTTAATTTCATTTGTACCTGATTTGGTAACAGCATTGATACCAGCCCCGGTAAATCCACCCTGACGAACGTCAAAAGGTGCTAAAGAAACCTGAACCTGCTCAATTGCGTCCATCGAAACAGGCTGAGCGTCTGCCTGACCTCCCGGAGTAGCCACATCTAAGCCAAACGAGTTATTAAAGATCGAGCCATCAAGTGAGAAGTTATTATAGAGATTGTTTCTACCACCAAAGCTATTACCATCAGATTGTGGTGTTAGGCGGGTTAGGTCCTTTTGAGAACGAGCAATAGTAGGCATATTTTGAATAGCCTCTGCATTTACATTCGTTTGGGCACCTGTTCTGTCACTATTAATAGCCCCCGAGCGTGCAGTTACCTCAATAGTTTGTAGCTCAGTAAGCGAAGAACTCATTTTCAATTCTACCGGAAAGGATTCTCCTAGCTTTAAATATACATTTTCCACTACCTGATCTTCGTATCCCACGAAGCTCGCTTTAATTGTATATGGTCCGCCAATTCTCATATTTCGAATTTGAAACTTACCGTTTGCAGTAGTAGATGTTCCATACACAGTTCCTGAAGGAATATGTGTAGCTATTATCGTTGCTCCCGGCAACGATTCACTTGCGTCATCTATAATTGTACCATTAATAGCCGCAGTTGTTACACCCTGAGAATATCCTGTTAGGCTAGCTGCGATAAAGATGATGCTCAAGGTAAACCCAAGAGCCAGTTGTAGAGTTTTTTTCATAAAGCTATGCGTTAGATGGAGATTAAATTTCTATACGAAATTATGAAATTTTAAGATTGGTATTAAGCAGAAAAAAATATTTTTTTGATGAAATCACAAAGAGTTTTCTTTAGTTTTCAAAGCCCCTTTCAGGTTACTTTAAATAGTTAAAAAGTATATAAATTAAACCATACTAAATAACCTGTGTCTAATTGATAATTATGCTTCGGCAAGGTGCCGTTGGCACGATGATTGTTTAATTAATGTTATGAAGTTTATACAGGTCATAGGATTTCAGAAACTTGCAACGCTCGCACTATTTTTAATTAGTGTATTATTAATTATTGGTTCATTTTTGTATTAATAGATATTTATCCAACCCACTCGAAATTGATCCGTTAATATGACTATGCAAAAAATAGTAGGACTAGCCATAATTGGCTTGTTGGTTATTACAGGTTGCCAGACTAGTGAGATAGAGGAGCTTCCGAGGAATGACTATAAGGTACACGCTTACTATGTAATTCCGACCGACATGTCATATTCTCAAGATCATGTTACTCGTACAATACGGTCATTTTTTGAAATGCAACGGTGGTATCAAACAGCTACCGGCGGTATCACATTTGAGATGCTCGACGAGGAAAATATTATAGAAATATATTATACGGATAAGGCGTCTACTTTCTATGCAGATGATTGGTGGAACCTTTTGCTAAATGAAATGAAGGACAAAGGAATGCCAATTCAGAGTCCGGGTACTATAGCATTGCTATGGATTGAGGGCATAGTGGAGATTTCTGAAACGGCTGCAGCTCAGGGAGGCCAGGGGTGTGATGGTGAGTGCGGGGTGGCAATAATGCCGGTCCATACTATTGTTGCGCAAACGTCACCACCTGCAGATATGGGTTTAACCTTTCATGAAATGGGACATACACTAGGACTCTTCCACCCAGTTGAAGAGTCAGATTTGCCAATTCCCGCAGCTGATCAGCCTTTGCTTTTCAGTGTTATGAATCAGGGGACAGTTCGGGAAGGTAATTCGAATGCTGAGCATGGGTTTCTTACCTATGAAAAAGCTAAATTAAATGATAGCCCTTTTTTAAAATCTGGCTTAGTCTTTTATCAAGACTTCTGGGAATCGAAAATCATAAACTATCCGGTTACAGGTCCTGTTCCCGAGCCACAGATAGAGTTTCAATTATTGAATTCAAGATCGGTGAGTTTTAGTACTAACATAACCAATGCCCTACACTATTATTGGTATTTTGGGGATGGCTCAACAAGCAATGAAGCTTCTCCAACTCATCAGTTTAATAGTAGTAATTGGTATAATGTTACGTTATTGGTTACCGATAAGAATCAAATGGCTAACCGTGTAAGTAAGTTTGTTCAAATACAATAGGCTCTTGCAGGAATAGGATAATCACCTTAATTTGCAGTCTTATTAAAATTATTACATTGATAAGGCCTTACCTGTTCATCATTACTATTTTTATCCTACAAGGCTGTAGTCCTGTCCTCAGAGAAATCAAGACTTTTTCTGATGATAATCAGTACCACGCAGGATTTTACCTTTTCGACCCTGCTAAAAATGAAGTGTTGGCTGACTACCAGGGGGACAAATAT
>Ga0164313_10003597_pt1 | contig 13775 bp, 13 predicted proteins | sample GuaBasSedimGuay4_FD_113735 | JGI IMG/M metagenome (GOLD analysis project Ga0164313, IMG submission 113735) | Subseafloor sediment microbial communities from Guaymas Basin, Gulf of California, Mexico - Guay4, Core 4569-4, 0-3 cm | ecosystem: Environmental > Aquatic > Marine > Hydrothermal vents... | reverse complement strand
GGGCGGTCGTGATCTCTGGTGGTGTGCCAGTCGAGAAACGCCGCGGCGACCGAGTCCACTCGCGCGTATGCCTGTCCTGAATCGCGATCGAGCAGGGTGGTCCGGTCAAAGCCCTGACCAAAGCCCGAGGTGGCGTGGTGGTGCGGGTTGTTGAACAGGGCGATGGTCTGATAGCCCGCCTGTTGCAGCACTTCTGCGAGGGTCAGGTTCGCGGCGGCCAGGCGGGGAGTTCGCGCCCATTGTTCCTTCTGCTCTGGAGCGATCCCGGGAATGGGATCGTGCTCGACCCCTTTGAGGAGAAAGGGAAAACTGCGCGAGGTGAAGAGACTCGCGGTGGAATTGAGGGTCTGGGGCGCCTGGGACAGGGCGTCGTCGAAGACCACTCCGCCGTGGCCCAGTTCATCGATGAACGGGGTGGTCGGTTTTGGGTAGCCGTAGAGGCCCACATGGTCACGCCGAAGGGCATCCACGAGAATGAGGATGATGTTCGGCGGATCGTCCACAACCTCGGTGACGGCTTCTTCGGTTCCCGACCCGCACCCCGTTGTCATGAGCATCACCAGGATCGCCGGGGCGATGCAAGTGGCGGGGACGAAACGGCGGCGTCGGTTCAGCTGCCGATCTCCTCGCGGAGTTCGTCCAGCAGACTCTGGACCGCCGGGACGAGTTCGGCGATGGGAGTCGAGCGGCGTTCGCCGTCGCGACGGAGGCTGAGCTCGATTTCGCCCGATTCAATCCCGCGTTTTCCGACGACGATTCGCACCGGAAAGCCGATGAGGTCCATGTCGTTGAATTTGACTCCGGGCCGTTCGGGTCGATCATCGAAGAGCACATCGATTCCGGCGTCGACAAGCTGTTGATACAGTCCTTCCGCGGCTTCGACCACCTCGGCCTTGTCGGCGTTGATGACCACCAGAACCACCTCATGCGGCGCGATGGGCAGGGGCCAGATCATGCCCTTGTCGTCGTGGTTCTGCTCGATGGCCGCAGCCATGGTCCGGCTGACCCCGAGCCCGTAGCAACCCATGATCATGGGTTGCTCCTTGCCGTCGGCATCGAGGAAGTTGCAGCCCATCGCCTTGGAGTACTTGATCCCGAGCTTGAAGATGTGGCCGACTTCGATCCCGCGATTCTCGATGAGGGTCCCGCTGCAGCGCGGGCAGGGATCGCCCTCGCGGGCGAGTCGGAAATCCGCCACCTGGTCGGGCTTGAAATCGCGATCGGGAACCACACCGACGAGATGGGTGTGGTCCTTGTTCGCTCCGGTGGCGGCCACCTCGAGCTCCATGACTGATGGATCGGCCAGGATCTTGATGCCGGCCATACCCACCGGTCCGGAGAAGCCCTGCGGTCCGCCGGTGATCTCGAGGATCTTCTCTTCACCGGCCAGTTGGAGGTGGAGACAGTCGAGGGCGTTTCGGAGCTTGATCTCGTTGACCTCGAGATCGCCGCGGATCAGCACTGCGACAGAGTCCTCGTCGGTTTCGAAGATCAGGGTCTTGATCAGATGAGAGGGTGAGATCTCGAGGAAGTCGGCAACTTCATCGACGGTGCGCTGGTCGGGGGTGTCCACTTCTTCCGGCGCATCCGGCGTGGCCAGGGGCCACGCCGGTGCGGCCATGAGGGCGCCGGTCTCGGCCTTTTCGACGTTGGCGCCGTAGTGGCACTCGGGGCACGAGAGGATCGCGTCTTCACCGGTGTCGGCCAGGACCATGAACTCGTGCGATTCGGAGCCGCCGATGTTGCCGGTGTCGGCCTCGACCTGGGTATAGCGCAGACCGCAGCGCGAGAAGACCCTGCGATAGGCTCGCTCCATCGCGCGGTAGGCGAGATCGAGATCCTCGGTGTCGGCGTGGAAGGTGTAGGCGTCCTTCATCAGGAACTCGCGACCCCGAATGAGACCGAATCGGGGTCTGATCTCGTCGCGGAACTTGGTCTGAATCTGGTACATGTTGACCGGCAGTTGTTTGTACGAGGTCACGGTGCCGCGGACGATATCCGTGATGACCTCTTCGTGGGTCGGTCCAAAACAGAAGTCGCGATCGTGACGGTCTTGGATCCTGAGGAGTTCCGGGCCGTACTCCGCCCATCGTCCTGAGTCCTGCCAGAGTTCGGCCGGTTGGACCGCGGGCATGACCAGTTCGGCGGATCCGGCGCCGGTCATCTCTTCCCGGACAATGGCCGAGAGCTTGGCGATTGACCGTGTCGCCAGCGGGAGGTAACTGTAGATCCCTGCCGCGACCTTTGAGATGAATCCGGCTCGCACCAGCAGTCGGTGAGAGATGACCTCCGCGTCGGCGGGGTCCTGGCGAAGGGTGTGAATGTAGGTCTGGCTCCAGCGCATGTTGTGCTCCAGCTCGGTTTGTGTGATCAGTGGCGCGAGAGATCCCGCGCGAGGCTCGACAGGCGGTGAACGTGGGTCAGAAGCTCGTGATCGATACCCGTCACCGCGGTCTCGGTCTCCTCCGATGGTCCCTGGGGATTCTCGCCCGCGGGCTCGGTGATGACTGCCGGATCTGCCGCATCGGAAGATTCTCTCAACTCGGTGGCTCGCGAAAGGTAGTTGTGGGCCTCAGCGAGTCGCCCGCGTTGAAGGGCAATGGCTGCGAGGGCGGCGAGGGGATAACTGCGAAGCTCTTTGGGGGTGATCTCGAGGGCTTCACGGGCGAGCGCCCGCGCCCGGCCCAGGTCGCCGTCGAGCTCGGATTCCACCAGGGCGAGCTCGTAGGCGGCAATGCCGCGGCTGAAGTCGTCCGTGCCGCCGCGATAGATTGCGGCGGCGACCCGGCGAGTCGCCCTGGGACGTCCCGCGGCTCTCAGCGACTCGAGAAGAGCGGTGGTGGCGGCCGCCGCGAATGGTGTGCCGGGCGTTTCACGATCGAAGACGCGCCGAGCGAGGGCCACGGCCTGTCTCGTTCGACCCAAGGTCGATGCGAGGAGGGCGGCGGTGGCGAAGAGGGCCGGTTCCCCGGGCGCCTCCCGACCGGCGGCTTCGTAGAGATCGAGGGCAGTCTCGTGTTGACCGACGGCGAGCGCTTGATCGGCGCGCTCCAGAAGGCGGGCAACGCCCCTTGGAAGGCCGGAAGGGGCTCGGTTTCTGAGCAGGCGAACCGTTTCTCGGTAACGAAGCTTCTGCGGATCCAGTCTTTCAAGCCGCTGGAAGGTCTGCAGCGCGAGCTTTTTCCACCCGCGGCGAAGATAGGCGGCTCCGAGGTGATCGATGGCCTCTTCAAACGTGGGATCGAGCTCGACGGCTCGTTTGAGAGCTCTGATGGCCCGCCCGCTCTCGCCGAGGGCAAGACGGCAACTCCCGAGGAGGTAGAGCGATTGGGGAAGCTCCTCACGAGCAACACTGGCCTCGAGGTGCATAACGGCCCGCCGGTGGTTGCCGCGCCTGAGTTCGATGCCACCCAGGGCGAAATCCGGTAGGAATGACTCGGGCGCCATGGTCTGTGCCCGCTCGAGGGCCGAACGCGCCTGATCCCAGTGCCCGAGGTCCGCGGCCGCATTTCCCAGATAGATCAGAGTCTCGAAATGGGCTCCCCTGAGGTCGAGGACCTTTTTGAAGGCCGATTCCGCGATCGCAGGTTCACCTGTGGAGAATGCGGCCTCGCCGATGAGGCTCCAGAGTTCGTCGTTGTCCGGTGCCATCTGCCCGAGATCGGCGAGGATGTTGTGAATGGCATCGGTATCACGATCGAGGAAGGCGGGTTCCAACGCTGTGAGCTTGCGGGAAAACGCCTCCGATGCATGTCCCTCGTGGCGCGCGTAGGACAGGATTCGACCCTCGCGCTCCCGGAACCGCCGGGCCAGTTCCCGACCGACAAGTTCTCGGTGTGCCGTCCGTTCCCAGCCGTCCGCGATCTCGGTCCGGGTCACGACACCCTCCTCGTCGAGGAGGGTGGCGACGTTCTCGACCCCGGCATGCGCCACCGCGAGGCTGTGCTCCACCTGACTCAGGCGATCGCCGACGGATGACACCGCGGCGCCGAGCTTTCTGATCGCCTCTTCGAGCGAGGTGATTCGCTCCAGCAGGTGTTCGTCAAGCTGCTCCTGGGCCTCGAAGAGGACATCGTCATCGGGCTCCAGATCGGTGTGGGTGATCCCCGACACGACCAGAAGCTTGTGACCGCACTCCCGACAGTTCTCGAGGCCATCGGGGTTGGCGACTCCGCAGAGCTGGCACAGCACCGGATCAGTCCTCCGGGTATGTGTAGAACCCTCGGCCGGTCTTGCGGCCGAGACGTCCGGCATCGACCAATCGGATGAGGAGTGGGCTCGGGCGGTACTTGGGATCACCGAGTTCGACGTGGAGGGTGCGCATGACCAAAAGACAGTTGTCCAGACCGATGAGGTCCGCGAGGGCCAGGGGTCCCATGGGATGGTTCATCCCATGGGACATGATCTGATCCACCGCCTCCGGGGTCGCGACGTTTTCGGCAACCGCGAAGATGGCTTCGTTGATCATGGGCATGAGCAGGCGGTTGGAGACAAAACCAGGGTGATCGGCGCACTCCACGGGGATCTTATCCATGGTCTGTGCAACCTGATTGACGACCTCGACGGTTTCGGGCGCCGTGTCGAGTCCGCGCACCACCTCGACGAGGCGCATCATCGGGACCGGGTTCATGAAGTGCATGCCCACAACCCGATCGGGTCGATGGGTGGCCGTTCCAAGACGGGTGATCGAGATCGACGACGTGTTGGAAGCGAGGATGGTCCGCTCCGGGCATGAATCGTCGAGCTGTCGGAAGATTTCGGCCTTGATTTCGAATCGCTCCACCGCCGACTCCACCACGAGGTCGGAGGCCTCATGGGCCTTGACGTAGGTGCTTGTCTTGATCCGACCGAGGATTGATTCACGCTCGGTCTCCTCAACGGTCTCACGCCTGATCTGACGATCGAGGTTTTCGGCGATGGACGCCGTGCCGTCGCGAAGGATGGCAGCGTCGATGTCGGTGAGGACGACGTCGAACCCGGCAATCGCCGCCACATGGGCGATGCCGCAGCCCATCTGACCGGCGCCAACAATGCCGATGGTTCGGATCTTCATGAGTCTTCCCTCTCCGGTCTCAGCACGAGTTCGACCGGACCTGGCTTCCCATTCAATACCACGCTCCATGGAGGAGCGATCCGCTGACCGGTGAAGGTCGGCGGATCAAAGAAGCGCGTCAAGCTTGGCTTTGATGTTGTTCTTGTCCGCAACGTTGCCGACTATCTTGTCGGCAATCTCGCCATCTTTGACCAGGAAGAGGGTCGGAATCGCCTGGATTCCGTACTTCATGGCGGTGTCGCGATTGCTGTCGACATCGAGCTTGCCCACGACGGCTCGCCCGTCGTACTCCTCAGCGATTTCTTCGACGATGGGGGCCACGGCCCGACACGGACCGCACCACACCGCCCAGAAGTCGATCAGGACAGGTTTGTCCGAGTTGAGGACCGTGTCCTGGAAGTTCGCATCGGTGATTTCCACTGCTTTACCTGCCATCGAGATCTGCCTCCAACGTGGCTGTCGGCGGTCGACCGCCGAGACGGCCACATGGTACTACACGTTTGTGGAGGGAGGGTGAGACGTAGGTGGGAGGATGAAAAACTCGATCACCTCACCCCTCAGTTCCTTCGAGATCGTCGAGCATGAGGCGGGAAACCTCCTCGCCGTAGGCGATGGCGTAGTTCTGACCACGATCCTCTGGGAAGATCTGCGCCATGGAGCACAGATAGAGCCCGGGGACAGAGGTTCGCATCCCGGGGATCTTCTCCCGGTATCCGGTTGTGACGACGGGTTGCGCGTAGTCGGCTCGAAAGTGGTGGCTTGCGAGGATCCATGAGGAGTCGAAATCCGGATTGACCTGTTTCAGGTGGGGGATGTACTCCTCGATGATCTTGGATTTCGGGGCCTTGTAGAGCGGATGATCGGTGAAGAGGTAGTTGGAGATGTAGAGCAGGGTCCGTCCGCCGTAGCGCTCGGAAGGGATGTAGTTGGTGTGTTCGATGAGACCGCCGAAGGGCATCTCGGGGTCGGCGACGTTGAGCCAGTAGTAGGGGGTGAGCGATTGCTCGAGTTCGAGAATTGTGCAGATGGCGCCGGTGGCCCGCAGTTCGAGCAGGGCGTCTCGCTCCTCGGATGCGAGAAGGTGCCCGGCCACCGCCAGGTGATCCGGGATGGGTGCGGCCACGAGGACGCGGTCGGCCGGGCGCGACCCTTTTCGGGTGACGATTGAAAAACCGGATTCATGGGTCTCGATGCGTTGGACCTCTTCGGTGAGGTGGAACGTCCCGCCACCGGCCTCGATCCTCTCAACCAGGACCTCGACGAGTCGGATGAAGGAGCCCCGCATGTAGCCCAGGCGTTCACCCATCCCGGATTTCGACCGCGACCGTCCCCTCAGGGAGATCTTGCGCCACAGCCAGACCATGGCGACCCGTTCGGCGTCATCGGCGAACTTCTGGTAGAGCAGCGGACCCCAGATGGTCCTCCATGTGCCCTCGCCCTGGTGGCGTCGGATCCAATCGGCTGTGGTCACGCCCTCGAATGGCCGAGGGTCTTTCTGGCGTTGGAGCCAGAGCGTCGACAGTCCGAATCGTATCTTGTCCATCAGACTGATGGGTTTGAAACGAAGCAGCGAGGCCGGGGTGCCGAAATCCCAGAGCTTGCCATCGGCCCAGATCCCCATCTTCGACGGCAACCACTCGAGTGCGTCGCCGAGTCCCAGTTCTTCGGCGAAGTTGATGTAGTCGGTGTCGGTGGTGAAGATATGGTGGTAGAACGCTTCGAGGGGTTCGCCTCCCACATCAAGGGCGCGGGCCAGACCGCCGGGTCGAGGATAGCGTTCGTAGAGCCGGACCCGATATCCTGCCTGGGTCAGCCTGAGTGCGGCTGTGAGACCGGCCAGGCCGGCACCGACGATTGCGATTTCATTCATGATTCAACGCTATAAGAACACCGCGGTCCCGTCAAAGCAGACTGGGGCGTTCTATGCCGTCTATTTTGGTGTGCTCGGCGTGGTGCTCCCGTTCCTCGGTCCTTTTCTCTCGGCTCGTGGGCTTGGTGCGGTGGCGGTCGGGTTGGTCACGGCGGCATTCTCCATCGCTAAATTGGGGTACGCCCCATTCCTCGGTCGATGGGTCGATCGGGGAGGCTGGGTGCCCGGGATGCTGAGTCTTCACGTCGGGTTCTCGCTGTTGGCGGCGGTCGTGGTGATCAAGGCGGAGAACCCGTGGGTCCTCGGGTTGGCGTTCCTCGCCGTGGGACTCGGCTATGGCACTGTCCTGCCGTTGGTCGAGGCCGCCGTCCTCGAGCGGCCGCCGTTAAAGGGCTACGGGTTTGTTCGGTGGTGGGGGTCGGTTGGTTTCATCGCTCTCGCCGGTGTCTCTGCGCTGGTGCTCCGGGGCGGGCGGTTGGATGTGTTTCCGATCCTGCTGATCGGGTCTCTGATCGTCCTTGGTCTGGTCGGCGCGACCCTTGAGGGTGAGGCCCGGCCTCGACCCGGCGCCGCCTCGTCCGAACATGTTACGGGTTCGGTCTGGATTCTTCTGGTCATCCTGACCCTGCAGCAGGTGTCGCACGGCCCGTACTACGCCTTCTTCTCGATCCACCTTGATGAACATGGGATCGGCACGGAGGTGATTGCCGGACTCTGGTCTCTGGCAGTGCTCGCCGAGTTGATCGCGTTTGTCAACGGGAAGAGACTCCAGAACCGCTTTGGTCTTCGACGTCTGCTCTCCGTGGCTCTCGTGTTGACGCCGGTGCGGTGGCTGTTGTTGGCTCTCCCACCGTCCCTGCCGACGCTGGTCCTTTCCCAGATGGGGCACGCGGTGACCTTTGCGATGGTTCATCTTGCCGCGGTTCAGCTGGTCCAGCGGATGGTTCCAGCTGGGGCCCGCCGCAATGCGCAGGCCCTCTACTCGGGACTGACCTTTGGACTCGGGATCGTTCTCGGCACCGCGGTTGCGGGTCCACTCTACGTAGCGGTTTCCGGGTCGGGGTCGTTTCTCGTCGCGGCTGGATTCGCCGCGCTGGTGGCGGTTGCGTGGTTCATCGCGGCGCCGAGGATGGGGGATGGGAGCTGACGCTGAAATCGTGCGCCCATTTCTCGGAGAAAACGCAGAGAGCGCAGATCTCATCGCACCATCGCTGTTTGGACACGGATGAACACGGATTCCTCAGATAGCGCGGATCCATCGCATTTGAGAGTGGGAGAGGGTGGTTTGGAGGGTGTCGGACTTCGTGGAAGCGCGCCTCTGGCTGAATCGAGTCTGAAGGCCGGCGGGGGCGCATTGTGGGGGCGGGCGTCCCGCCTTGACCGGCTTCCCGGAGCCCCGGCCTTCTGGTCCTCCTGCGGCGGCCCAGCGCCGCACCATCGGCGCGGTCGCGCGGGGGTAAACGGGAGAGGGCTGCGACCACGCCGATGGCGCGCCGACGGCCTCCTTCGTGGAGTGGAGAGGTGCACCGGGAGATTCTTCCGCGGGGGTTGCCCGGCAGCGCCATTGTGTTGATCACGCTTGGCCGCCGGGAGGTTGTACCGACACAATGGCGTGCCCGGCACGCCCCGGTGTGGGGGTCCCCCCTCGTGCTCGGGTGCGGTCACGGTTGCGGTCTCGGCGTCCCGAGGCTCCGGCCTTCTGGTCTGCCTTCGGCGGCGTAGGGTGGGGCTGGCCCCACCATCAGTGTCGCTCCGGTTGGGATCGCGTGTCCGAGGGACCGCGGGACGCACCGGAAGGCGGGGATGTCTGCCGCGACCGGTGTCCCGGAACCCCGGCCTTCCTGTCCGCCTTCGGTGGCCCAGCGTCGCACCATCGGCGTGGTCGCGCGGAGGCGGATTGGGGGACTGCGACCACGCCGATGGCGCGCCGACGGCCTCCTTCGTGGCGTGGAGAGGTGCACCGGGAGATTCTACCGCGGGGGTTGCCCGGCAGCGCCATTGTGTTGATCACGCTTGGCCGCCGGGAGGTTATACCGACACAATGGCGTGCCCGGCACGCCCCGGTGAGCGGTGTTCCCCGCGTTCTCAGGCGGGGGAGTGGACTGAGTTTGCTGCCGTTGCCTCGGGAGTCACCTACGACACTCACGACTCACGATTTACGACTTTCGACTTACGTCAGAATATGACGTTCTTGATATAGAAGCTTTGGACCGATGTGGACCCGTTGAGCAGCGCCACCGCGTCCTCGGGAGTGATCCTGAAGGTGCCGGCCGCCTTGCGCGAGGTCTGGACCATCTGCAGTTCGACGACCTCCGGGGCGATCTCGGGATCCGCCTGCCGGATGAGATAGAAGGCCTGACAGACGGTCTCCAGGGCGTGGAAGACCTGAGTCTCGGAGTCGGTCACCGCCTGGACGAAGAAGTACTTCGGCTGGGTTCCACCGCTGGTGTGGAAGAGGTAGAGCTTCTCGTCGGAGAAAACCCTTTCAAATGCCCTGGTCACCCTCTCGTCGTGGTAGGGATAGGTCTGCAGCCGGATGCCCGGAGTCGGGGTCGGGGTCGGGGCCAGGTTGGTCGAGAGTTCGGGGTTCCTCTCCATGGAATCGAGGGTGACGAAGTTCCCGAGAGACTGACGTGGCGTGGGTGTCGGCATGACTCTTTGGTTCATGGCCAACTCTTCAATCTCCACCGCATCACCGAGACCCTGCTGGTTGTAGCGCTCGGTTTCGACAAGATCGATCTGATCGAGGCTGTACGCCGCCAGCGTGCCGGTCGAAAGGACGATGTGGGCATAGTCACCTTCAACCTTCATGGGCTCTTTGCAGCGGATCTTGTAACCGTTCTTGAGGATTACGACATAGCCGCCCGCGCTGGCGAGTTGGGCGATGATGAGAATGATGATGACGGCCGCAAGGGCGAGGGTACGCCGCATGGGGTGACCTCCAGTGTCCATTGATGGTTCCATTGTAGAACAAATGCGTTCGAGACACATGTGAGTTACGGTTTTGTTACTTGGACGGTGGACTGATCGCGCCGGTGAGTGCGCTGAGTAGTTCGCTTCGCGATCGATTCGAAGTCTTCTTGAAGACATTCTTGAGGTGATCTCGAACCGTGTGTGGACTGATGCCGAGACGATCTGCGAGACCGGCTGTGTCGAGCCCCTGGACCAACAGGAGGATGACCTCACGTTCCCGCGGACTGAGGCGGTAGTGCGATGCGAAGTCTTCGACCCGGCGGTTTGGCGATCGCGCGAACTCGCGAAGCACAGCGAGTACGATCCGGCCAAGCCCGTTGACCCCGGTCGAGAGGGCCTCGACGACGCCGGTCATCTCGCTTCCGTCGGAGAGTTCCAGCCGATCGTGCCACGTTTGTCGGTCGGGATCCTCGAGGAGTTCCCCAACTTTGGTGCACAGGAGTTTGAAGAGCGGTTGTGGTCGTGCACCCTCAATTTTGACCGTGAGGTCATCCTCAGTCTGTTTCGTGATCAGTTCGTCCGCCTGGCGGTTGGCGAAAAGGATCGTTCCTGACGGCCCAAAAAGCAGCACGGCTGCCTTGGTGGCGTCGAGGGCGCCCCTCAATAGGGTCGACTCGGAAAGAAGCCGAAGTCGGTGGAACTCTCGGCCGAGGGAGTCCGCGAATAGATCGAAAACGTGTTTCGGCGGCGGGTCGTCGCCGGCGAAATCCAAGACGGCGGTGGTGTCCTCGTCGAGTTCGAGATCGATGGTCAACGAGGGCGGTTCGGTCTGACCGAACTGAAAAGTCTGCTCGCACTTCGACCGGCCCGATCGAATCACGAGCTTGGCCCAGCGGGCTTTGGTGGTCTGAGCGAAGAGCTCGAAAACCCGGCGCACGCCGAGGTCATCACCACCCGCTGCCCCCGGCGGCAGGATGATCTTTTGGGCGTCCCCCATCTCAGTTTTCATTGTACACCCGGCGGATTCCGTCGATATATTGGCTCTCGGCTCTTGACCGTACCCGATACATGGCCTTAGACTTCCCGTCCCATGTTGGAGGGGTTGCAGGAACGTCTCGGCCGGGTCACTAAGACCCTACGCGGTGAGGGACACCTTACCGAGTACCACATCGACATCGCGTTGCGCGAGATTCGACTCGCGTTGCTCGAGGCCGATGTGGCGGTGGAGGTTGTGTCCAATTTTGTCGCCAGGGTGCGCGAACGCGCCGTCGGCAAGGAGGTCCTGACATCGGTCACTCCGGCCCAGTTGGTGACCAAGATCGTCCACGACGAGTTGATCGGTCTGCTTGGTGGAACCACCACCGAACTCGAGTTCAAGGGTCGACCAGCAGTGATCATGCTGGTTGGTCTCCAGGGCTCCGGTAAGACCACCACCGCGGCGAAGATGGCCAAGTGGATCAAAGAGAAGAAAAACCTCTTCCCTCTTCTGGTACCCGCCGATACCTCCCGGCCCGCGGCGAGGGAACAGCTCCTGGTGCTCGGCGAGCAGGCCAAGATCCCGACCATCGACACGCGGGACATGGATGACCCCGAGGCCATTGCCAAACGCGCCATGCGTGAGGCCCAGATCAAGGGCTATCAGGTTCTGATCTTCGACACCGCCGGCCGACTCCACATCGACGACGAACTCATGGATCAACTCGATCGGCTCAAAGAGATCCTCAAACCCCAACAAATCCTCTTCGTCGCTGACTCCATGACAGGTCAGGACGCCGTGCGATCGGCCCGGGCCTATCACGAGCGACTCGACATCACAGGCGTCATCCTCACGAAACTCGATGGAGATGCACGCGGCGGAGCCGCGCTTTCGGTGCGTGAAGTGGTTGGCCGTCCCATCGTCTTTGCCGGTGTCGGCGAACGGATCGATGCCCTCGAGCAGTTCCATCCGGATCGCATGGCGGGTCGAATCCTCGGGATGGGTGATGTGGCCAGCCTTGTCGAGAAAGCCCAGGAGGTCGTCGACGAAAAGAAGGCGGCTCGCCTCGAGGCCAAGCTGCGAAAGAACAAGTTCGATCTCGAGGATCTTCGGGATCAGCTGAGCAGCCTCAAGAAGATGGGCCCCCTCGGACAGGTCATGGAGATGATGCCCGGGATGGGCAATATGCTCCCCAAAGGGGGCGTCACGGAAGGCCAAGAGCGACAGCTCAAACGTTTCGAGGCGTGCATCGACTCCATGACTCCCAAAGAGCGACGACACCCCCAACTCCTCAATGGTTCCCGTAAGAAGCGGGTCGCCAGGGGTTCGGGAACCAGCGTTGAGGAAATCAACCGGCTCTTGCGCCAATACGGCCAGATGCGTAAGCTGATGAAACGCCTGGGGAAAGCCGACGCGAAAGCGTTGAAGCGGCAACTGGGTCTCGGATAGCTTGAAGAACAGAAACTGACGACGATTTACGCTGAGACGAGAAAGGACCGATTCGATGTTGATGATCAGATTGCGCCGTGGAGGCGCCAAGAAAAAACCCATCTACCGGGTAGTGGTTTCGGACTCGAGGAAGACCCCGAGTGCGGACTACCTTGATCAGGTGGGATTCTATGACCCCAACCAGGAGCCGCCCGAGATCCGCATGGACCTCGAAAAGATCGGCGAGTGGCAGAACCAGGGTGCGGGAGTTTCCGACACCGTTAAATCGCTCATCCTCAAAGCGAAGAAGCAGCAGTAGTTCGTGCCGGGGCGCGCCGCCCCTCGTGACGTATCTCCGTGAAAGGAGTCCCCCGTGAGTGCGATGAAAGAGCTTCTTGTAGAGATTGCAAAAGCGCTGGTGGACAGTCCCGAAGACGTACAGGTCACCGAGGTCGAAGGCGAGCAGACGTCAGTTCTCGAATTACGGGTCCGCAACGAAGACCTCGGCAAGGTCATTGGCCGCCAGGGTCGGACGGCGCGTGCCATCAGGACCCTTCTTTCGGCCGCTGGGATGAAGGTCCACAAGCGGTTCGTGCTGGAAATCCTGGAGTAGTGAGCTCCCAAGACTCATCTGAGTGGCTCGTCGTGGGCCGCGTGAGCAAACCGCACGGCATCCAAGGCGACCTCACGGTGGATATCATCACCGATTTTCCCGAACGATTGGCCGATGGAGTTCGCTTCGGCATCGGTGAAGAAGAATCCCCCGAAACATTCCATGAGGTTCATCGCATTCGCTATCACAAGCGGAAGTGGTTGCTTTCGGTTTCCGGTCTGCGCGACCGGGATGTCGCCGAGAGTTGGCGAGGGCGTTTTCTCTTTCTTCCGGAGCAGAGTCTCGATGAGCTCCCCGAGGGTTTCTATTATGAGCACCATCTGGTAGGTCTCGAGTGTCGATCGCCGGGTGGCGATCCGCTCGGCGAGATCACCGGCATCGAAATGGGACCGGGGCAGCGCAGGATCGTCGTTCGCCGGGAACGGAGGGAGTTTCTCGTTCCCTATGTCCCAGAAATCGTCATAAACGTCGATCTCGATGCCGGTGTCGTCACCATCGATGCACCCCCCGGCCTCCTCGACGACAACGCCATCACGGTGTAGTCCCCGCCTGTTGAGACGCGATGGGAGCGGTGCCAGGCACCTTTTCGCGGCGAAAAGAGAGCCAGGCACCGAGTCCGCGCAAGATCGAGTTGACACCTTACGGGAGCGGGGTGCCGTTCGTTGCCGCTGTCGCTGCTACGGACGCGGACATGGACATAAGATCGGTTCCGACTTGGAGTCCGCCGCGCTTTGTGTTTCAATACGCCGCTGGATCGGTACCCACTATGCAATTCGACATTCTCACCATCTTCCCCGACTTCTTCGAGTCCTTCCGCACCACCGGGGTGCTGGGAAAGGCTGTGGACCGTGGGCTCATCGGTATCGGCGTCCACGATCTTCGCGATTGGACCGACAACAAATGGCGCCAGCTCGATGACGAT
>Ga0164313_10003596_pt1 | contig 13777 bp, 8 predicted proteins | sample GuaBasSedimGuay4_FD_113735 | JGI IMG/M metagenome (GOLD analysis project Ga0164313, IMG submission 113735) | Subseafloor sediment microbial communities from Guaymas Basin, Gulf of California, Mexico - Guay4, Core 4569-4, 0-3 cm | ecosystem: Environmental > Aquatic > Marine > Hydrothermal vents >... | reverse complement strand
GTGAAATTATCTGTTATTGCAATACTGTCGTTCGATTTTCTGAATTCACCGTTGCTATCACTAAAAGTTACCGGGGCAATTTGTGTATGATATAAAGCGGTATAAAATATTGACTTTAATGAATCATTAGGTGTTTCTACCCTGATTTTTGCCAACTTATCATTCCATAAGACCTTTGCATCCTCTTTAACTTTATTGAAATTGAACTCTCCCTTGTGATTGGAAATATTCTCAAAGGCATTCTTCACACTAACTGACGATAAACCAACTTTCACTTCAAGTATATCATTATCTGCAGAATCGAAGAAAATTTGTACCGTAGTTCTTTCTCCCGAAACTTTGTTATTATCCGGTATATAATTTCCATCTTTAACCAGATCATATTTTATAATTGATTTTGAAAACTTTGCCACAAAATAAACTTTTTGGTTTTTTGCCCATCCCGTACTGTATCTGTAACCTGAAACTGTGTACTCATCTTCAATTTTTATATTTGAAGCAACTGTCTTGTCCCAATTTATGGCAAATCCAAGATCAATAATAACAGATTGTAAATCTTTCTTTTTGAAGGTATATCTGTGAAAGGCAGTTCTGAGATCCGATGTAAGTTCCGCTTTTATATTGTGATCCTTCAGGTAAACACTATAGTATCCGGCTTCAGCAATTTCATTTTTATGTGAGTAGGTAGATTTATAGGGTAAATCATCTCGTGAAGAGACCGGTAGTGTTAGATCCACTTTCTTATTGACAGGCATTAACCGGATATCATTTAAATCTCCTATTCCGGTTCCACTTAGGTGTAAATGGCTAAAGCCTATTGCAATGGAGTCTGAATAGTGATATCCCGAACACCAATCCCATTTTGAAATACCATTGTCCGGACTTACCTGAAGCATGCCGAACGGAACTGTAGCTCCCGGATAAGTATGTCCATGTCCTCCGGTGCCAATGAAAGGGTCGACAAACTTGCTTAGATCACTTTTTTTATCCTCCTGTTCAACTTCGGCCTTTTTACACGAAAACATTAACAGCATTAAAATTGAAAAATATAAAGCATATTTTTTATTCATAATTCGAGACTTTTTTAAAAGTGATAACAATTTCGAATTATAAATATTTGTAATTTAAATTGTTTTTAAAATTAATTTAGACATACGGCACAAAAACAAGGTTTAACATCGCAAAATATTAGTATAAATGTCGTTCAGCAGAATATTTGAATTATATGTTTATTTCTGCAAATATGTACTCAAGCTAAATTTTAATTACCTACACACTGCATAATTGGAATTAGATGGTCAGATTTTAATTTATTCTTTCAGGTATCTAAGTGTCCAAATAAATACAGAAAAGTGCGAGTAGTCAATAGTTAAAAAAAATTATTACTTTTGATTTACGATAAAATACAACACGGAATGACATGGGCAAATTGACTTTATATTTTTCATTATATATGATTGGGTTTATGCTCTATTCTCAGCAAAATGATGCTATTAAAATTATTAATTCGGTTTATGAAGGCAATGAGAAAGATGTGAGGGCTATGCTTGATCATGGGCTTGATCCTAATACCCAAAATGATCATAAGAAATCCCTTTTATATTTGGCCACAGAACAAGGAAATTTAGAAATGGTTGATCTGCTGTTGAAAATGGGTGCATTTGTTGATTTCCCTTATGATAAGGCTAACAGGTTGTCTGAACAGCGAAATTTTGATGTTATTGACCCTACCCCTCTTTTATATGCCGGTGCTCATGGACAAACTGAAATAGTAGAACGACTTCTCCTAGAAGATCCAAATCTAGAAATTAGAAATCACTATGGTGGAAACGCCTTAATTCCTGCAGCCGAAAAAGGGCACTATGAAACTGCAAAAATTTTACTGGAAAAAACAGATATTGATGTAGACTTTATTAATTTTTTAGGATGGACTGCTTTGCTTGAAGTTGTTATTTTATCGAAAGATAAAGATATGCAAGTAAAAATGGCCAAACTCTTATTAGATCATGGAGCAAATATGACTATTAAAGACAAAGATGGAGTTGACGCCTTGATGCATGCAAAAAAAGGCAAAAATAAAAAATTAATCGAATTATTGGCAAGCTATTGACAGCTAATTATATAGATCAAACCCGCGTACTATTTGAAGAATTCTCATTAGCATATATTCTAATCACTTAAAACAGAAGTATTACTATAAAAAAGTAAAAACAGCTGCAGGCTTATTTAACCTTTGAATAAGGCCGCTGCACCCAACATTGCCGCCTTCTCCTTTAATATAGAGACTTTAATATCAGGTTTTACTTTTCTATTTTTTAAGCCTTTAAGAAAACTTGGTTCAAAAAGAGCATATGCTTCTGCTATATTCCCACCTAAAACAATTACTTCCGCTTCAAAATTCTTTAGATGTTGCGCTAAGCAATCTGCTAAGTTCTCTCCAAATAATTTGAATAATTCTAATGCATTTACATTGCCTTCATCAGCCATCTCGGCGATTGTCCTTACTCCTTCGACCTTTATATTATATAAATCTTTATATTTTTCTACAAACCAACGTGTTGAAAAATAATCATCGGCAATTCCATCCTTATAAGGTATGTGCCAAAGGCAACCGTTGTCCGGTACTGTAGTACCCTCGTCAATAGCTTTTCCTTCCTCTATAAATGATGATCCAAACCCTGTTCCTAAAGTAATTGTAACCATTTTTTTATAGCCCTTACCACTCCCATACCAATAAGAACCAAGTGCAAATGCCGTGGCATCATTTATGAATTTAATCTTTTCACTTTCCAGTTTTAAGCTATCAGACAATGCATTTCTAAGGTTTATATCTTTTAAATGTACAAATTTCTGATTGGAATTATCATACAGACCAATGCCATTTACATAGTCAAATGGTCCCGGTATTGCTATTCCTACTCCGAGAAATTTACCTTCCGACGGGACTTGCTTTTTACAGAGCAAAATAGCTTCGGTCCATGACTTTAATATAATTTCACTCCTTGATGAATTATCAACCTTTAGACTAACCAGAGAGTTTTCTTCGATATGTCCGGATGCAACATCCACTATGGCACAGCTGATATGACTTCCGCCGATATCACATCCAATACTAAATTTCTTTATATTATCCATTGATGTTAATTGATCATTATTTGGGAAAATAATTAGTTCTAATAGTGTCAAGTCACGTATATTTTAGACCTACCAAGTTTCGTTTTTTTGCCGATAGCTTTGTTAAAATATTTTAACCATAGCTGTGACTATGCTGAAAAATTTCGCCTCACTCTCAACAAAATAAACTTCAACTTATACGACACAATACACCTGACTTAACACTAGTAATTTTCATCAAAAGTAGGAACGATTACAATTATTTCCTATTTCTTTTCATTTGTTTCCTGACCACTCAATTTCTCTAGGGTAAATTCATCATCCTTTAGCCCTTGATTAATTTTAATATCGGTCATGATAATAGTTGTTTTATGCATTTTCTTTATATTTTGCATAGTAACCTCATAAGCCACCCATAAACCATCAATCTTTTTATACTTGGTAGTTGATATTTTTTCAATACCACTTTCTCCATAGTATTCAATTTTTTCCGGATAAAAGAACTTCTTATGAAGATAAACAACAAGATGTTTATAGTCCACCTCATCATTTTTTGAGTTCAAATCCAACACATAATTTGTCTCTCTGCTTTGTAGAATTTCTGCATTATAATTTTCAGAATATAACATAATAGCCATATCCTTAATGGAGAAATCTGAAGTATTCAACCTTCCTTCTGCCAGGTTAGTTATTTTTTTAGGCTTTTTAAATAAGGGCAAGTACAAATACATCTCACCATTCGGGAGAGATAAGGTAGCGATCCCTTCATCAGATTTAGGAAAAGTGTATCGAAATAATTTTTTATCCCCGTCTTTTTGTATAATAACCGCCTTTTTAATTTTCTCTTTCTTGGTACTAAGATTTACCAAGATCATCTCAATATTTGATGATTTGTCCTTGATCTCTGAAGCTGTCTGATCCATTTTTTTAAGCAAACTGTCCGCTTCTGTTTTTTGAGCAAAAATCAGATTACTATTACAAATTATAAGTACTAAGACCAGAGTAATGCGTAATATATATATTTTCATATTTATCGTTATCACTTAGAAAATTTAAAGCTTCAAAAGTACTACTTTAATTTACTTTTCAATAAAAAAATGAATTAATAAAAGGTGGTTGACAACAAGTAGGGTAAACTTCATTTAACCCTGACATTCCATACTATTTTCATTGGAGTCTATGTAAAGCCTAGCAATTTTCAATAAAGAACCAACTTTAAGAAATACTCAATTTACTTAGTAGAACTCTTTTTTCTAAGTCCAATAAGTATTGTTGCGGGTAATAGGGTCAGTGCCCCCATACTAGACCCAAACATGCTGAGTGCAATCAAAATCCCGAAGTACACCATTGGAACCAGATCAGAAAATACCAATACTGAAAATCCCGCGGCAACAGAAATGAAATTAACAAAAATGGCCTTGCCGCTGATCAGTATTGTATCTTTTAAGGATTCATTAATATTATGAGATTTTTTATATCTGTGATTAAAATGCGAAATGAAATGAATGGAGTAATCTATTCCAATTCCCATGGCCACACTAGCAACCAATACTGTTGCAATATTCAATGGTATGCCCGTAAATCCCATAAATCCGTACAAAATGGCTATAGTTGCCAGTATAGGAAAACTTGCATTTATACCTTCCCGCAAAGAACGAAACATAAAGCTAATAACTGTAATTACCAATATAACAGCGATAAGCAAACTGGTTATCTGGCTTTTAACCAGGCTTTTATCCATTTGAACCATTACATATGGCATACCTGTGACCTCTACGGTAAAATTCTCCGATTCGTTAGCCTTAAGGTAATCCATTAAATATTTGTCAAATTTTTCTACTTCACTTTGCCCTTTATTATTGAATTTGGCAACTATTATTCCCTGATCAAGATCCTCTGTAACCAATTGATTTATATTTTCGTTCTGTCCTATCAAGAACCACAACTGCTGAATTTTTTCTTTTTCATCCGGAATTTTTTCTTCGCCACTTAATGCACCATTTATGTTTACAACTATGTCCGATATGGATTGTGCATTTGTAATATATGGACTGGCTTTCATATACGCCTGAAGGTCATGCATGTTTTTGAGGAGTTCGGGGCTTAGCATATCCCCTTTATAAACAATAAAGATAGGGCTTGAGCCACCAAATTTCTCTTCAATTATTTTATCCGAAACAGTTACCGGATGACCGGATTTAAAATATTCGCTTACACTTACACTTCTTTTAAGCATAAAAATTCCAATTACACCAACGAGAAAAAGAAATATCCAAATCCCAATAATTCGTGATGGATGTGAAATAACTGCTTTATAAAATGGCAAAAGTACATAATTATTCAGGTGAGTATTTTCATTCTTCTCAACACTCTTTTCTTTTGATATTTTTTTTCTGCGCGGAATTGTTGCAAGTAATGCAGGTACTAGAAATATCGCCAAAAGTCCTGAATACAAAGTTCCCAAAGCCGCAAGTATCCCAAAATCTCTAATCATACTAAGGTAAGCACCAAATATAAATGAGAGGAAACCAATCATAGTGGTTAGCGCCGTTAATATTACGGGTGCCAAAATTAATGGTAATGCCTTAGCCACCGCTTTTTTGGGCTCTTCACTCTTAAACTGATTGATCCTGTTTAAAACATGAATAGCATAGGCACTTCCAACAGCCAGAATTATTATTGGCACATTGTTAGAAACCATGGAAAGTTTCATTCCTAATAAAACAAATGTTCCAATGGCCCACACTATTGCCAATCCAGCCGTTAAAAGAGGTAAAATTACACCCCTTAAACTATGAAAACTTAAGTATAAAATAAAAGCGATGAGTAAAAATGAGATGGGAATCAGTTTCATCATATCTGTTGAAACAACATCGGCAACATACTTTTTCATAAAAGGTGCCCCTGCAAAATAAATTTTTTCAGGAAGTTGAAGATTTTCAATTTTTTCAATTACCGCTCGGGAAACATTATTGGTATTCGCATCACCCTGAAAAGTAAATATTATAACTGTGGCTTTCCCATCTTTTGAAACAATATTCCCGGAAATCATTTTATCACTGGTAACTCTATCTCTTATAATCTCAGCATCTTTTTCTGTCTCCGGCCAGTTGTGTCTGCTGATCAAATCGTCTATCTCAAAATTGTCACCCTCGACATTAAATCTCATTATATTTGTAATACTGGTAACAGATAATAATCCATCCATTACCGCCAAGGTATCGGTTACCTGTTCAATATGACGCAAGACCTCAGAACGAAAAACATTTTCACTTTCAACGATAACCATTCCTATTTCTGTACCACCAAATCTTTTACCGACATCCTTAAAAAGTGTGACAATTTTGTCGTCATTGGGCAGTGCGTCGATAACATTAGAATCTACTTCAAGAAATTTAAGCTGATAACTAAAAAATGCTGTTATTAGAACAATAGCTGATAAAACTACCCATCTGAATTTTACAATAAGGTTTGAAAACTTTTCCATTGGTTCGATTAAAATAAAGCCCAAAAGTATTTAAAATATTATATTTTTCAATTAATAAAAGAAGATTTCTATTGTTATCAAGACTTTACCATTATATCGAAATAATTATTCCCCTGACAAGACCAAGAATAAATGCAGTACATAAAAGATAGTCAGTGCCTGAGCAATAGCATCTGCAAATTTGTTTTACCCTTTTATTAATTCTAATAATAAAACCACTAACAATGTCCCAACAAAAAACAGTTATTATTTCAATAAATAACGAATCGCTAATGTAAACACGGGCAATCATCATGATCAATATTACCGGTGCCCTCCATCAAGGGAAATAAGACTACTTTTGCCTTTAAACCTGAGGATAGTTTTCTATTGAAAAATCTAATTTTCAATAATAATCAAAAAATAATTTCCTAATTGACTATATTTACCGACATGAATTCGAAAACATTCGCGGATGGAATCTTAAGGGCTTTAGCAATTATTACAGGAATTGTTCTAACACTGCTTTTTTTGAGTAAAATTCAATCGGTATTAATATACATAACCATTGCTTTTGTGCTTACTTTAATTGCCAGACCAATGTTGTTTTTTTTAAGACGAAGATTGAAATTACCAAAAACACTTTCTGTTGTGATCACCCTCCTTCTATTTATATTGCTTATGACAGGAGTCGTATCACTTTTTATACCGTTAATCGTAAAACAGGGCCATAATATCTCACTTTTAAACACCTCCGAGTTCATAGATAATATAAAGAACTTACTCAGTCAGATTAGAGCTTATTTTGTATCGAAAAATATTGATTTATTCAATGGGCTTAAGGATGTCGATATCACTTCTAATTTCCAGTCTATTCCAAGTTTATTAAATTCTTTTGTAGGAATTATTGGTTCCTTCAGTATTGGTTTGTTTTCTGTATTGTTTATTACCTTTTTCTTTATGAAAGATGCTAAAATATTCCACAAAATATTTTTAGCCATTACCCCGGACGAAAAGGAAGAACGAATTCTGAAATCTTTAGAAACAATCAATAGACTTTTATCCCGTTATTTTATTGGTTTGATAATTCAGATATCAATTTTATTCACAATTTATTCCATTACTTTATTGATTTTTGGTGTTGAAAGTGCAGTGGTCATTGCCTTTTTATGTGCCTTGTTAAATATTATTCCTTATATAGGACCAGTTATTGGCGGGCTATTAATGGCAACATTAACAATGACAAGCAGTTTAGAATATGATTTCCAAACTTATATCTTACCAACAACACTATACGTTTTAATGGGTTATTTATTCGCCCAGTTAATCGATAACTTTTTTAGCCAGCCCATTATTTTTTCAAAAAGTGTAAACTCTCATCCCTTAGAAATATTTTTAGTTATTGTTATTAGTGGATTATTGTTCGGTGTGGTTGGAATGATTTTAGCAATACCGGCTTATACGGTAATTAAGGTTATTTTAAAGGAATTTTTATCCGACGTCCCAATAATCAAAGCCCTGTCCAATATACGTTAGTGATTTGAATAAATCTATTTTAAATATTGATATTCAAGACTTTATTAATAAAAATTTAAATGAAGACCCTGCCAGGCTTATACTGAAAGGCAGTCCTTTTCCGGAAATTAAAATTCAGGAAATTGCAGATCAAATTATCTCCAAAAGAAAATGTGAGAAAAAATTACCCACCTGGTTTCAAACCAATAGCATATATTATCCAAATAGGATAAATATAGAACAGACCTCTTCTGAAATCACGGCAGATTATAAAGCGACATTAGTTTCCGGAATTTCTCTAGTTGATATTACCGGTGGTTTTGGAGTTGATTGCTATTACTTCGCAAAAAAAATAAACAAGGTAGTACATTGTGAAATAGCGCCCGATCTATCTCATATTGTTCGTTATAATTTTAAAATAATGCGGGTAGAGAATGTAAAAACAGCTACAGAAAATGGTTTGGATTATTTAAGAAGGGACAATAAAAGATATGATTGGATATACGCAGACCCTTCTCGTAGAAACGACACAAAAGGAAGAGTGTTTCTTTTGGAAGATTGTTCTCCTGATATTCCAAAAAACCTGGATCTTCTGTTTGAATTTTCAGACAATGTACTGTTGAAAATTTCTCCATTATTAGATATTTCAGCAACAATCAAGGCGCTAAAAAATACTAAAGAAATTCATGTTGTAGCTGTTAACAATGAAGTGAAGGAACTTCTGTTTTTATTACAAAAAAATTATACGGCAGAGATTACTCTCAGAACAGTTAATATTAAAAACAAAACGATAGAAATATTTGATTCCTCTTCAAATCAAAAAGCTAAGGCCTCTTATCATCTTCCCTGTAACTATCTATATGAGCCCAATGCTGCAATTTTAAAGTCTGGCTTATTTAATGAGGTCTCCTCCCAGTTAAATGTATATAAGTTACATAGTAACAGTCACCTGTATACCTCTGAAAACTTAATTGAATTTCCGGGCAGGAGATTTAGAATAGTGCAATCCACTGTTTTCGATAAAAAGAAATTACTTCAACTAATTCCTTCGGGAAAGGCAAATATCACAACAAGGAATTTTCATCAGTCCGTTGCTCAAATTCGAAAAAAAACCGGAATTAAAGATGGAGGGAGCGTATACCTGTTTTTTACTACTAACCTACACAACAAACCTGTCGTTTTGATTTGTGAAAAAGTTTAACGAATACTTCAATTTACAACTTAACAAAATTTAGTATATTTAAATCTGAAAATCATATTAAAAAATGGCAAATAAAAATATCCGAACATTGTCTTATAGAAAAGGTTTGGACGATAATCTTTTTGAAAATATAACAGCACTATCAAAGGTAGCTGCCTCTGAAGAAGAATTCCATAAACTGGCACAGCGATTTATTATTGATGATTCTGTAGTTTTTGGCACCTCAACTTTTTATGATTTCACTAAACCTGAAAATATAAATAAAAAAGTACATGTTTGTAATGGCACAGCCTGCATGGTTTCTAACAAACAAGAGGGTTTAAATAAAAATATTAAAAAATATTTTGGATCCGATGAAATAGGACATGCTACCTGTATTGGGCGTTGCCATACGAATAGTGCTTTTATGTATAATGATAAAACCTACTCTGCGGCAACAGAAAATGAACTAAACAAAATATTTTCTCCTGAGAATACGGATTCCTATCAGGAAAACAGTTATGCCGTAGGTACGAATACAAAACCTATTTTAACATCAAAAATTAATGATTTGGAATCTTTTTATGCCTTAGCCAATGAATTTACAGGTAGATCAAATCAAATCATTCAGGAACTAAAAATAGCTAATTTACGTGGTCGCGGCGGTGCCGGATTTCCTTTTTGGTTAAAATTAGATATGGTATTCAAAGAAGAAAACGAACAAAAATATATTGTTTGTAATGCTGACGAAGGCGACCCTGGAGCTTATTCTGATATGTACTTAATGGAGCATCAACCTCATAAAGTACTGTTTGGCATGTATGTTGCCGGTTTATGTGTTGGAGCAAACACTGGTGTATTATACATTAGAGGTGAATATCCCGATTCAATAAGAATCGTTAACAGAGCCATCCTGGACTTACAAGAGGAAAAATTAATTAATGATTTTAAATTTAAAATTATAAGAGGTCAGGGCAGTTATGTTTGTGGCGAAGAAACAGCTTTACTAAATTCAATTGAAGGCTTGCGCCCGGAAGTAAGAGTTCGTCCGCCCTACCCTGCTCAATATGGATTATATGGCAAACCTACTGTTTTAAGCAATGTAGAAACTTTTGCAAATATAAATTGGATACTGAAAAATGGTGGTGAAGCTTATGAAGCTTTAGGCACTAAAAATTCTTCCGGTACCAAATTGGTTTCATTGGATAGTTTATTTAACCAACCCGGGATATACGAAATTGAAATGGGTACTCCTATTTCCATAATTTTTGAAGATTTTGGTAAGGGGTTTAAGTCTGATATAAAAGCTGTACAGATCGGTGGACCTCTTGGGGGAATTGTCCCCTTACATAAAATAAATGATCTGACATTGGATTTTGAATCTTTGCAGGAAAACGGATTTTTATTGGGTCATGCGAGTTTTGTTTCCATACCAGTCGATTTTCCGATGGTAAAATTCATTGAGCATTTAATGGAATTTACCGCGGTTGAAAGTTGTGGTAAATGTTACCCATGTAGAATTGGAGCACATCGGGGATTCGAAATGTTGCAAAAAGCTCAAAATGAAAATTACAAAATTGACCGTCAGCTTTTTGATGATTTAATTGAAACTCTAGAAATTGGTTCTTTATGTGCTTTGGGTGGAGGTGTTCCACTGCCTATTAAAAATGCATTGGAGTATTTTGATGAGGAATTGAGCGGGTATTTTTCATAAACGCAATGAACGCAAGGATTATCGGTGATGGACGCAAAGAAAAGTATATATGTCAGAAAATGAAATCTCAAGGATAATATTTGATTGTGCCTTAAAAGTTCATAGAGCCTTAGGCCCAGGATTACTGGAAAGTTCTTATGAAGAGTGCATGTATTATGAACTAAATAAATCTGGTTTATCTGTTCAAAAACAAAAAGCCTTACCTCTTATATATGGGGAAGTAAATTTAGAAATAGGATACAGAGTTGATTTATTTGTTGAGAATAAAGTTATTATTGAGTTGAAAGCCGTTGAAGCATTAAATGATGTTCATTTAGCTCAAATATTGACTTACCTGAAATTGTCAAATTGTAAATTGGGTATGTTAATCAATTTCAATGTGTCACTAATTAAAAATGGTATAAGAAGAGTAGTAAATAAGCTATAGCGCGCATAGCATTCCATAACAAATAAAACTTTGCGTCCGTTGCGGTTAAATAACATTATGAAAGCACATATAAACAACACACCACACCACACAAAACAAGGAGAAACAATTCTTGAATTTGTAAGGAGAATAGAAAATAAAGACAGTATACCTACCATGTGTCAGGATGATCGACTGGAAAATTTTGGCTCGTGCAGGGTTTGTTCCGTGGATGTTGCACGTGAAAAAGATGGCCCGATGAAAACAGTGGCCTCCTGTCATACCCCTGTTTTCGAAGGGGCTTATATCTATCATAATACAGAACGAATAAAAAGATTGCGAAAAAATATAGTAGAGCTGATCTTAAGCGATTATCCTTCGAATAAAGTTTTTCCGCAAGAAGGTAAAAACCCAACCGAATTTCAAAAGACTATTGCTCAAATCGGCATTCCCAACATCAGATATCCCCAAGGTGAAAATCATTTAAATATAGAAAAAGACAATTCTCACCCCTATATAAAATCTGATCTGTCTCAATGTATCAATTGCTTTCGATGTATAAGAGCATGTGAGGAAATTCAGGGAGAAATGATATTGGGAATGAGCGGAAGAGGCTTTGCCACCAATATAATCAAAGGTTTTGACGCAAATTTCGACTTGTCGGCCTGCGTGAGCTGTGGCGCTTGTGTACAGACCTGCCCCACAGAAGCCTTAACAGATAAATTTGAAACGAAAACGCTTATTCCGGATAAAACTGTAAGAACCACATGTACTTATTGCGGTGTTGGATGCCAGTTGGATGTTTCGGTAATTGACGGAGAAATAAGAGGAATTCAATCCCCGGAGACGGCCGAAGTTAATCATGGTCACACCTGCTTAAAGGGTAGATTTGCCTTTCAATTTTATAATCATCCCGACAGGTTAAAGGATCCTTTGATTAAAAAAAATGGAAAGTTTGAAGTCGCCACCTGGGAGGAAGCTTATGATTTTATTACTGAAAAATTATTAAAAGTTAAAAACTTATATGGGGTCAATGCCATTGGATGCATTTCTTCATCAAGAGCAACCAATGAGGAGAATTATTTAATGCAGAAAATGACCCGAGTAGCTTTAAATACTAATAATATAGACGGTTGCGCCAGAGTTTGCCATGCTCCTACTGCTTATGGAATGCAACAAGCATTTGGTACAGGAGCGGCTACGAATTCTATCAATGATCTGGATTTAACAGATTGTATTTTCCTTTTTGGTGCCAACCCTACAGAAGCACATCCAGTAACGGGCGCCAAAATTAAGCAATTATTTATGCAGGGTATTACCAGTATTGTTGTAGATCCTGTTATAACTAAATTAGCCCGTTTGGCAAAATACCATTTACAATTAAGACCCGGAACCAATGTTGCCCTATTAAATATGATGGCACATTATATCATAAAAGAAGGTTTTGTACATAAAGAATTCATCCAAAAATATACGGAATACTATCAGGGTTTTAAAGATCATGTTTTAGATTTAAATATGGATGATCTGGAGGAATTAACAGGGGTGTCGAAACAATTGGTAAGAAAAGCAGCCTTGGCTTACGCAAAGTCCAATAATGCAATGGAATTTCACGGATTAGGTGTCACCGAACATTTTCAGGGAAGCAAAACGGTAATGCTCTTGTCAAATTTAGCGATGATGACCGGAAATATTGGAAGACCAGGTGTTGGTTTGAATCCTCTGCGTGGTCAAAATAATGTTCAGGGAGCGGCCGATATGGGTGTACAACCCCACCAGGGTGCAGGATATTTGGATATAAATGATTACGATATTCAAAAATATTATGCCGATAAATATGGTGTATCGAAAATGCCTGAAAAAGAAGGCTTAAAAATTCCTGAGATGTTGGATGCCGCTATTGCCGGAAAATTTAAAGCGCTATGGATTATGGGTGAAGACACATTAATGACAGATCCAAATACCAATCACATACGTAAAGCGATGGAAAACCTAGATATTTTAATTGTTCAGGAATTATTTATGTCGGCTACAGCCGAAATGGCAGACGTGGTTTTACCTGCAAGTTCCTATTTTGAAAAAAATGGAACCTTTACTAATGGAGAACGTCGCGTTCAAAGGGTAAATAAAGTCGTTGCGCCTATTGGAAACACAAAAGCAGACGGTCAGATAATTATTGATATGATGTATCGATTAGGTTATGAACAGCCTACTGGTAAAACCTATGATGCTGCTAAGATATTAGAAGAAATAGCCGACGTGATACCTTTTATGAAAGGAATTACCTGGGAAAGATTGGCCAAGAACGGTTTACAATGGCCGGTTTTGGAAGATGGAACGGACACCCAGATAATTCATAAGAACGGATCCTTTAAGAGAGGT
>Ga0164313_10003595_pt1 | contig 13780 bp, 9 predicted proteins | sample GuaBasSedimGuay4_FD_113735 | JGI IMG/M metagenome (GOLD analysis project Ga0164313, IMG submission 113735) | Subseafloor sediment microbial communities from Guaymas Basin, Gulf of California, Mexico - Guay4, Core 4569-4, 0-3 cm | ecosystem: Environmental > Aquatic > Marine > Hydrothermal vents >... | reverse complement strand
TACGGTTGTACACGTGGTACAAGCCACCCTCGATCTCGACCCTCAGCCTCCGAACCATCAATGCTCCCCGCTGCCAAAAACCTATCACAACTTTCTAAGTTTCTAAAGCCTGGCACCGATACAGCTGTCTACGATGAGGACGACCTGGACTATGACCATTTTGAGGACGACGAAGACGAAGACTTCGCGGACTTCGAACGCGCTGTCGATGAGCTTTCGACACCGAACGGCCCATCCCCCCGCCCAATGGTCGGCAGGAATGCCCCCTGCCTCTGCGGCAGCGGCAAGAAGTTCAAGCACTGCTGCGGAAGACCCTGACCATGGCCTCCGTCAACTTCCCAACTTTCCAAACCTAGGATTAAGTCTGCAAAGCGGTGCCCGGCACGGTTACGACGCTTCATCTCCTCCCACCGCCGGCCCTTTATCGCCAAGATCTATCGCAATGGGCGGGTCGAGAAGCTCGAGTTTGAGTAACTACGTAACTCCGTACCCGGCACCGATGGAAGAGAAGGCCGACGAAAACCGGCCGACGCCCACCTCGCCATAACTACGGAACTACGGAACTGGCACGCATGAAGACGAAACGGTAGGGGTCTGACTCAAAGTAGAAAAGGCCGGCTGACGCCGGCCTCGCTCAACTTCCTAAGGTCCTAAAGCCTGGCACCGATACCGATACCGATACCGATACGTTTACGGATGCAGATTCCAAACCCCTAGCCTATCCCGGAAATAGGGTGAAAAGATGAGAGGGTCCTTCTTCCACAAGGCTTCGAGCGCCCTTGTCGCTTCGCAATACAATTCGCTATCGCGGTCTAGCATCTCTCGCCATTCAGACACGTTTTGGATGGTCCCTTCATCTTGAAAGAATACAATTCCAAAAAGCGCAGTCCCCGCGACATCTTCACTCTTGTCCCTCAGCAAATCGACATACACCTCAACCGCATCGGAGGCAGATAGACCGAAGCGCAACAGGTGATTAAGGGCCCGAATCTTCGCCACCTTTCTCGATAGTTGCCCTGAGCGAAGACCTTCTTTAATAAGGTCTGTTCTGCAGCCGCGGCTCGAAAGAACCTGGACTGCACAATCACCAACGAGGCTCGACTTGCTTCCGAAAAGCGCGAGTAGTTCAAGATCAGAATGGCCCTCGAGCTCTGCGATCAAATCTGGACCATGAAGATTCTGAAGATCTCGTGTGTTCATTCATCTACCCAAAGAGCTTGAATTCGCCGTCCGTCGCGGAAGGTACTCGCCCAAATAGCTCATACTGCCTCTGTGCCGCTGACGGCTCCTCCCACCACACTTCCCCGGCGGAATCACCAAGAATCTCCCGATAGCGGCTCATTTTCCGGTTCATGAAACTCCGCGATTGGCTAGGGCTTTGGACTTCATAAACATCGACCCTGAGATCCGTTCTGATTCGCTGTGCATCTGGGGTAAGGTTCGACAGCTTCGTACCCTCTGGCCCCACAAGCTGTTGATTGAATCGAGCCTCAACCGTATCAGGGGCAAGCTCGAAATCCCGTGCCTGGTTGAATGCGGTAGCATCATGCTCCGGCGTTCCATGTCGAGGGCGAGTGGCATCGATAGGTTTACGCGGTGGGCCTGAACGCATAACCTCTACGGGCCGGCGCAACAATCGAAAACCCCGGGCCTTGTTGACTGCGAGTCCCCCGCCTTGGTAGAGGAAAAGTCCTGTCCCAATGGACTTGGAGAGGCTGCCCCCCAAGTATGACGTGCCCTCAGCTACCTTCTCCCAATTGCCATCCAGGTAACCCTCAGCGACAAGGTCAATCCCTAAGTTGAATTCCCGCCTTCCAACAAGCTCGGAGGCAATGTTCTTTGTATGGAGCCACTTGTCATCCTCAGTTACATAGCCCGACCCAGTCCACCAGTAAAAACCGTACGTCCCGACCGCGATGTCCACTCCAGTGCCAACGGTGTGTTCAGTCCACCAGTTGATCTGGCTAGCCGCACGGTCGAGTTCTGCCAGCTGGGGTCGGACGCCTTCAGAAGCCCGGCCGATCGCCCGTTTGACAGCCCCGATAGGCGTACAGAACCAATCCGGCAGAGTGCCTTCTCTGCAAGTGCCCAACCCCATCGGATCGCGGCCTGCATGCGGCCCCCACCCAACAAACGCATACAGGTTCGACGAGTCGATTGCCCCGAGGCTGTCCTCACTCAGCCAGCTAGCAGTCCTAGCGTCATACCACCTATTCCTGGCGTAGGCGATGCCGGTAACCGGATCGGTCCAGAGGCCCTGGAAGGTGTGAGCGCGAGCGTGGCCTTTCCCTCGGTTTTGATGGAATAGTCGGGCTGGGCCGTCGTAAATGCAGAATCGTTTCGTATGGTCGTCGTAGTCGTGGGGCGATCCTGAAGAGAGAGCCTCGATATCAGCTTTCGAGAAGAATGGCAGTGCGCGGCCCCAGGGCGCTGTTTGCGCAAGATCTGCCGGGCCGGCGATCGGCCCGTCGAACGAGGGCTCAAACGAATTCGGGATCGTGCGAGACGCTTCGCCAGGAACGGAAAGCAGGAAGAACGCGAGGCAGAACGCCACTGCCACCGACCAGATCGATCGAGTCGTCGCGTTGTGATCAGCCGACGACGTCAAAGTGAAGCCTCCGTGCAACGCAGTCGGCGAAAATTCGTCGGCGTTGATGCCGAGCTGGAGCTCGGCGGTCCCAGGTTCGGACGTCCCAGGCTCGGACGTCCCAGGGCCATCACCCCTCCCCCACCCTCCTGGCGAAGGCGTCGAGCACCTGCATGTACGGCTCGATCGACGGGATGTAGTGGCGCTCCTCGCGAGAGTGAGGGCCGATGCCGGTCTGGCCCCACACGACCTGGTGGCCGCCGGGAGCGAAGCGGGCGGAGGAACCGGGCTTCTTCTTGCCGATGGCTGCGGGCTCTCCGGAAACCTCCTGGACCGCGGTGAGGAGGGTGGCCAAGTGGGGGTTGTCGGGCGGGCAGCTGACCCCTGCCTCCATGACCTCCACGACGGCATCGAGGCCAAGCTCGCCGCACAGGGCCCCAGCCTCGGCGACCAGGCCTTCGAGATCGTCCCCGGGGATGGGTCGAACCTCGATTCCGAGCACCCCGCTGCCGGCGGTGATGTTGTAGACCCTGGGCTCACCGACGTTGAGGAAGGGGAATCGGGCGGTGGTCTCCCAGCCGTCGAGGCTCGACAGGGACAGGTGGCGTTTGAAGGCGGCGCCGAGCACGCTCCGCACTTCGACCAGCTTGTCGAGGAGGTCCGCAGGGCCACCGCTGGTGCCGGTGTGGCCGCACATGCCACGGGCCGTGACCTGCATGCGAAGAATGCCGCGGCTCTCGGTGCAGACCGCGCCGAGGAGCTCGTCGCCTGTTTCGCCGGTGCGCTCCCCCACCACCATCAGCCGCGGCTGCCAGCCGCTCTCCTTTTCAAGGGTCTTGAGGACGTGGGGGGTGCCGAAGGGGTCACCCTCGCCGTTCTCCTCGTTACCCACCAGGAGCAGGTTGAAGGGCGGGTACGGGGGACCGGCGGCGGCGCGCTCGCGCATCCACACCATGTAGCTCGCGACCACGGTCTTCATGTCGGCTGCCCCTCGGCCCCATAGATAGTCGCCCTGCACCCTGGGCTCGAACTGGCTGTCGTCGGGCTCCGGGCGCACCACGTCGAAGTGGCCGCAGAGCATCACCTCGGGAGTGGGCGCGCGTGAAAAGCTCGCCAACACGGCCGGGTAACGGCCGCGGTCGAAGAGGCGGACATCGAGACCGCCCGCCGCGAGCCGGTTGGCGATGAAGCCGGCACAGGAGAAGACCTGGGCGACACGTTCCTCGGGGCAGTTCGTAACAGACGGAATGCGCACCAGATCGGCCGCGAGCTCGAGCACCTCCCCGGCGCGATCGGCGACGCCTTCGACCACCAGCGGCTCCCGTGCGCGACCGAGACGAATCGGCATTTCGGGGCGCTCCTCGGCCATCCGTTCGAGACCGACGACCAGGGGCGCCAGCTTTGGCCACTCGGCGCCGTGATCCTCCGGCCGCGCCGCGATCTCCGACACCTCGCGAGCGACAAGGTCGCGCCGTTTCTCGAACCACTTGCCGACCAGCGCTGCAGGCACAATGGTCGATTCCGACGGCGATAGCCGCGGATCGTCACCGAGCTCGTCGAGAATCCAGCGCCGGATCTCTGCCGCCGGGTTCGGACCGCCGCCGGCCATCTCCCTCAGTGGTTCGAGCTGCTCTGAAACGCCGAGGTCCTCGGCCAGCGGCTCGACCTCGCACAGGAGACGTCCGAGGTCATCGCGGATGCTGGTCTTGCCGCGTCCCATGGGGTCCTCGATCTCGGCGTCGAGTCCGAGGTGGGCCGCCGCCTCCTCGTTGCGCCGCGCGCGGGCGATGTCCTCGGCGTCGTAAATGTAGTCCGCGCCGTACTCGGGCTCGGCGTAAATCCTCAGCATCAGCAGATCTTTGAAGAGCACCTTGGCGGCCGACAGCTCGAGGTCGTCGCCGCCCTCGTCGGTGCGCACCTCGACCCTGTTCATGGGCAGATCGACTCGCGCGCAGAGGTTTTCGATCACCAGTGCCTGCTCGGCCTCCTCGAGGCCGCCGTGCTCGCCGATCGGATAGATCCCCCGCTTGTAGAGCTCGCGCAGCTGCTCGCTGGTGGCGGTGATGTTGCGCCGCACCGGGTTGACGTCGGAGCGCGCCCGCACCGGCGTCCAGTTGTTGGCGCCGAAGCGCACCCCCGTCCGCACCAGCCGGTACGAAATGTCCAGATACTCGCCGTGGCCGGCGTAGAGACCGGGAACATCGAGGTCCTCCGGGTTCGGGAAGGCGAGCAACCGACGCGAGTCGTCGCCGCTGAGCACTACCTCGCTGCGGCCGTCCACCTCTTCGCAGGCCCAGGGGGAGGCCGCGCTGACGGCGATGAACACCGGGCACATGGGACGCAGCAGCCGGGTCGCCCGGATGATCGCCTGGTTACGGTGGTTCTCGATGGTGTGGCCCTGGCGTTCGGACAGCGGCAGGTGGAAGAAGTCCCACGACAGCAGGGTCTCTGGAAAGCTGTGGTTGGTGTGGATGCCGGCGGTCGCGAGGCGGTCACCGAAGAGATCGACGCAGCGTCGCAGATAGCGCTGCCGGGCCAGGTTCCAGCCGCCCGGGATGCTCGTTCCGTTGACCTCGGCCGGGTGCGGGATGTTGCCGTGCAGCGCCAGGAACGAGGTCCCGAAGGAGTGGCCGATGTCGGCCAACGCATCCAGCAGCACGCCCTCGAGGAGCCGCGCCTGGGCGGCGGTCGCGCGCGCTGAGAAGCAGGGCTGGGTCGTAAGCTCGGTCATCCAGTGGAAGACCTCGAGCTGGAAGCGATCGCGCACCCACTCCGGAAGCCGTTCGTCGTGCAGGTAGTCGGCGAAGGAGTTTCCTTCCGGGCCGTAACCCACCCTCGCCACCGGGGTCAGATCAGGGTCGAGAATGTTGAACTCGACCTCGAGCCCCGAGGTGCCGCCCTGCGGATCGCCCTCCTGCGAGTTTTCGAGCGCAAGCAGCACCTTCTCGGCAAAGCGTCCCCAATCGGAACGGGTCAGGGCGGCCGTCACAGCGACGACAGCGCTTCCCACAGGCGATCGAGAGCGGCCGCTGTCGTCTCGGGGGGCAGCGCGTAGGAGAAGCGAATCCAATTCGCACCGAATTCCGAGAAGTAGACTCCAGGGACCACCGCCAGACCAAAGCGCTCGGCGAGAATCGCGCCGAGCTCACCGCTGTCGGCGAGGCCCGCGCTTCGCAGCCACGGCCCCATGTCGAGAAAGGCGTAGTAGCCCTTGCCGAGGATGTGGTTGATCTCGTGGTTCTCCAGGAAGCCCTCGACGACAGCGCGGCTTTCGTTGGTCGGACCGATGATTCCCGCGGCGGCGGTGTCGAACCCCATCCGATAGGCTGCGATCGCGACCGCCTGCGAATGAAAGGAAGGGATCACGGCGTGCGAGGCGCGGCTCTGGATAAAGCGGACGACCGCCTCCGAGGCCACCAGGTGGGCGTTGCGGATGTTGCTCGCGCCGAGCGACTTCGTGATGCCGTCAAGGAAGATGCAGCGCTCCCGCTCGTCCGGCTCGAGGGCGCCGAGAAATGCGTTGAGGTCGTACGGCGCCTCGTCGGTCACCCGATGGTAGATCCAGTCAAAGAGAACAAATGGAACACCCGCGGCAAATGCCGCCCGCGCCAACTCTATCTGTCGCTCCGGGATCATGTCGCGGCCGGTGGGGTTGTCCGGACTGGTGATCACCAGCAGGGCGAGGCGACGTCCATCGAGACCGGCGGCCGTCTCGGCACACGCTTCGATGGCTGCCGGGGTCAGTGCCCACGCCTCGTCTTCGCGGCCTGGGGCCAGCATGACATTGGCGCCCATGGCGTACGGCCCCCAGTTGTATGAGATCCACGGCACCCTCGAGGTGACCACGAAGTCGCCGTGACGCCCGTGCCCCAGGAACTGAACCGCGTCGTAGGCCTTGACGAGTGCGTCACGACCGCCCTGGCAGGCGATGACGTTGGTCGGGCCCCACCCGGTAGAGGCATCCAGACCCCAGTAGTCCTCCACCACTGCACGGCGGAAATCGGCGGTTCCGAAGGGCTTGTCATAGCCGGTGCCGTGCTCGATCTGCAGGCGGTGGGCCGTTTCGAGGATTTCGGGCGAGACTCCCGGCAGGCTGGCGCCGCCGTCGCCCTGGCTGGCGTCGAAGACCGCGCCGTCCGGGTCGTGCTCGCGAAAGACCTTGAGGGCCCCGCTGATCTCGAACATCCGGCTGCCGGGAATGGCGCACATCTTCGAGGGCCCGTCGTCGAGGTTGGCGAGCTCGGTCGGATCGACCACCAACTCGGGATTTCCGCCGCCCGTACTCATCGCCATTCTCCACCGACGGTCTCTTTCACGCGTTGCAGCCGCACCCGCACCCATCGGTCGAAATAATCAATCCTAGCCCACATATCTCACCAGCTTTCTGCTGCGGCCGTCGATGCACCACACCCAGCGGTGTTTTCTCGCTTCAGGGTGCTCGACGTACTGTCAAGTACGACTCCGCGCCCCTCACGTCGAAAACCCCACTGGGCACGGCACCTCGCCGTCCTCGCCACAAAAACTGGTGAGATATGCTGGCTAGCCACGGTTCGTTCCTCCCCCTCCGATCAACGATGGGTCTATTGTGCCACTACCCGCGTTCCGGTGCTCGACCTTCGTGCCCGGTTTCGACCTCGACGTGAGCGCAGCCGAGACGGCCGCGCCACAAGGTCGTCGTGCTTTTCCACTACCCTCCGTGATGCCCCGGCTGAACGCGATGATACTTGGCGAGACGTTTGCGTACGCGCGGCAGATCGCCGGTTTCGGCCAGGGCTGCGGCGAGGTTCTTCGTATCCTCGATGAGGTCGATGTCACGGACCAGGTTGGCGAACCGGAAGCCCGCCGGACCCCACTGCCGGGTTCCGGTGAGCTCGCCCGGACCTCGCATCTCGAGATCCGATTCCGCGATTCTGAACCCGTCGTGGCTTTCGCACACGACCTCGAGTCGTCGTCTCGCATTGTCGCTCATGGGTTCATCGGCAAGAAGCACGCACCACGCCCGGCGCTCGCTCCTGCCCACTCGTCCCCGAAGCTGGTGGAGCTGCGAGAGTCCAAACCGCTGCGCCGACTCGATCACCATGGCCGTAGCTTCCGGCACGTCCACCCCGACCTCGACGACGGTCGTTGCGAGCAGGATCTGAAGAGAACCGTCACGAAATCGCGCCGCAACCTCCTCACGTTCGGGTCGCGACAGTCGGCCGTGGAGAATCCCCATCTCGACACCCGGCAGGAGGGTGCGCACCTCGTCCTCGTGCTCGGCGAGGGCGGCCGCGTCGATTTCCTCGCTGGCATCGATGAGGGGGTAGACGACGAAGACCCGGCCACCATCCGCGATCTCCCGGCGTAGAAACTCGAAGACCCGCCCGCGGGCATTCGACGGGCGGAGAACGGTCCGCACCGGCCGTCGTCCGGGCGGCAGCTCGTCGATCAGCGAAAGATCGAGATCACCGTAGACCGTGAGCGCGAGAGACCTCGGGATCGGCGTCGCCGTCATGACCAGGAGGTGAGGCGAACGCCCCTTTTCGAGCAGCGCGGAGCGCTGGACGACGCCGAATCTATGCTGCTCGTCGACGACCACGAGCCCCAGCCGGCGGTACTCGACCGACGCCTGGAACAGCGCGTGGGTGCCCACCACCACTCCGGCCGATCCGTCGGCCAGGCGGGTGCGAACCGCACGCCTCTCGGCTGCCGGGAGAGACCCCACCAACAGACTGGGAGGATGGCCGGCCGGGATCAATATTTCCGCCAGAGTTCGGTGGTGCTGCTCCGCGAGAAGCTCGGTCGGGGCCATGATGGCGACCTGGTGACCGGCCTCGAGCACCATCAGCATGGCCAGCGCGGCCACCGCCGTCTTGCCCGATCCCACATCGCCCTGGATCAGGCGGGCCATTGGTGAGCCCTGCTCGAGATCCTCCGCGATCTCTTTCAGCACCCGACGCTGGGCGCCGGTGAGCTCGAACGGCAGGAGCTCACGCGCCCGGTCGAGAACATCCGGTCCCCGAACCAGACGCGGCGCCTCCGCCGTTCTTCGTTTCTGTCGAGTGGAGGCCATGATGCAGGCGAAGGCGAGCAGCTCGTCAAAGGCCAGCCGGCGATGAAAGGGGCTGCGGTGGTGATTGAGCTCAGCCAGCGCCGCTTCCCGCCCGGCGGCGTCCGACGGCAGGGTTGGCGAGTGGAGCTCGCGCAGGCTGCTCTGGAAACCCGGAAGATGCGCTCGCCGCCTCATCTCCGCGCTCAGCGGATCACGGCAGCCCTCGAGCGCGGGAACGCACTGCGCGATCAGATTACGCAGACGGCGGCCGCCGAATCGGGCGAGCTTCGGGTAGATCGGCACAACCCCCTCCGCCTCCTCGGCGGCCTCCTCGAGTTCGGGGTTCAGGAGCTCGAGACCGCCCCCGCGCGCCTCACGAATCGGACCGTAGAGAACAAGCTCGGGCTCGTCCTCGAGCCGTTTTCCGAGCCACCGCTGATTGAACCAGACCACCTTCAGGCTGCCGAACCCATCCTCGAGGAGGCCATCGACGATGTGTAATCGGCGGCGTGGGATTCGTCGCACACGTACATTCTTGACCCGCCCGCGCAGGAGCACCCGCATCCCGGGGCCGAGGCTGGAGTCGAGGGTTGTCAGATGGGAGCGATCCTCGTAGCGCCGGGGAAGGTGGAGCAACAGATCGGCCACCGTCCGCACACCCTCGGCCGCCATCACATCGGAGGTCTTCGGGCCGATGCCCTTGAGTACGATGACCGGATCGTCAGGGCGCAGCGATCGAGCCGCTGAGGTCAATCGTCGTCGGTCTCGAAGCGACACTGAATCGTACCGAAGACCACCGTGTCACCAGCCACCACCGGCGCACCCCGGCCGGCCACCAGCCGCACACCATTGACGAAGGTCCCGTTCATGGTTCCGACGTCCTCGATGACGCTGAAGCCTCCGCCCTTGTCACGCCGAATCCGCGCGTGCCGCCGCGAGATCGAACGCTTGCCGTCAACCGGAGTGAGGTCGATGTCGGGCTTGATTCCGGTCACCGGATCCACACGTCCAACCGTGGTTTCCTTCGAGTCGGCGAGCGGAAATGTGATGCCGGTCTCTATCTCCGTGAGGCGGGCGTTGGGATCGGGCGCGGCCGGCGGTTCTCCCTTGATGTCCGACTCCTCGATGTCGACCTTGTGACCGACCGCCTCCTCGAGGAGGCCGGTTGTCTGATGCAGCCGCATGACCAGCTTTCGCATCATCCTGATCGCGATCTCCGGGTTGTGATTGAGGATGAATGTGAAGGCGGACTGGTCGATCATGACGGCGGTCACGTCTTCGATCGCATGGGCCGCGGCAGACCTCGGGGTTTCTTCCTCGAGCATGCACATCTCGCCGAAGAAATCACCCTTGCCGAGAGTCGCCAGCACACGATCCTCGCCACCCAGCTTCTTGCGGACCTCCACCTCTCCCTTCTCGATCACGTACATCGCGAGGCCCAGGTCACCTTCGGCGAATATCACGCTGCCCTTCGCGAACTGGGTGCGCATCGGTTCGAGCGAGTCGTGGGTGCCCTCCTTCGACTTAATCTTGAACTTCGCCATGTCAGCTCCAGCGGAGTCTTCGCGCACGTGTGTCGAGCGTCACCCGCCCACCAATGGGAAACGCCAGGTTGGTTGCTCCGTGACCGAATGGAAGCCCGATGACGATCGGAACCCCGGCAGGCGCCGCTTCCATCAACAGCGATCGCCACGTTTCCGCGCGTTTCGACGCCGGGCGACAACCTCGCAAGCTCCCCCCAATCAGTGCTTTCACGTTGCGCAATTTACCAGAGCTCCTGAGGTGGGTCAACATCCGGTCGAGCCGGTAGAGGGGTTCGTCGACGTCTTCGAGGAAGAGGATCGCGCCGTCGAAGTCCGGCTCCCACGGGGTTCCGAGGAGCGAGGTGAGGATACTCAGATTGCCTCCGACGGCCCGGCCTTCGGCACGCCCGGCCCGCACCACCGACCTCTGCGGGAACCTGAACAGGACCTCGCCGACGAGCTCGCCGCGCAACAGCGCATGGAGGCGATAGGCGTTATGGCGGCCCGCCAAACCCGCGGCCACCATCGGTCCGTGGATCTGTACCGCGCCCCCGTCGCACGCGAGCGGGTTGAGGATCGCGGTCAGATCTGAAAATCCAATGAACCGAACCGCACAGGACCGTAAGCGCTCCCATGGCATTCTGTCGAGAATACGCGCGGATCCATAACCGCCGCGGGCGGCCATGATCCACCGCGCGCCGCCGTCGAGGACCTCGCTCACACCGGCGACACGCTCCTCATCCCGACCCGCCAGGTAGTACTCCTCGCGCCGAAGATTCGACGCCTCGACGATCGGGTGCCCCCACCCTCGAAGCACCTCCAACCCGGCCTCGAGCTTGCCCTCATCCACCGGCCCCGACAGGGCCACGACCCCGATCGGCTCGCCGGGTTCGAGGGGAGTCCATGCGTTGTTCACAGATTCAACATTACATCGGAAAACAACGCATCGTCCGCTTTTTCAACCCTCGCGTGTTTCACGCGTCACCTTTGGCTTCGATTTTCCCTCTTCCATTTTCTCCTCATCAGCCCACCGCGGGATGATGAAAAGAAAATGGCTGGAGGAGGCTATAGGCCGGATTCTGTGCCCCGAAGGGCGGCGTCCATTCATCTGGGCCGCGCGTCACCGCACGGCTCGAGCAGCCTACCCGGAGACCTCCCCCACCGAAGTGAGTTGCGGGGACAGGCACCCTCGGCCTCCCTATTCGGCCTTGCTCCGCACGGGGTTTACCGTGCCCTCTCCGTTTCCGGAAAGGCGGTGCGCTCTTACCGCACCCTTTCACCCTTACCCTCGACCGACTCGAGGGCGGTCTGCTCTCTGCGGCACTTTCCCTCGCGTTGCCGCGGCCGGGCGTTACCCGGCATGCCGCCTGTCACGGAGTCCGGACCTTCCTCCAGGGCTTACGCCCCAGCGGACGCCCGCCTCCTCCAGCCGCGCCGAGGATACCACCTGCGGGGTTGAACGTTAAACGTTTAAACGTGTAACGATTTATTTCAGGCCTGGCTATCCACGCAGGTGACCGAATATCCCGACAACGTACCCGGCACGAAGCGGCAACGAAGACGCATTCCCCGCTTTCGGACCTCGACCAGCGCCGCTTCACCATCTACCGTCCGAAAGCTGCGGCTCGCCTTTCTCAGCAGACGTGAGCGAAGCAGGTGGGAGACCTCCTCCAACGCATCAAGGTCGTCGAAGAGCACGGTCACTCGGAGCGGGTTGGTGATCCCCAAACAGAGCTCGAGAACTGCGGCCTCGAATGCTTCCACCATTTCTTCGGTAGTCAGACCGCGGTTGCGCCACAACCCAAGAGGTTCAACGCTGAGAGAGAGCATGCCGCGCTTGATCCCATCCTTGATGATGGCCGTCAGACTGCGGCGGACGTTGCCGACTCGACAGGTGGGCCTGGCATCGAGATCGTGGACCACTGCCTGGTACGTCCAGTAGGCCTCATCGCCACGACTGCGAAGCAGCAGATAGCGGCCGAGGGGCAACGGCCGGTGATCGGCGATCGCACGGTACGCGGCGTCGAGCCCGTCATTCGAGTCCAGATCGAGCATCCCCGCACTCGCCATGACGAGGTTGCGGTCCTCCTGGACGATCATCGCATCAGGATGCAATCGCCGGCCAAGGGCCTCGTTGACATCGAGGTCCAGTCGAAGGCTACAATCTCGGGTCACCTCACCAGTGTAGCAGTGACTTTTTCACCCAACGAGGGAACCCCGTGGGATCAGTTGTCGAGTCCGGCGCTCCAGTTGAGAACGACCGTTGTCGGACGGATCGACTCGCCGGACATCGTCGCCAGCACCAGGAATCGCTCACCGTCGGCGGTGGCCAGGTAGCGGTTGCGCTGCAGGGTCGGGAAAACAGCCGGATCGAAGAGGACCTCAGGGAGGCCGGCAGTGAACGTGGCCCCCGTTTCAACCGGCACGACCGATAGGTTTCCGGCCGCATCGATGAAGAAGATCTCGCGCCCGTCTGCGCTCCACGCCGACTCCGAGCCGCCGTCGGTCGAGACCTGCCACTGTCCCCCCGGACCTGGAAATTGGCGCACATAGACCTCGAACCGCCCCGACTCGTTGGAACCGTAGGAGAACCACTTGCCATCCGGCGAGAAGTTCGGGCGCACCTCTGCAAACTCGGATTGCAGCACCGGGAACGCCTCCGCCGAGCCGTCCATGGGCAACGCCCAGATGTCCCAAGAGGTCTCGGCGCCCCGTGTGTTGTACAGCAGAAACCTGCCATCCGAGCTCCAGGAATTCGCGTTCGCGCCGTCCTCCACTTCGAGGAGAAGCTCCGCAGGCCCGACGCCGGAAGCGTCCTTCAAGTAGAGACCGCGTTTTTCGTTTCGGGTTGAGGAAAAGACGATCTGCTTGCCGTCGGGAGACCACAATGGGTTTGAGTCCGCCGCCGGGTCGAAGGTGAATCGGGAGGCGACCCCGCGATCGAGGTCGTGGATCCACAGATCGCGGTTGCCGCTGTCGTCGTCTGCTATTCCGGAGACGACCTTCGACGCGCCGGGAGAGAGGCAGGTGTTGCGAAACTCGCTACCCTCGGCAACAGTGCCGAGCTCCAGACCCGCGCGGTCGTACCAGAGCAATCGGCGGCCCCCCGACTCACCGCTGCGGAAAACCAACGTCCCGTCGTCTGCTGCCGAGAAGTCGGCGAGACCGACGGCGCTGCTGCCCACGTTGTCGGCGAGGGGCATGGGCTCGCCGGTGAGCTCTCCCTTCCCGGCATCGAACGGATGCGCCACCAGCATGCCGTCGAGGACGTAGATCAGATAACCGGGTTCGGCATACTGAACTCTGGAGTCTGCCGGGGTCAGGGCGATGTTTTCGGATGTGCCGACCTCGTGCAGCATGATCATGGTCTCCTCACCGGCAACGTCGCCCATGAAGAGAAACCGCTTGCCGCCGGGAAGGAACTCCGGCCACCCGAGCGATGGGGCGTCCTCGAATTCAGCGGGCGAGACCTCCGGTTTGGCGATGCCTCCTGCCGCCGCAACCCGCATCAAGGGTGCGGTGGACTGACCATCGAATACGATCTCACCTTGGGTGCTCCAGCTCCCGTCGGCGCCGTTGGCGTCGCAGATGGTCTGCGCGGGCCCACCGGCGACCGGGACCTTCTTCAGCTTGCCGCCG
>Ga0164313_10003594_pt1 | contig 13784 bp, 5 predicted proteins | sample GuaBasSedimGuay4_FD_113735 | JGI IMG/M metagenome (GOLD analysis project Ga0164313, IMG submission 113735) | Subseafloor sediment microbial communities from Guaymas Basin, Gulf of California, Mexico - Guay4, Core 4569-4, 0-3 cm | ecosystem: Environmental > Aquatic > Marine > Hydrothermal vents >... | reverse complement strand
TATTCCACTCTGTCAGAACCAGGGGCACATAGCTGTCACAATACTGGTTTTTCAAATGATCAATGTGTGCTTTCTGTTCATAAAAAACATCAATAGATTCAAGTACTTCCCAGGGATCTGCATCCTGTCCATTTCCGAAATATTCGTGAACAATGTAAAAATCCACTTTATCTCCAAGAACCTGGAGAACCGGAATATCCCATTCAGACCTTTTCTCCTGGAAACCTAAGGTTGCACCGATTTTTATTTCAGCGCCAATCTCTGCTGCTGCTGCTCTCATGGAGTCCAGGAAAACCAGGCAATGTTGTGCATATAATGCTCCTGTAATCTGTTCTGGCTGACCATCGAGGTTGAGACTGGTATCAATAATGTATCCGGCCTCCCATGCACCATAAGTTTCATTTCCAATTTCCCAGAATCTTGTTCTTCCATTGTCGTACCGCACCCAATCGGCGGCATAGTGTGCTGCCTGCTGAACAGGATGTTCGGAGCGTCCATAACGGGCATAGGAGTAATTTACAACATGTATTCCTTCATTTTGACAGGAATCTCTTAATCTATAAAAATTATCCACCGAGAGGTAATCCTCACCGGGTTCATCTCCCCATTTTATTTTTGTCTTTATTTCGCCTTTCACAATGTAAGTATCCACATCATCAGGACCATCAGGCTTAGAATGTTCCCAGAAGTACACCATTGATCCTGAGCCTCCCGGGTAGCGAAAAAATGGAAGATCCAGGTTCCGGATATTTTCAAGTAAAAAAGGTTTATCATACATCTTCCCGCCGTTATAGGTATTCAGGTTATAGCCTCCAACATATGGAGATATAAGGCGAATGGTGTCATTGACATTAACGGAAATAACCGACTCGGGCAAATTCTCAGGCTTTGCCTTTTCAATAAACGACGGAGATTCAATGGTTTTAGGCTGCCAGTATTCTGAGAAGAATCCTAACTGCGCATATAAATTTACAGGTTTAATCACAAGGACAGCCAATGTTAAGATGATAGCTTTCACGATCATTCTGCCTTGCATTATGGTTTTGATTTCAGTGATCATTATTGTTTAGTTATTATTTCCTGATGTTTCCTGTTCAGACTCCTGTTTTCAATCCCAATAAAATAGAGTCCGCTTGCAAGAAAAGTGATATCAAGGGAAATGCTTGTTTCGCTGGAGCAGGATTCCTGAGATATAGTTTTGCCACAGATATCTGTTATGTAAACACGGGTAAGCGGAAATGGGGAACGGACCTTGAGTTCACTTGTTGCGGGGTTTGGATAAATCAGGACCTGATCAGATTCTGATTGAAGCATATTGGTATGCCAGTTTAACTCAATAACAACAGACGTATCAGCGGTCAGATGAAGATTTCCATCATAATTCTGATGCGATTCTTCTTCAATGGTGTACTCGTAATTACCCGCAGGGAAGTTTAAAAATGATGCAATACCTGAGATGTCAGATAGTCCGGTACTATCACCAATCGTGATATGTGCCCCGGTCACAAGCTCTTGGGTAGACTTTTCAATTATCTGAAATTCAAGATTATACCTTAAAATATCCAGTTCAATATCTACAGTTGTATCGTTTCTCAGGACCATGGTCCCGCTGCGGGTTTCATAATTCTCTTTTGTAATAGAATAATCATACACAGAGTCAAGAGGCAAGTCATAGAAAGAGGCTAATCCTGATGAATCAGTTAATTCCACAGTTTCATTTACGGCAACTTCAGCATTAATTACCGGGGTATTATCGTTTTTTACGCTGAAGGCAAGGGTAGCATTTATAAGCCTTCTTTTCAGCGTATCAATAATTATGGTGTCATTTGACAAGAGAAAATGATTATCCTTTGAGAAGTAATTTTGCTTTTCAAGTGAATAGCTGTAATTCCCGGGTTGCAGCTGTAAAGCTGCATAGCCCTTACTGCTGGTAGGGAGCTTAAGCCTGTCAATACTAATTTTCACATCTTTTACCGGAATGATTTGATGCTTGTAATCTTCATATATGCTGAACTCAACATGGTGATAATTTCTGTAGAGGCCCAGGCTGTCAGTATCTTCTGTCAGGATTAGGGGGGTGGTGTTTTCACCTGTTTCAAGGTAGGTGCTCAATCTTAATGAAAATGTATCTACCAACTCTGCTCCTTCAGGTGAGCTATAGAAATTATTGGTCTGATAGGGGTCGTTTACGAAGTTAAACAGTTGGAGATGATCCGCTACGTCATCGTTCCTCCATTCCACATATTGATAATATTCAGATCGCAGGGAAAAGCCCTTTTTCCCTCCTCTTTTAAACTGACTTATTGCAAAAGCTTTGACCTCGTCGCTTGTACCATCAAGTATGGGTACAAGGCTGTTGCCATCCAGGGTGTCAGGAATCTCAAATCCGGCAAGTTCGATCAGGGTTGGATAGATATCAAGCAGTTCTGATGGAGACTGATTGATATCTCCCTGAACCTTTCCGGGTGCTTTAATGATGAGCGGACAACGGGTGGCATATTCGAAATTGGTGTGCTTTCCCCAGTTGGTATGGTCGCCAAGGGAGAAACCATGGTCACCCCACAATACAATGATGGTGTTGTCGTAAACGCCCTGTTGTTTTAGCTCCTTAATCAGTTTTCCCACCTGGACATCTATGTAGGATACACAGGCGTAATAGCCGTGGATATATTCTCTTTGCAGATCTGAGGGAAAAATACCCTCTGCTGGTACATCATCATAACCATTTCTGAGTTCGGCTCCGGGGTTGTGCACAAACTCCAGGTCGTTTTCTGCAAATTCCTGAAATGGAGCCAGTGATATGCTGTCACGATCGTACAGATCCCAATATTTTTTTGGTGCTGTAAAGGGTAAATGGGGTTTTTTGAAACCAACTGCAATAAAAAACGGATTGGCTCCACCGGACAGCTTTGCTATCTGCCTGATTCCTTCCTCTGCTATGCGTCCATCCGTGTAAGCATTGTCATCCACATCGGCCATCTCAGTAAGCGGTTTCCCGCTTGATGTAACATATCTGTTTCCTTCAATATCAATAAATTCGGTCCAGCTGATCAGGTCAACCTGATCGGTAAGAGAAACATTTCTTGGGTCATGAATCTTCCCCATCCCTGCGGTATGGTAGCCATTATTCTTGAAAAACTGGGGTAAGGTTATAACATCAGGATACAGATCTCGCAAGTATATGCGGAAACTGGTAATCCCGGTATGCTCGGGCGTAAAACCGCTTAACATGCTTGCTCTTGAAGCACCACAAACAGCTTGTTGGGCATGATTATTCGTAAAAAGAACCCCTTCGGCAGCAAGCTCATCCAGACTTGGGCTTTTCACAAGCGGATTGCCATAAGCTCCAAAATCACAATTCAAATCATCCACGGCTATAAATAGAATATTTGGCTTATCCTGAGCCTGGACAATTGAGAATGCAACAGCACTCAACACCGTCAAAACAGCAAGTAATCGTTTTATCATGTTTAGTATAAAATACAAATAAAGCGAATTTGAATTCCAATTAGGATGAATCTTCGTTCAGAAGAGGTAAATCAGCGTTCAGATTGTCTGTTTCGATTACAGCGATTTGATTTTTTTTGTAATATTATTCCGTCTATCATCTACTTCTTAGAATTATGAAACGAATCAAAGAATTATTTCCAATCCTGCTTTTCCTGGTATCGATGTATGGGTGCAATGTCCGGAGTCCCGAAGAGACAGCTGTACCTGATGAATTTCTGCCGTATATCTATGCGAATCCTGAAGATCTGGAGTGGTTTGAAAATGCCAAATTTGGTGTGTTTATCCATTGGGGACCCAGCAGTATTGCTAAAGTACCCATAAGTTGGGGCCGTTTTGGTCCAAGACCGGGAGCCGGAAAACAAGCCACAAGTGGTGTTCCAGGTGAAAAATATGATTCACTCTATACATCTTTCAATCCGGAGAAGTTTAATGCAGATGAGTGGGTAAGCATGGTCAGGGAATCAGGCGCTAAATATTTAATATTTACGACAAAGCACCATGATGGATTTTGCATGTTTGATGCGCATAATACAGACTATAAAATTACCAATACACCATTCGGAAGAGATGTCGCAAAAGAGCTGGCAGATGCCTGCCACAAACAGGATATTAAGTTGTTCTGGTATTATTCTCAGCCCGATTGGCAACATCCGGATTGTCTGACTGAGAATCATGCCAATTACAGGGATTACATGTACGAACATCTGCACCAGCTTCTGACTGAATATGGGCGTATCGATGGTCTGTTTTTTGACCACCTGGGTACAAAATCAGAGGATTGGGATACGCCACGGCTATTGAAGATGATCAGAACGCTACAGCCGGGAATATTGGTCAACAGAAGATGGGGAAGTGGCATGCCAGGCATTGAGGTGAATGGAGATTACGATAATCCAGAGCAGGAGATTGGTAAATTCCAGATTGATCGTCCCTGGGAAACATGTGCAACCATGGCCACTGCCTGGTCGTGGACAGGAGGCGCAAAAGTTAAATCTTATCATACAAATCTGAGACTTTTACTACAGTGTTCCGGTGCCGGAGGGAACCTGGCTCTCAACACGGGTCCGAAGCCGGATGGTTCAATTTTTGTGCCGGAGTATCAAAACTATATCTCCATTGGAGAATGGCTATCCGACAATGGAGAAAGTATCTATGGAACTACAGGTGGCCCATATAAACCAGGACCATGGGGCGTTTCCACGAGAAAGGAGAATAAAATCTATTTGCATATTCTAACAGATTTCGCCTCTGAATCAAAACGGGAGTTTGAACTGGCAGATCCGGGATTAAAGATTTCAGATAGCCGCAGTCTTTCAGGCAACGCCGTCTCCTTTACCCAGGAGAATGGTGTATTGCGTATTAAGATAGAAGATTCCGGATCATTCTTTCCTGATAATATAATAGAACTAACTATCGAGGGAGATGCATTGCAATTAGAAGCTATTGCAACTATGCCTGTGGAAATAATTGAAGGTAAAAAGGGTTTTGCCTCATCTTTTTCACAGGATAACAGATCTGCTGAAGCAATTTTCGGAGGTGAAGGAGCTGATTTTGCTGAAGGGAAAAAACATAAAGTATGGTGGGAGCCAAAAAAGGATGATTCACCACCATATCTTGGATTTGAATTCCCGACACCTGTCTCCTTTACATGGATCACGCTGACAGAACAGATAAGAAATGCAACAGTTCGTGAATTTGAACTTCAGTCATGGGATGGTGAGCAATGGAATGCTTTCTATCATGGGAATGAGATTGGCTTTGACTTTTCACTGAAAACTGATATAATAACTACCAGCAAGCTGAGAATTGTTGTGTTGAAAACCCATGAAAACAGCAGTCCGAATATTGCAAGTTTTAAGATATACTGAACTTAAAACACGCTTGTTTGAATAGTAAATACACCGTGGTAAGGAAAAAGCCAGATACATTTGGGTATCCCAAATTATTAAATTCTTGTAAATGAAAAACAGAAATCTTTTTCTCAGCCTTATCCTTACTGGTTTCGCATCTTTAACCATGGCTCAACAAAAACCTAATGTTCTGTTTTTCCTTGTTGATGATCTTGGGTGGAACGACATCTCTTCCAATGGATCCAAGCTTTATGAAACGCCAAATATTGATGATGTTGCGAATGAAAGTGTATACTTTTCAAATGCATATTCTGCCTATCCCCGGTGCGTTCCTTCGAGATATGCAATGATTACCGGAAGGCACCCCGCACGAGATGGCCAAACAGACGGAAATAAAATAAAGCACGAAGAAACTACTATGGCAGAGGCCATGAAATCCAATGGTTATGGGACCTTTTTCACCGGGAAGTGGCATCTTGGGAAAACGGAGGAGTTCTGGCCTCATAATCATGGTTTCGATGTGAATATGGGAGGCTGTGATGCCGGTTCTCCCGGTTCTTATTTTTATCCTTTCGGCAGTACGAAGTTTATAAACGAATCCCTTTATGGTTTGGAAGAAGGTGAGAAAGGGGATTATATCACCGACAGACTTACCAGTGAAACCCTGAAGTATATTCGGGAGAACCATGATAAGCCTTTCCTGGCTTATGTGGCACATTACGCAGTCCACACCCCTTTGCAGGCCAAAGAGGAGAGAATCGCCTACTACGAAGAAAAAATAAAAAACCTGGAATTTGAAGGAGACGAATACGCTTATGGACCTGATGGAAGGGTAAAACTTCGGCAGAACAATGCCATATATGCGGCAATGGTAGAGAGCATGGATGATAGCTTTGGGGCCATCATAGAGGAGTTAAAAAAGCTGGGGATTTATGATCATACAATCATCATATTTACCTCTGATCATGGGGGCTTATCGAATTCCGGACTGGAAAATAAAAGAGCACTGGCCACATCAAACTTGCCCCTGAGAGCCGGGAAAGGACACATCTATGAAGGAGGAATAAAAGTACCAATGTTCGTCCTTTGGCCAGGTGTAGCCGATAAGAAGGCAACTACAGATGTGGTAATAACCGGCATGGATTATTTTCCTTCTATTCTGGAGATGTGTGGTCTGCCACTTCTGCCTGATGCACATATTGACGGGAAGAGTTTTGTTCCGGTTTTAAAAGGAGAAGATATGAATGAGGATCGTATATTTACCTGGCATCAGACATCTGCCCGCCCCACAAGTACGGGTGACCATAATTCAACGGTAATCAGAAAAGGGAAATATAAGCTTCACTATTTTCTTGATGATGACAGGATTGAGCTTTACGATCTGGCCAAAGACCCTAACGAAAAAAATAATATTGCCGAAGATACACAGGGTGTTACAAAAAGCTTAATGAAGAAAATGAACGAATGGAAGGATGAGGCAAATGTTTCGACTCCCAAAAAGAAAAAATAGCCTCCCTTGTCCTCTGGAGCTTTATGAGAAGGGCTCTAAATCTGAGCGAATTCTTTTGGAGATTTGCCAAAGTATTTTTTGAAACTCACACTGAAATATCTTGGATCGGAGAACCCGACCTCATAGGCGATTTCCTTCACAGATTTAACACTGTTCAATAAAAGCTCTTCAGCTTTCTTTAGCCTTATTACCTTGATAAAATCCTGTGGAGATAAGTCAGTATATGCTTTTAGCTTTCTATATAATACGGCCCTGCTCACACTCATCATTCTACAGAAATGCTCCACTGAAAATTCAGAATCATGATATTGTGCCAAAACAACTTCATAAGCCTTGTTCATCAAATCTTTGTCAGGTTGGCTCCTGATTTCAGCCAGGGTAGTTTCATCCGGCTTGTTCATATACTTTTTAGCCAATGTCACCCTGCTACTGAGTAAATTATCAATTCTTGCCTTTAAATAATCCAGGTCGAAAGGTTTTTCAATGTAATCATCAGCCCCATATTCCAGTCCGCGGATTTTATCCTGCATTGAGTTCATGGCAGTGAGTAATATAACCGGGATGTGACTTGTGTTAATGTTTTTACGTATACTGATACAAAACTCAATTCCATCCATCTCCGGCATCATGATATCTGAGATGATAAGGTCAGGATGATTCTTTTTGATCACTTCAAGTCCTTCCTTACCATTTGTAGCAGTCACTGTGTTGTAATACTTGCTCAGGTTATCATTCAGGAAGTCCCGGAGCTCGTCGCTATCTTCGGTAATGAGTACCATGGGTAGCTTCTTACCCTCGTAGGATATGTTTGTAGTGATCTCCTCCTTTTCATTTTCAGGTTCTTCAAACGGTGCACAAATTTCATCAGCACTGTAATAGTTTAATCTGATGGGAATCGACAGGTAAAAAGTAGTACCTGCATTCTCCGTACTTGAGAATGAAATATCCCCTTTATGCAATCCGGCCAATCTTTTTGTAAGCATCAATCCCACTCCGCTACCGGTAGTTTTTGAATTAATGATATTCTCCGAACGGTAGTATCTTTTGAAAATATGCTTTTGCTGATCTTTGGAAATTCCAATTCCCTGGTCAGAAACACTGATCTTCATGTGATCGCCGCTCTGTTCCAGCACGATAATTATTTTACCACCAGGATGTGAATATTTTATGGCATTTGAGATTAGATTGTACATGATCCGTTCAAGAATGAACTTATCACACCATCCACTCAATTCACTATTTTCACACTTAAAAAGCAGGGCCTTATTATTTTTATGTGCAAGCGACTCAAAATTTGAAATGACAATCTTCAAGAGAAGCGGAATCGATTCTTCTGCAACCTTAAGCTTGAACTTGGCCATATCAGCTTTCTGAAAATCAAGTAGTTGATTGATGAGATTGTTAAGCTTGTCTGTGTTATTTGAAATCAGTTCAAGATTCTTACTCACCTCCGTACCCTTCTCTGAATGTTTGATCAGATCCTGCACAGGTGCCTTTATCAGGGTGAGCGGTGTACGTATATCATGGGCAATATTTATAAAGAATTTGATTTTCTCAAAGGCATTTCTCTCTTTAATACTTAGATAAATGTACCGCTGAATAAAGAAAAGGATCACCACAGTCAGGAACAAATAAATTATCCTGGCCAGGGTGCTCCTCCAGATGGAGGGTTGAATGACAATCTGAAGTGTTCTGCCATCGGTATTCCAGAATCCATCATTATTGCTTGCCTGTACCGTGAAATGATAGTTACCCGGTGGTAATCCGGTAAAGGATGCCGTTCGGTCATAGGAGTTATTGGTCCAGCTGTTTTCAAATTGCCCATAACCATCTAGTTTCCATCTATAGAGATTTTTATCAGTACTTGTATAATTAATTGCTGAAAATTCTATGGAAAATGAATTCTGCTTGTGGTTCAGAACAATCTTTTCAGTCTCGTTCACATTTAACTTCTGCTCCTCAATATCCGCTTCTTTGTTCGCTTCATGAAAAATATGAAAATTGGTAAAGATGATTTCGGGAATCCTCTCATTCAATTTAATTTCATTGGGGCGAAACAAGGTGAACCCGCGATTCCCTCCAAATATAAATGTTTCATCACTTGTTTTGAAATAGGCACCACGACTAAATTCTTTTCCGGAAAGCTTGTCTGCTACTGTGAAATTTGTGAATTCTTCCTCCTCTGTATTAAACCGAGACAGACCGTTGGTTGTACTGAGCCAAAGATTACCCGATGAATCTTCCAGTATTCCATATACGATATTAGAGGGCAATCCATCCCTGACGGAATAATTCTTCTGTAAACCCTTCTCAATTTCAATATAGCTGAGTCCTTCTCCTTCACTGCCGATCCATACTCCCCCTTTTTTATCCTCATGGATAGAGAAGATCCTGTTAACAAATTCAATGGAATCATCTTTCATCCCGTGAAAAAGATAAAAAGTGTTTTTATTCTTGTCGCTGTAATAGAGTCCGTTGAGCGTGCCAACCAGAATTCGGTTCCTTGAATCACCGCTGATACACTTCACATTGATGACTTCATCATGTCTGATAAATCTTCCTGATGAAGGATTGTAGCGGGTAACTCCACCCCTGATGCCTCCCGACCAGATATCCCCATCATGATCAAGATAAAGGGCAAATATATAGTCAGTCGAAAGAGAAGAAGGATTGAGGGAATCAAACTTCAGGGTGTTTAATTTCACTGCTGATTCATTATAAATATCAATCCCTCCTGAAAATGTCCCCACCCAGATATGATTTTCTCTGTCCCTCATCATTGAGAGTACAGTTTTGGCACTCAGATCATTCTCAGATCCTGTTTCAAAGCCAATGTGCCGGAAAGTATTGGTTTCCCTGTTAAGTATAGAGATACCACTTTCAGTACCGAACCACAGATTTTTTCTGCTATCCTCTAATATGGCCCTCCCCATATTGGCTTTCAGACTATTTGGATTGTTAGCTTGATGCTGAATGATAGAAAATGCTTTTACGTTTGGATCCAACACATTTACTCCACCTCCGTAGGTTGATATCCAGAGACGGTTTTCCCTGTCAATGAAAAGGTCATATATCCCATTATGGCTCAGCGAGTTCGGGATATCTTCATTTAAAGCATATCTCCTGATAAATTCAAGAGAGGAATTAAGTACAATGAGTCCGGCACCATCAGTACCAAGCAGGATCTTATCATCATAATAAATAATATCTCTGATGGAATAGGAAAGGTTGGATAGTTCCGGAATGTTTACTTTTTTCATTTTCCCGCTATGCAGGTCAAGCAGCTTCAAACCTTTTCTTCTGGATCCAAGGAGAAGTTGATGATCATTAAAAGGCATATATGAAAACACGGCCATCTTAAGCAATTTCTCATTTACATTCGCACGTGTTGTTTGATCGATAAAATGCCTTGCTTGCTGATCGTACAAATACAGACCGTCGCCTGTTCCAATCCATATAGTCGAATCCTTTTCAGAATAGAAGGATAAAATATTTTGTGCAAATTCCGGAATTTTAAAGATTGAATCATTTTGCTCATCGTATATGACAACACCATTATTGGTCCCCATCCATATCTTCCTGGTATTGTCTTCATGTATTACCATGATCTGATCAAAATTAAAGCTCTCCGTTAATCCTGTAATCACCAGTTTGAACTCATCTCTCAAATAATCATAACGGAATAATCCATTATCAGAAAATGCCCAAATCTGCTGATCCGCATCCAGGATAAGAGATCTGACCTGTGGAATATGGGTCGCACCCGGATGATCAGGAGAGATCAGTTCGTAGTGCTTAAAATCATATCCATTGAATTTATCCAGACCATCGTGCAGTGCAAACCACATCATTCCATCTTTATCCTGAACAGCCTTATATACCTCACTACTGTGCATTCCCTGATCATAAGTAATGTTTCGAAACTTATAATCAGCACCAAAAGCCAGCATAGATGGTATAGAGATCATAATCAGCATAAATGATAGCGGCATGACTATTCTCCTCGTTATCAGGACCTTCATATTTAAAAAGAGATTCTTCATCAACATTAAATTCAAATCTTTTTTTACAAATATATTCAAGAATTATTCATTAGAACGGAATTTACACTCATCAGAACGAAACAAGCACTAAAATATTGATAATTAGCACTATTTTCAGCAATATGAAGAATTTTACTTTTTCTTTTCTGTTTATATCATTGCTCATTGTCACACCATCCTGTTCAAATGAGAAGGAGTTCTCTAAAACCACCGCAGCTGAAAATATGGAATGGTGGAGTGAGGCCAAATTTGGAATGTTCATCCATTGGGGTGTTTATTCTGACCTGGCAGGTTATTGGAAGGGTGAGCCCTATGCCGGATATGCCGAGCACATCATGCGAATGGCAGAGATACCGCTTCAAACCTATAAAGATGAGGTAGCAAACCCTTTTAATCCAGTAAAATTCGATGCGGAGGAGTGGGTGAAAATCTGTAAGGATGCCGGAATGAAATATATGGTGATCACTTCCAAGCACCACGATGGCTTTGCCATGTTCGATTCAAAAGTTCCCGGCTGGGATGACTATGATATTGTGGATGGAACCAGATGGGGAAGGGATCCGATGAAAGAGTTGAAAGCCGCATGTGACAAGGAGGGAATTAAATTTGGTTTTTACTATTCTCATGCCCAGGACTGGAGTCACAGATATGGACAGAGGAACACATGGGATTATCATCAGCCCGTAAAAAGGAATGTATGGTTTGATCAACCGGAATGGCAGGAACACAGAGAGAAATCTATGATCTATGTCAATGAGAAATCGATTCCACAATTAAGAGAGATCATTAATAATTATGAACCTGATGTCATCTGGTTTGACACCCGAAATTGGTTGCCTGATGAATACAACCAGATTATACTGACTGAAGCCCGTAAGCTTGCTCCAAATACCATCTTCAGCAGCCGGTCTGCGATAGGATTTGCAGATTATCAATCAACAGCTGATAAGCCGATAGAATTCCCCCCGGTGGAAGGGTTTTGGGAAGCTATACCAACAACAAATAATTCATATGGCTACCATGCTAACGATTATTCTCATAAGCCTTCTTCACACTTTATTAAATTGCTGTCGAAGGCGGCTGCACGGGGAGGTAACCTGTTAATGAATGTGGGTCCCATGGGAAGCGGGGAGATAGCCCCCGTGGATGTGGATATTTTAAGAGGGATCGGCGATTGGTTAAAAGTGAACGGTGAGGCCATTTACGGAACTGAAAGAACAATTCTTCCGGTGAATGCCTGGGGCGAATCTACTGTAAAAGGTAATACCCTTTATCTTCATGTCTTTCAATGGCCTGGTGATGGTCAATTGCATGTAGGAGGCCTTGAATCTGATATTCTTTCTGCTTCTTTTCTGAGTGATCCTGAAAAACAAGCGCTAAATATTAAAAGACTCAATAAGAGGGACTTGAGCATCACTGTTCCTGATATTGCTCCGGATTCCATTGTTACAGTAATTGCATTGCAATATGAAGGGTCATTGAAAACTGACAGTACACGCTTGCTTGCCACCAATGTTGCAGCAAATATCCTGCATGTTTTTGACGGCAAACTGTATGGGGAGAGAATTAGATTTGGAAGTGGAAACAGTCGTTCTAATTGTGTTATCAATTGGAGTGAAAAGGAGAGCTACGTAAGCTGGAAGCTCAGGGCAAACCAGGATGCAAAATTTGCGCTCCAGATTGTTTATGATGCAGCCAAAGGCGCAGATAATAATAAATACCTGTTATCCATAGGGGACCGGTCATTTGAGCTGGATGTCATCCCCGATAATAAATTCATACCCATCGACCTGGGAGAGATTAGCCTGAATAAAGGGGAGACAGCACTTACTGTAAAACCTCTTATCCTGGAAGGAGATGAATTAATGAAACTGAGAAGTATTGTTCTTACCCCAATCAAATAGAGTCATGAGGAGATCATTATCACTGCTGCTGTTATGCACCCTTACTTTTGTGACAGACGCCCAGGAAAAAAACGTGCCTGATGAGTTTCAATTGTATGGGAAAGACACAACGATTATAATTCAATGTGCCGGGGAAGAGGCCTCAGAAAACTGGAAGGACCAGCGTTTTGGGATGTTTATTCACTGGGGTCCCATCAGCCAGCTGGGAAAACAGTTGAGTCATTCCAGGAACAGTCCGAGTCACCGGCCGGGCGGGAAACCATATAAAGTAGCAAAAATTGAACCTGAGGTTTATGATATTCAGTACAAAACCTTTGACCCTGTGAATTTTGATCCGGACCAGCTTGTAAAAATTGCTCAAAAAGCGGGGATGAGCTACCTTGTGATTACTGCTAAACACCATGCGGGATTTTCGATGTTTGATTCCAGGGTGACGGATTATGATATCATGTCGGCACCTTATGGAAAGGATATTCTTAAAGAGCTGGAACAGGCTTGCCGCAAGAATGATTTTAATTTTGGCTTCTACTACTCGCCGCGCGATTGGCACCATCCTGATTGTGATTCAGAAACAAATCATGAGAGATACATCCAGTTCTATAAATCCCAGATGGAGGAGCTATTGAATAATTACGGATCCATCTACGAAATATGGTTTGATGGCCTTGGACCGGGTGACTGGGGAAATACTTCTGCAGAAGTGATGACAAGAATACGTACCCTGCATCCAGATGCAATGGTCAATGACCGGGGTGGGGCAGGAGCGGACTTCTATACTCCTGAGCATACCATCAGCCATTATAATAGTAAGGAGCTTTGGGAAACATGTCAGACCACTACCGGCCAGTGGGGTTATAATCCCGATGTGGGTGCTAAAAGTCTGCCCCAGTTAATGGAAATACTCTTATACACATGGGGCGCTGATGGAAATATGCTTCTGAATATTGGCCCGAGAGGAGATGGTTCT
>Ga0164313_10003592_pt1 | contig 13789 bp, 16 predicted proteins | sample GuaBasSedimGuay4_FD_113735 | JGI IMG/M metagenome (GOLD analysis project Ga0164313, IMG submission 113735) | Subseafloor sediment microbial communities from Guaymas Basin, Gulf of California, Mexico - Guay4, Core 4569-4, 0-3 cm | ecosystem: Environmental > Aquatic > Marine > Hydrothermal vents... | reverse complement strand
TCTTCACCCTTCCTACTCTTCTCCTCGAAGGCGATGAATCTCGTGATCGTATGCCTCCATCACATCGTGATAGCGGAGAAGGCCGATGATTGGGGCGGGGGGCGGGCCGGAGACGACCGGGAGGACCTCAAGCCGTAAAGCCGTGAATCGACGCATGACGGTGTGAAGGTCTTCGTCAGGCGTCACGAATCCAACGTTTGGAGCATCAACCTCAATGTCACCGGCCACCAGGAGGTCCCAGACTTCCGGCGTCGCCATCACCCGTCTTACGTCGTTGACGCTCAAGATCCCGTGCACGGCGCCGGTGGAATCGATCACTGGATAGTGATCCTGCGTCCCCGAGAAAACCACGTCCATCACTTCCCTGAACGGCATGCCGGGCGACAGGCTGGCCACATTCTGGTCCTCGTCAATCAGATCCTTGACCAACAGGCGCTCGAGAATGTCCACCTGGAAATCCCCGAGATGGGCCGCAGAATCCACCCTACCCGGCACCTGGGCCTCGTACATATTGACCCCCCGGGTCAGGAGGAAGGTGATGGAGGAGACCAACATCATCGGCACAAGCAGGCTGTAGGAGCCGCTCATCTCGGCAACCATGATCAGGGAGGCGATCGGCGCCTTGGCCACGCCGGCAAAGAACCCACCCATACCCACCAGAATGCAGGCGGTCGCCGAGGGCGCCATGAACGGAGCAAAGCGTGCCAGCAACTCGGCGAAGACGGCGCCTGTTAAACCACCGATGACCAGGGAGGGCGCAAACACGCCGCCGGACCCTCCTGAGGAAATCGTGAAACTGGTTGCCAGAATCTTGGCCGGAACCAGAGCCAGGAGGATTGCCAACGGAAGCCCAGGGCCCATCGCCATCTGAAGCCAGCCGTACCCGCCGCCGAGAACCTGCGGAAGGTTGAGGGCCAGGCATGCGATCAACAGCCCGCCGATCGCAGGTTTGACCGGCGCCGGAACGTTAAGCCGTGCGAAGAAACCATCCCGCATTCCATAGAAGACCTTGACCCAGATGACACCGATGACCGACAGGACCACACCCAGGACGAAGTAGGAAATCAGTTCCTGAGGCCTGGAGAATGGATCAACATGGGCAGTGAATACCGATGACCACCCCGTCAAGGAGGCAACGACGACGTAGGATACGATCGACGCCATCAGCGCCGGGATTAAAGCCTCAGACTCGTAGTCATTCTCCGAATACAGAGCCTCGATGGCGAAGAGCGCGCCCCCAAGCGGCGCTCGGAACATTCCGCCGATACCGGCCGCCATTCCTGTGATGACCAGGGTCCTCCGGTCTCGGACCCGAAGCTTCAAAACGTCGGCAAGGTATGACCCGAATCCGGCGCCAACCTGGGCGACCGGACCCTCCCGTCCGGCTGATCCGCCCGAACCGATCGTCAGCATCGAAGCCAGGAGCTTGACCGGCACCACCCGTAGCCGCAATTCTGCGCGGTTCTGGTGAAAGGCCTTGATCACGGCATCGGTGCCGTGGCCCTCGGCCTCAGGGGCGAAGGTCTGAACCAACCACCCGACTACCAGGCCGACTCCAGGAAGAACGATCAGCAGGAACCAAGGGCGCTGGGGCTGCAACCATCCATCGGCAGCAGCGTGAATTCCGTGACCTGGGGGTTGGAAGCCTACGACACGCCCAAGGAAGACTGACGCAACCCAGTCCACCCCCCACGTCAGAAAAGCAGCACCCAAACCGGCGACAACACCGACTGCAATTGCCAGGAGCATCCACCGGCCGAAGTTATAGAGGTCGATGTGCGCAAAGAACCTGCCGACCCGATCCCAGAGAGTCTCCGGTGCGCCGGTGGTCGTACTGTCCCCCTGATCTTGTTTCTCGAACGGCATCCTTCAGATTCTCCTCGGACCAGCCAACAACTCGGCGCGCGGGCCCTGAAGGACCCACCTACAACGACCTCGAGAACCCATGTAGGCAGGTCCTTCTGGGCCTGCGTTTGTGGGCTCGGTCAGTCCTCTTCGGTTCCGGCCTCGCTGGATCACACCTTCTTGACAACCAGGCAGGCGTTCGTGCCGCCGAATCCGAAGGAATTACTTAAAGCAACATCGACCTGAGCATCCCGGGCAGTGTGAGGCACGTGATCCAGATCGTCGCCCTCGTCCGGATTATCCAGATTGATCGTCGGCGGCACGACTCCCCGGTTGATCGCCAGAATCGAAATGCCGAACTCCAGGCCGCCAGACCCGCCGAGCAGATGACCCGTCATCGACTTGGTCGAAGAAACCATGACCGACCTGGCATGGGACCCGAAGACTCCCTTGACCGCTGTTGTCTCAACGACATCCCCCGCCGGCGTCGACGTGCCATGGGCGTTGATGTAATCGATGTCTTCCGGATTCAACCCCGCCTCATTGATCGCCATCCGCATCACCCGAATGGCGCCGTCAGCGTCTTCAGACGGCGCGGAAATATGGAACGCGTCGCTGGTCATTCCGAAACCTACGACTTCTCCCAAAATCGGGGCGCCTCGTCGTTTGGCATGTTCATACTCTTCAAGTACTACAACCCCGGCACCCTCGCCGATGACGAAGCCGTCACGGTCCCGGTCCCATGGGCGAGAGGCCCGTTCGGGATCGTCATTCCTCGTCGACAGAGCCCGCATCGAGGCAAAACCCGCAAGAGGCGAAGGACAGATCACCGCTTCGGCCCCGCCGGCGATGATCGCATCGGCATATCCGTGCCTGATGTACAGGGTGGCGTCCCCAATAGCGTGGGCAGAGGTCGAACACGCCGTGCAGGTGGCCATATTCGGACCCTTGGCGCCGGTCTGGATGCTGACAAGCCCCGAGCACATATTGATGATCGACCCCGGAATGAAGAAGGGTGACACCCGCCGGGGCCCTCGATTGAGCAGGTTCTCGTGAGTCCGCTCGATCAGGGGGAATCCGCCGATCCCGGATCCGATGACAACACCAACTCGCTCGGCGTTGGCCTCGGTGATCTCCAGACCGCTCTCCTCGAGCGCCATATGGGAGGCGCCCACAGCAAAGTGTACGAAACGGTCGAATTTCCGAGCTTCTTTGGGCCCAAGCCACGGCGACACGTCGAATCCCTTGACCTCGGCCGCAATCCGAACCGTGAATCCCTCGGCATCGAAAAGGGTAATGGGGCCGGCGCCACTGCGGCCGGACACCAACCCCTCCCAGGTCGCCTGGGTTCCAATCCCGAGTGGTGAGATCAACCCCAGGCCGGTCACCACCACTCGGCGAGTCATTGTCAGCTCTCCACGTTCTCAGAGAGATACTCGACGGCGTTCTTCACCGTCGCAATTTTCTCGGCGGCTTCGTCAGGAATCTCAACGCCAAACTCCTCTTCGAAGGCCATCACCAATTCGACAACATCCAGGGAATCCGCTCCCAGGTCATCGACGAACGAAGCCTCGAGGGTCACTTTGTCCAGGTCCACGCCCAACTGCTGGACAATGATGTCTTTGACTTTCGCTTGTACGTCCATTACTTCCTCCTGTGTCGTACCTGCCCTCCGGCAATCGCCGCGGCGAGGCAAACTGTTTTTCGATTTTGCCCCCCTGAAACCACAGTTCCACTGAGGGGGCAATCAACGAGCACACAGATATCACACCACCGGATTCGGCGCAAGGTCAGCCGTTCCAATCGGCCAAAAAATACAATTCTTTCTTGACATCAGCCAAAAAAGGGTGTAATCAGCCAATTGTGATCTATGCCGGTCACTCAAGGAGGAATGAAAATGGAAGCCTATATGACTGCAAAAGAAGCTGCTGATTACTTGAAGTTGGCCGAACGAACTCTGGTTCGCCTTGCCCATGAGGGGAAAATTCCTGGAGTCAAGATAGGCGGCCAATGGCGCTTCCGGCGGGCTCTCCTGGATGAGTATCTCGATACTCTGGCGGCCCAGTCGGTGTCCACGTCCGGAGCAACGATGGCCCAGATCATTGACTCCCCGCTCGACGAAATCTTGACCGCCAAACAGATTATCCCGAAATTGGTAGGTGCTGACAGGACCGAGGTGATTCACACCATGGTCACCCACGTCACCAAACTGGGTCTAATCAAAGAGCATGCATGGCTCGAAGCCGCCCTGGCAGCCCGTGAGCGCCTCATGCCTACAGCAGTTCCCGAAGGCGTCGCCTTCCTCCATGCTCGTCGGCGGGCAGCGGACATGTTCCCGAAGCAATTCATCGCCATGGGGCGATCTGCCGAAGGCGTTGATTGGGGTTCCCCGGACATGGGCAAGACCAAAATCTTCTTTCTCTTGGCCCTTCGAAATGACACCCTGCACGTTCGGTGGCTTTCCCGCATGGCCTGGATCGTCAGAAGCCCAGGCAGGCTGACTCAGCTGTTGGAGGCAAAATCCGCCAAGGCCGTCTTTGAAGTCCTGCTCGACGGTGCCAACGCTCTACCCAAGTCCCTGAAGCCGACTGGTCAGCCAGTCGGGCGTTAGAAACTGTCGGCGATCAGCTCAGGCGCTTGCAAGAGGCAAAGCTGTCAGCTCTGAGGTGTCAGCTCGTAGCTCAGGATGCAGGGTCTACCTATGCCCTGCGCCCTGATCCCTAAAACCTGTCCCCTGATCCCTAAAACCTGTAAGCTCTCCTCATGAAGATCGCTCTGATCGGGACTCACGGCATCGGTAAGACTACCCTGTGTTTTGATCTTGCAGCGCGTCTCAAACGGCGGAACAACGACGTTGAGTTGGTCAGAGAGGTGGCCCGTCGTTGTCCGATGCCGATCAACGAAAAGACTACCGAAGCAGCACAGGGCTGGATTCTCCACACTCAGATTGCCGAAGAGATCGCCGCGACGGCCGCCTTCGAGGTTGTCATCTCCGACCGCTCGGTCCTGGACAACTACTGCTACATGAAACACGCCTCCGGCGCCTCAGTTTTCTGGGAGAACCTCATCCGGCAATGGCTGCCCACCTACGACCTGCTGGTGCATGTGCCCCTCTGGTCCCAGCCCTCCTACGACGGTGTCAGGGCCGTCGATCCCAGATTCCAGCAGGAGATCGAAGACCTGCTTGAAAGCATGATCGGCAGTTATTCGCTGGATCCTCTGAGGCTCGACCCAGAGACGCCGGACACTTGGGGTGCGGATATTGAGCAGGCTCTGATTCCCGCCCTTGAGCCCAACCTCCCGCTGTTTTAGCCCGAATCTACGATTCAGCTGGGTTGGACGTTGACCTTCGCGATCAGAGGGAAATGGTCAGGGTTCTGGATGGAATCGATCGTGAGGTCGATATCGAGATCCGGCCAATAGAGGTGGTGTGGTTGAGGACGCTCCAGATTCAGGACTGCTTCAATGCTGGCCTTTTTAAACCATGGGAATTGGTCGTACGGCAAGAAATGTTCTTGATCATCAACGATGACCCACAGGCCATGACGTGAGACGTTAGTGACTTCAGTCACCGAAATGTTCGGCCCAGGCGCGACGGATAACATTGTTATGCTCCTTGATTAAGGTCCGGATTTTTCGAAGGTCCTGCTCACGGAATCCGTGGTTTCCGGCAAGCGCGATCTCAGGTTCCATCCAGTATTTGGCCTCCCCATCGGGGGATAAAACATGAATGTGCATTCGAGTCTCTTCTCTCGAAAAGAAGAAAAAGCGAAAGGGACCGTGCCGAAACACTGTGGGACTCATGCATGGAGTATATCAGTGGGGTGATTCGAAGTGCCTCTCGTGCCGATGTGCTCCAAGAAGGTCCCTGCCGCGCTAGAATCCACCCATGAGCGAAAGAACACCAGACCCTCACGGAGAGCGGGCGACCGACAATCCCGACTCCATCGACCTGTGCCGGATCATCGACCAATCGGTCGCACAACTGTGGGAGACTGTCGAATCCTTGGAACGGCTGCAACCGCGAAACCTCCAGCGTTTCAGGGTTTCGGTATTCGGTTCTTCCCGGGTTCCTCCCGAGTCTCCGCTCTTCAACGACGTCAAGGAGATGACTCGCCGCCTCTCCGCCGCAGGATGCGATCTTGTGACAGGTGGGGGCGCAGGCCTTATGCAGGCCGCCAACGAGGGCGCCACCAACGGTCAGTTGTCGACCCCGGCATCAGGTGACCTACCCATTCGGTTGATTGAAGGTCACACGAAGGCCCCATTTGTCGAAAAAGTCTACCGCCACCGGACCTTCTTCACGCGCCTCCATCATTTCGTTCGTCTGTCCTCGGCCTTTATTGTCTTGCCTGGAGGCATCGGAACGACGTTGGAGGCGATGATGATCTGGCAGCTCCTCCAGGTGGAACATCTCCCGTCAACGCCCTTCCTGCTCTATGGCGATCACTGGAATGGACTCCTTCAATGGGTCGAAGAAACCATGGTCGACAACCATTACGCCGACCGACGGGACCTGAGCCTGCCGACCGTCGTCACCACTGTGGATGAAGTCGTCGAGGTGATCTTGATGGATTTCGAGCACTTTCAAGCCAACAATCCGGCAGGGACTGGTAACAGCGTCCGGTAACAGCGACCGGGAATCGCCCCGCGACCCTTCGGCTCTTTCTCTCTTAGCCCCAACAAGGGCGGACACGGGGGTCCGCCCCTACGGACCTCTTCGACTCTAAGGTTTTTAGACTTTTCGATCCTGAGACCCTTGGACCCTTAGACTCTTTGGCCCCTAATGTGAGAGCATGAGACATGATCGATCTTGCCATCATGGGCGGGACCGTGGTTCCCATGGTCGAAAATGGCACGTTCTTCTCTGGAGACGTGCTGGTCGATAACGGGCGAATATGCGAAATTCGCCGTCATCAGGCCACCGGAGTCCAGGCACGGAAGACGCTCGACGCTCGCGGCGCTCTGGTAATTCCCGGGCTGATTCAGTGCCACGTGCATGTCGTGCAATCGCTCCTTCGCCACCAGGCCGATGGACTGGAACTGCTGGACTGGCTCCAGAAACGAACCTGGCCCTATGAAGCCGCCCTGGACGGCGATGGCATCCAGGGCGCGGCCGAGCTGGGCATCGCAGAACTGCTCTGCGGGGGAACGACGACCGTCCTGGACTTCGGCACAACCCATGACCACGACCGTGTATTTCAGGTCGCCGAGACCCTCGGGATCCGGATGATCTCCGGACAGACCCACATGGACTACGGCGAGGACGTCCCCCCTGCCCTGCTGGAAGAGCGCGACCGTTCTCTCAGCCAGGCGGAGGCTCTGGGCCGCCAATGGCACGGTGCAGCGAATGGACGGCTGGGCTATGCCGTCACACCCCGCTTCGCACTGTCATGCACCAGAGAACTGCTCGAGGACAGCGTTGCCCTGGCTCGCAGCAACGGCTGGATGCTGCACACCCATGCATCAGAGAATATCGCCGAGGTCGAAGAGGCCCGACGCCGTTTCGGCCTCAGCAATATCGACTACCTGGACAGTGTCGGACTGACCGGCCCAGACGTCATCCTCGCCCACGGCGTGCATCTGAGCAATCCTGAGATGGAACGTCTTGCCACAACCCAAACCAGGATCTGCCACTGCCCCGGCGCCAATCTGAAGCTGGCATCCGGCATTGCCGATGTGCCCGCCATGCTCAGCCGTGGAATTCAGGTCGGTCTCGGCGCTGACGGCGCTCCGTGCAACAACCGGCTGTCGATCTTCCACGAAATGGCCCTCGCGGGCACCCTTCACACCCTCAGGCACGGTCCGACGGCCCTCGACGCCTGGTCGGTCTTGGCCATGGCAACCAGGGAGGGCGCCCGTGCACTCCACCTCTCAGATCGGATCGGTACGCTGGAACCCGGCAAGGCCGCCGACATCACGATCGTCGGCCTCGAGGCGTGGTCACTGCAACCCGAGGGCGACCCCGCCTCCCGATTGGTATATGGTGCCACTGCCGGAGACGTTCGACACGTCGTCGTCGACGGCTCTCCTGTCGTCGAAAACGGCGTCATCCTGACCGGATCAGGACAAGACATTCGAGAACATGCCAGGGAGGCCTGGCACGCAACACGACAGCGAATGGAGGACTGATGTTTGGATTCAACAAACCCCGGTTCGAGCACCTGGATAAATACCTGGCCGCCAAGGACTACGACAAGGCCCTGACCGCGGTTGTTGCCGAGTTGAAGAGGAACCCCTCTCAGTTCAACCTCTTGCTGCGGCAGGCGGAGATCCTCGGCCTGGCAGGAAACAGGGACAGGGCGATTGCCCTTTATAAGGAACTCGCGGAGAACTACGCGAAAGACGGATTCTTCGCCAAAGCCATAGCCCTGTACAAGAAAGTTCTCAAGTTCGACCCCGAGCAAGACGAAGTTCACTCCGAGTTGGCCCGTCTGATCGAAGAAGAGGCCAAGGGCCATCTTCCCCTGGAAGAACGCCTGGCCATTGACCAGGCAAAGACCAAGGAAAAGAATCTAGAGAAGGACCACCAGGAACCCGTCCCATCGCTCGAAGACAAGGAACGTACTGCATCAGCCCTCTTCTCGGCCTTCCCCAAGGAGGCCCTCGAAGACCTTCTGGCCTCGACCAATCTTCGCTCCTACCAGGAGGGCGACATCATTGTCACCGAAGGCGAGGAGGGCCACAGCCTGTTCCTGCTGGTTTCAGGAGAGGTCAAGATATTCACACGGGGAGAACGCGGCGAACACCTTCAGCTGGCGGAACTGGGCGCCGGCGATTTCTTTGGCGAGGTGTCCCTCTTGACCGGAAAACCCCGGACGGCAACGATCACAGCCAAGTCGGTGGTCAATGCCATCGAACTGACCAAAAACGCGGTTGACGGCATCGCTGACGAATACCCGGAGGTTCGGACCGTACTCGAGGACTTCTATGAAAACCGCGCCCAGGCGACCGTCGAGGCAGTCATTCAGAAAATGCGGGGTGATTGATGCCCCGACGCCCGATCATCCTCTGGGGTGATCCACGACTGACGGCGCCAAACGCCCCGGTCGAGACTTTCAACCAGGATCTCGAAGATCTGATCGACGAGATGTTTGAGACCTCGTGGGCCGCTCCGGGTCTTGGTCTCGCGGCCCCCCAGATCGGCGTCAATCTCCAGTTGATAGTCCTCGATCTCTCGGTCGGAAAAGACCCGAAGCAGAAGCTCGTCCTGGCCAACCCCGAGATCACTCACCAGGAGGGCCGCGCATCTTTGGAGGAAGGCTGCTTGTCATTCCCAGGCCTGTTCACGACCTTCGTACGACCTCGCTCCATCAAGGTGCGGGCCCAAGATGCCAACGGAGAATGGCGGGAGATCGAGGGTGAAGAACTCCTGGCTCAGGCACTCTGCCACGAGATCGACCACATCAACGGGGTCCTCCTGGTTGATCATATCCGGGGGCTTAAACGAAAGATGTTCACCCGAAGAGTCAAAAAGCTCCGGGAGGCGGGGGCGTGGGGAGAATAGGTCAAAGAGTCAAAGGGGTTTGAAGGGACGGACCCCTGTGTCCGCCCGTGTTTGGACTTGACGTTCCCTTGGGGGGCCCAGAGGCTGGATCAGCATCCGGGGCAGGGCCCGCGACTGGGACGGCCGAGACCGCGTTGGCTGCCGGCGGCAGCGCTCTATCCAGGCGCTTACCCAGGGGGCTCACCATTCGAAGGTAATATTGGTTCAACTGGGCGGACACGGGGGTCCGCCCCTACAAATATCCCCCCTCTGAAAGAATGGACTTCGGACTGTCTTTGCGCTTCCCAAACTGTTAAGCTGACCGCTGACGTGAAAACAGAAAGCTGAGAGCCGATCGCTGCCAACCAAGGAGGCACCATGCCTGAAGAATTCCGCACCATCGAAATGCCATTCAAAGGTCGTCCACCGACAAAAATTCTGATCCTGATCCCTCTGGTGATCCTGGCTTTGTTGCTGATCAGCGACTTCGTGTACACGATCGAACCCGAAGAGATCGGAGTCGTGCTGCGATTCGGAAAATTCGACCGGACAACCGAGCCGGGCCTCCATGTCAAGATGCCCTTCCCGATTGAACAACTGGCCAAGGTCCCCATCCAAAGACAGCTCAAACAGGAGTACGGATTTCGGACCCGGGAGGCAGGCGTCAGGACCCAGTATGAGAGAGGCAGTTTCCAACGAGAGAGCCTGATGCTGACGGGCGACCTCAATGTCGCCGTCGTCGAGTGGATCGCACAATACCGGGTGACCGATCCTTATCTCTACCTGTTCAAGGTCCGCAACCGGGACAAGACCTTTCGGGATATGAACGAGGCCGTCATGCGGGCGGTCGTCGGCGACCGTAGCGTCGACGAGGTGATCACCATAGGCCGGCAGGAAATCGAGAGCCAGGTAAGGGTGGAACTTCAGGAGTTGTGCATCCAATACGAGATCGGAATCACGGTCGATCAGATCGTCTTGCAGGACGTCAATCCACCCGACCCGGTCAAACCCTCATTCAACGAGGTCAATCAGGCTGAGCAGGAACGGGAACGGGCAATCAACGACGCCCGGGCCGACTATAACCGCGTGATTCCGCGAGCCCGCGGCGAAGCCTTGCGCATGATCGAACAGGCCGAAGGCTACGCGATCGACCGTACCAACCGGGGCAAGGGCGATGCTGCCCTCTTCGACGAGTTGTTGATGGCCTACCGCCGAGCGCCGGACGTCACAAGACGACGCATGTACCTTGAGACCATGGCGAAGATCTACCCCAAAATCGGAAAGAAAGTCCTGCTGGATGACGGGCTGGAGGGTGTCCTGCCACTGATGTCACTGGGCAAGGAGGTGAAACCATGAAAAACGTCGCACTGATCACAATCGGCGCCCTGATCCTCCTGGCCATTTTGACCGCGGGCGGCGCCTTCTTCGTCGTCGACGAGACCGAGCAGGTGGTCATCACACAATTCGGAAAACCGGTCGGTGAGAGCATCACAACCGCAGGGCTCAAGATGAAGCTGCCTTTCTTGCAGAAAGCAAACTTCTTCGACAAGCGTTTCCTGGAATGGGATGGGGAACCCAACGAGGTCCCGACGGCGGACAAGAGGTTCTTCTTCGTTGACACCTATGCACGCTGGCGGATTGCGGATCCTCTGTTGTTTTTCAAGCGCCTGAACAACGAGTACGGCGCCCAATCACGTCTGGACGACATCTTGGATGGTGAGACCCGCAATACGATCGCCAAACATGACCTGATCGAAGCGGTCCGTACCAGCAATCGGGATTTTGTCCAGTCCTCGGACGGCGCAGAGAATATCGAGGCGCCGAAAGAGATCGAATTTGGTCGGGAGACTTTGGAGGCGGAAGTCCTCAGGAACGCCACCGCTCGGGTTGCCGATCTTGGAATCGAAATCCTGGACTTCCGGTTCAAGCGCACCAACTACGCGGAGGTCGATCGCCCCAAGGTCTACGAGCGCATGATCTCCGAGCGCAAACGCATGGCGGAACAGTTCCGTTCCGAGGGGGCCGGCGAAGCCGCCCGCATCATGGGCAACAAGGAACGTGAACTCAAGTCAATTACGTCCGATGCCTATCGGCAGTCGCAGGAAATCCGCGGCAGAGCCGATGCCGAAGCGGCGGACATCTATGCCAAGGCCTACAACAAGGATCCGGAGTTCTATCGATTCCTCAAAACCATGGAGGTCTACGAATCGACAATGGATGAGAACACCGTCCTGCTTCTTGGTACCAAGGGTGATTTCTTGAAATACCTGGAGAAGGCGAAATAGCGCTCGGAGATTTGATTTATTACACTCCCGGCTGAGGGGCTCACTCTCCGAATCTAATTCATTGCCGCCAAAAATAATGGCCGGCCAAAAGGGGAGGAAGATAATGCGTTTAAAGGGTTTTCACTGGTTCACTTTTGTTTTGGCCATCGCCGCAAGCGTACTCGTAGCGCAGGTGGTGACCGCTGATGTTTTATTGTCCGAGGACTTCGAGACTGACGGTAGTGGCGGGGCCCGATATACCTTGACCGAGGACTGCAATGACAATGGCGGAGACTTCTTCACGCGGACCGACGGCAGCGACCTCGGCTCGTGGGTACAGTACACCGGACCGAATAACAGCTTCTTTTTTGCTGGCATGGACACTGACGGGGCCCCGTGCACCATGACCAGCGAGTCGATCCTGTTCAACGCTGCTGCCACTACGAACTACGGCACCCTGATGGTCTACGGGCTCTTCGCCGAGGATGATGACGGGACCAACCAGGACTGGGACGCCGACAGCCAGGTCATTCTGGAAGCCAGCCTCGACGGAGGAGCCTATGCGCCGCTGATCTGCTTCGCATCCCAAGGTGCCACCAACACCGAGCCAGGCCTCGACGCCGACTGTGACGGTGTTCGAGACGGCGCCGCCTTGACGCCAACCTTCACCGAGTACTCAGCCCCCATCGTCGGACTTCCAAACACAGTCCAGCTACGCATCCGGGTCGAAAACATGGACGCAGGTGACGAGGACATCGCTTTCGACCTCATTCGGCTCGAAGGCGTCGTTGTCCCCGTAGAGCTGCAGAGCTTCCAGATCGACTGATTATTCGATCGACATTTTCGTGATCTTCAAGCGGCAGCCACCCGGCTGCCGCTTTATTTTTTGCAATTTCAGCGGGAGGCTTTCCGGAGGGAAACGATCTAGCTCTGCTTGAGCTTCTCGGCGACCATCTTGAGGTCGGTCCACACTTTGCGTTTTTCCAGGGGGCTTCGCAGGAGATAGGCAGGGTGGTAGGTCGGCATCAGGGCGATGCCCCGGAATTGGCCCCACCGGCCACGGAGCGAACCCATCGACCTGTCCGATCCCGTCAGGTAGCGCGCGGCAATCCGTCCCAGGGCAACGATGACCTCCGGTTGAATCAATTCGATCTGGCGCTCGAGGAAGGGGGAACAGGTGGCCATTTCACCCGGTTCCGGATCCCGATTTCTCGGCGGCCGGCATTTGACCACGTTGGCGATGAAGACCTGTCGTCGTTCGAGACCAAGGGCAGCAATCATTCCGTCCAGTAACCGCCCTGCCTGACCCACAAAAGGACGACCACTTCGGTCCTCCTCGGCGCCCGGACCCTCCCCGACAAAGAGCAGGCGTGCGGACGGCGAGCCTTCACCGAAAACCACGTTCTTGCGCCGCTCGGACAGTGGGCATCTCGTACAGTCAACCAGATACTCGGCCAGTCCCTCCAGCGTATCGGGCGTTGGTCCAGCCTCGGAAGAAAGAACCTCCGGGAGATCAGGGCAGTCGGTCCACCCAAGGTCCCGGCGATAGCGAAGGTAGTCAGTCCTTCTCATCCACCTTGTCGTCGCCGGAATCGTCTGACTCGACCGCGGGCACGGCCTCGGCGGCGTCATCAGCTGAAGCTTCCTCGGCGGGAACTTCCTCGACGGTCTCGGGAATCGTCGCACCGGCCATGCCGAGCAGCTGCTGCAGACGCTGAAGCTCATCGTCGGCATCTTCAGGCGCTCCGAGGCCGCCGGCGTCAACAACCTTGGCCTCACCGCCCGAGGTCGGGAGAACGTCAACCGTTGGCTTACTCTCAGTCGCCTCTTCTTCAACGCTCTCCATCTCGGCGCGGAACTGCTCGACCATGGCCTGGCGCTGGGCATCCAGCTCCTCCTGAGTCAAGACCCGCCATTCAACGGTTCCCGCATCGACGTCATCACGCGCCTGCAAGGTCGACTTGGCCCTTCGCACATCAGACCGGGGTCGGGCGCCCTTGATGATCTGCTCGGCGCGTTGGGACACGACCTCAATGTAACGGAAGATAGAGTCAAAATTCTCGGGCAACTGAATCATTGGGAAAAGTCCTCTTCAAGGTGTTGCTGAAATCCTTCCCGAATGGTGTCCAATCGGGGCTTCATTCGCTTCGACTTGTGGTGCTCAGCCAGACAGATGCCCGCCAACGCTTTGACG
>Ga0164313_10003591_pt1 | contig 13794 bp, 11 predicted proteins | sample GuaBasSedimGuay4_FD_113735 | JGI IMG/M metagenome (GOLD analysis project Ga0164313, IMG submission 113735) | Subseafloor sediment microbial communities from Guaymas Basin, Gulf of California, Mexico - Guay4, Core 4569-4, 0-3 cm | ecosystem: Environmental > Aquatic > Marine > Hydrothermal vents... | reverse complement strand
AGCACGAGTACATAGCCTGTGGTCTCGTCGCCGAGCATGGTGGAGGTCAGGAGCACCTCAGGCTCCGCCTCGTCGATCTCCGGATTGTCCGAGATGACCACAGCCCACAATCGGTGGGGCCGAACCGTGTTGTTGCCCGCGCCCAGATCAACGATCCGGCAGAGAGTCGGGTGGTCAGACGCGAAGCGGTGCATGATGGCGGTGTACTGGTCGTAGGAGGGGTAGCAGGACCACGATCGGTCTGTGTCGTCCTCCCATCCCGGTGGGCACATCGTGACGTCCGCCGCCTTGACGACGGGCGGGAGGACGCGCCATCGGTAGCCCGCCTCGCGCAGCCGCACCAGTTGCGCGGTGGTCGCGACTGCCAGCACCTCGTGGCCGCGAACGTCCTCGATGCTGACGAGCCGGGTGAGGACAGCGAGCTCTGATCGATCACGAATGTCGATACGGATCGTCACCGGTTCACCAATGCCTGGACCCCCGATGGCCACCGGCGACTCCGCACCGGCCCGCGGGATGCCGATGGTCAGCATCGCCACAACGGTGACGATGACGCCGCAGATTCGGCCGGCTGAAAACAAGGGGAACAGCAACTCCACCAATCCTCTCAGAACATCATATCTAACACGGGACCTGCATCTTGCATCTTGTATCTTGCATCCTGTATCTGGGTGTGTGATGGGGTCAACGATACCGCCGCGGCAACCGGAAGATCGTCGACGTGCTGACCGTAAGGGTGGGTCCGGAACCGTCGTCGGGCATGGCGATGTCGATCCGCAGGAGGTTGCTACGGCTGAGGTTGGCGAGATCGAAGAGGAGGCCGACCCCGGCATCGAGGCGGATGCCGTCCGTGTCGGGGCCGACCCGCGGATCCCAGGTCGCGCCGGCATCGGTGAAGACGACGACCCCAACCGAGAACAGACCCAGGACCCGTTCCTTGATCAAGCGCCGCCATTGGATGTTGAGCAGGGCGCGGCCGGTACCGTCGAAGTAGTCGGGATCCCACCCACGGAGTCCGAGGTCGGCGCCGAGCGTGAGCTGCCGGTTGAGATCGAGGCGGCTGGAGGTCTCCACCAGAAGACGCGCCTGCCATCCGCGGGGTCCGAGCTGCGCGGCCCCGACCTGGAATCCGGTGACCAGATTGCGGACCTCGCCCTCCTCGAGTCGGCCGGAGAACCAGGCGTCACCGAGGAACAGCCACTTGCCGCGGCGCCTGGCGGCATGCGCCCCCGCGGCAGTCAGCAGCCGTTTGTGGTCGCCTCCGAAGGCCGGCGACGAGAACACCGTGGTCAGCGCGATATTCGGTCCGAAGGCCACGTCCTCCTGTGCGGTCCACGCGCGAAAACCCTCCACCACGATGAAGCGGTCTGCAATCTGTTCGTACGAGATCATCGGACCATCGACGATGAGGTCCTCCGGCGTCGGATACGGTGAGCCGTCGTCCTCCCACTCCCAGTCGGAATAGAGGTCACGCCGGTGCAGCCAGCCGGCCGTCAAGCGCCGTGTGATGACGCCCTTGCCGGGCAGGCGCGCACCGCCCCACACCCGGGCGTTCTCACTCTCCCGGTCGCCGGTCACGACCGATTCCGACTTGGAGTACAGATGATCGATGAGGTCCTCCCGCGATGCTTCCACGCCCCACGCCCACCGGGTGGTGAGCGAGTAGAAAGGACGATCGACTCGGACCTCGTCCCGCGATCCGTCGGAGGAGTTCGCGTGTTCAAGAAGCACCCTCCATCGAGTCGACAAGACGTTGGGGTCGAAATACCGGTAGGACCACGTATTCCGTTCGTTGTCCTTCCCGTAGGCAACGCGTGCCCCCTTGCCCCAGCCTGCGAGGTTGTTCTCCTCCAGATCCAGGCTGTAGCTCGAGCGGCTGCCGAAGAGTCCGGCCTGGGCGCCGACCTGGAGGCTCCACCTGTCGTGGGTCGTGACCTCGACGTCGACGCCGCCTTCGACTCGCCGGGCTCGGATCTCGACGGGATTGATGATGCCCAGGAACCGCAGAATGCGAGCGCTCTCCGCGGCTGCACTGGCAGAGTAGGGGTCGCCCTCCGTGAAGAGCAGCATCGAGCGGATGAAGTTCTCCTTGGAGACGATGTGGAGGGCGTTGGCCCAGCGGTAGAACCAGGCCGAGGTCTTCGGATCGCCGGTGTCGAAGATCTTCTTGCGGTCGATGTGAATGGCGATGATCGGCAGCCCGTCGAGGTTCTCGTCATCAGCCGGGGAAACAGCCGGCAGCGCGAGGAAAACGGCGAGAAGGAGGGCGATCCGGCGGCAGGTCACCGAGGGCGCCGCTTACGCTCAGCCTCGCGTTCCCGAACCAACTCCGCGACCTGGCGGATGCGTTTCTGCTCACGTGTCTGCTTCATCTTGCTGGTCCGCTTACCCACTCCCTGGAAGATCTGGCTCACCATCAAGAGCAGCTTGAGGTGGCCGACCGATGACGGGAGCTTTGTGTTGCGGACCTTGCAACCCCAGAGCTTGGTGCCGCTGATGTTGGCCTTGGTGAGGTCGGCGTTGCGAAGATCCGCGTAGCGGATGTCGGCGTTCTGGAGGTCGATGCCGACGGCGTCGGTAAAGCGGAAGTCCGCGCCGAGCATCTTGGCTCCGCTGGCCTTGACGAGAATGAGATTTGTGCCCGAGAAGTCCGCGCCCTGTGCCGTCACCTCTTGGAGGTTCGCCTGTTTGAAGTTGGCGTGTCTGGCCTGTGCATCGACCAGGTTGGCGCGGCTGAGGTTGGCCCCTTCGAAGAACGCGTGCCGGAGATCCGCCTGCTCGAGGTTGGCTTCGCGGAAGTCGGTGGAGCGCAGCTCGCATCGGGAGAACACCGCCTTTCGCAGGTTGGCGGTGGCGAAAGACACCTTGCCCAGACTCGGAGAGCGGAAGTCAAGCTCCGCCAACTGCGCCGAGGTGAAGAGGCAGCCATCGAACACAGCGCCGATGATGCTCGACTGACGGAGATCCGCCTCCGAAAGATTGGTACGAACGAAGCTCGCCTTCTCGAGGTCGGCATGGCTGAGGCTTGCACCCTCGCACCCAGCCTCGTCGAAAATCGCCTCGCTCAGGTTGGCCCCGTGGAAGTTGGCGCCGCGCAGAGCGGCGCCCCTGAAGTTTGCCCGCTGCAATAGGCAGCCCTTGAACTGCGCGTTGTCGCCCTGGGCGTCCGAGAATACCGCGCCCTCCATGTTGAGATTTTGGAATTCCACACCGTCGAGAATCGCCCCCGCTCCCTCGACCCCGCGCATGATTGTGCTATCGAATCGCCCGCCCCGGAGCGATGCCCCCTGGAGCGTTGCGCCCGAGAGGTCGGCGTCGTCGAAGATTGCGCTTTCCATCGTCGCTTGCGAGAGATCGGCATGGCGGAGATTCGTGCGGGTCAGATTTGCGCCGCGCAAAGTGGCTCGATGGAGCGATGCGTGGGAGAGATCGAGGTTGGAGAGGTCGAGGAAATCGAGCTGCACACTATCCAGCTTGACCTCGGTGAGGGATGCGTTGGAGAGCCGGGCGCCCTCCACAATGGCCCGCGAAAGATCGGCGCCCTTGAGGTTGGCACCACTGAGGTCGGCGCCGCGCATATGCGCCTTGGATAAATTGAGGCCGTGCAGATCATGGCCCGCCAGCTCAGCGTCGATCAGATCCGGCGCAACGGTTGGGTTGGCGGCGCGCCACTCGCCCCATTTGCCGGTGCGAAGCTGGTTCAGATGATCGGGGTTGGCCATGTAGTTCTCTCCACGAGCGCGGGTGCGGATTCCATTATCAGTATAAGGTCTCACGCGGCCCGCGCGACGAGACCTGGTGATAGTCAGGATCGGTGGCGTTTACGGTATTGCCGCGGCGTCAGCCCGACGGTCCTCCGAAAGACCCTGGAAAATGCGCTCTGGTCGAAGTAGCCGCACGCGTGAGCGATGTCGGCGATGGGTGTCGAGCTTGCGCGCAGCATGTCGGCGGCGGCATCGATCCGGGTCTTGGTGATGAGCTGGCCGGCGGTGATGTTGAAAACCCTTCGCAGGCGTCGGTTGAGCTGATAGGGCGAGAGGCCGGCCGCCGCCGCGAGCTCCTCGACCCTGAGCTCGTGTCCGAATCGGCTGCGGACACAGTCCACCGCGGCTGCGAGGTCGGCATAGCCGCCGCCGGCCACACCGGTTTGTTGAAGATCACGCGAGGTTCCGGCGATACCGATGATCTTTCCGTCGGCCAATCTCAGCGGCACCTTGTCGGTGAGACACCATCCTTCGCGCCGGGTCGGGTAGAGGTGGAGCTCGAGGTTCTGGATCACCGGCGTCCCCGACGCGGCGACCGCGAGATCCTGCTCGAGGAAGCGGTCGCCGAGGGGGTGGGGAAACACCTCCCGGGCGGTGCGGCCGAGGAGATCCTCCTTGGAGCGCTTGCCGCAACGTTCCACCAGGGTCTGGTTGACCAACCGGTATCGTCCCTGGAGATCCTTGACGAAGAACACGATGTCGGGGATCCGGTCAAGAAGGCCCTCGACAAAGCCGACAGCCTCGATCCCGGTCTGGAGCAGGCGGTGTTCATCCATGCGATTGTGCCGAATCTCAAGTTCGGCCTGAGAAATCATACAAGATAATTGACTGCGATGAACGATCTTATTGAGTGATGGCAGAATCATTGACGGCCGTTTCTGCACCTCCGGCGAAAATGATGGGCACGGTATTCGACATTCAACAGTGCTCGATCCATGACGGCCCCGGCGTGCGGACCACGGCATTCCTCAAGGGTTGCCCACTTCGCTGTTGGTGGTGCCACAATCCGGAGGGCATCGATTCGGCTCCCGAGCTCATGATCACCGCAGACCGTTGCCTGGTCTGTCACGCCTGCACCGAGGTGTGCCCGATCGGCGACAGTGGGGCGGTCCCGGCCGGCCAACCGTGGAACCGCAACGCCTGCGTGGGATGCGGGTCATGCGTCGATGTCTGTCCGGCCGACGCCCGCGAGCTCATGGGTCGCGAGTACGGAGCCGTGGAGCTGGTCGATCGGGTCGAGCGGGATCGGGTTTTCTTCGAGGTTTCGGGCGGCGGGGTGACCTTTTCCGGCGGCGAGCCGTTGCACCAGCCCGATTTCCTCGTCGCGTGCCTGAAGCTGTGTCGCGAACGGGGCCTCCACACCGCGGTCGACACCTGCGGTTTGGCGCCGCCCGAAGCCATTCTCGAGGTTGCGGGTCTCACGGACCTGGTGCTCTTCGATCTCAAACACATGGATTCCGAGACCCATCGCCACAACACCGGCGCCGACAATATTCTGATCCTGGAGAACCTGCGCGCCCTCAGCGCGAGCGACGCTGAGATGTGGGTCCGCATTCCGGTGATTCCGGGCATCAACGACGACGACGCCAACCTCGAGGCCACCGGGGACTTTCTGGCCTCGCTCCCGCGACCGCATCCCGTTCATCTGCTGCCCTATCACGACATGGCGGTCGGCAAGAGGGCGCGGCTCGGTGCGACCGCGTCTACGGCAGGATTCGGAGCGTCGGAGAAGGTCACGCCGATGGCTGCTGCCGGCCTCCTCGCTCGCCATGGTCTCGAGGTCACAATCGGAGGATCCTCATGAACGAACGCGTGCGAAGCCTGAGGCGGCGGAGCCTCGACGCCCAACCCTCGATCTCGATCGAGCGGGCGCTGCTGCTGACCGAGTTCTACCGCGAAAACCTTGGCCGATGGCCGCAGCCGGTGTTGCGGGCGAGGGCCTTTCATCATCTGTGCGCCAACAAAACGGTGTACATCGAATCCGACGAGCTCATCGTCGGCGAGCGCGGTCCCGAGCCCAAGGCGACGCCGACTTACCCCGAGATCACCTGTCACAGCGCGGAGGATCTACGGATTCTCGACTCGCGCAAGCTGACGAGCTACACGGTGGCTGATGAGGATATTGCCATCTACGAGCGCGATGTCATCCCCTTTTGGAAGGGCCGGACCCTGCGCGAGCGAATTTTCGAGGAGCTTCCATCAGAGTGGCACGACGCCTTCTCCGCCGGCGTCTTCACCGAGTTCATGGAGCAGCGCGCGCCGGGTCACACAGTGGCCGACGGCAAGATCTTTCGCAAGGGTCTGCTCGAGTTCAAGCAGGATATCGCTCGTTCGAAGGCTGCCCTCGATGTCGACTCGGACCCGGATGCGCCGGCGAAGTCCGCCCAGCTCGACGCCATGGACATCGCCGCCGATGCCGCAATTCTCTACGCCTCTCGCCACGCAGATCTGGCCGAGGAGATGGCGGCCGCCGCGGACGATCCACGGCGGCGCTCAGAGCTCGAGCGAATCGCCGAGGTCTGCCGTCGCGTTCCGGCCCACCCACCCCGGAACTTCTGGGAAGCGCTGCAATCCTACTGGTTCTACCACCTCGCGGTGATCACCGAGCTCAACGGTTGGGACGCCTTCAACCCGGGACACCTGGATCATCATCTGGCGCCCTTCTATGCCGCCGATCTTTCCGATGGCAGCCTCAGCCGTGAACGCGCCAAGGAGCTGCTGGAATGCCTGTGGGTGAAGTTCAACAACCACCCGGCGCCGCCCAAGGTCGGGGTCACCGCAGCCGAGAGCGGCACCTACACGGACTTCGCCAACATCAACATCGGTGGCGTGCGACCGGACGGCTCGGATGCCGTCAGCGAGGTTTCCTACCTGCTCCTCGAGGTGATCGACGACATGCACCTCCTGCAACCGTCGAACAATATTCAGCTATCGGAGAAGAACTCGGACGAGTTCTTGACAGCGGCGCTCGGCGTGATTCGAAAGGGCTATGGCTTCCCGTCGATCTTCAACTGTGACGCCGTGGTTGCCGAGCTCGTGCGCCAAGGCAAGTCGCTGGAGGATGCCCGTGAGGGGGGCACCTCGGGTTGCGTCGAGGCCGGCGCCTTCGGCAAGGAGGCGTACATCCTCACCGGCTACTTCAACCTCCCCAAGCTGCTCGAGCTCGCGCTCAACGCCGGAGTCGATCCCCGCACCGGCAAGCAGTTGGGGCCACGCACCGGTGACCCGGAGACTTTTGACGCCTTCGATGATCTCTTCGAAGCCTGGCAAGCGCAGGTCCGCCACTTTGTCGACGTCAAGCACCGCGGCAACCTCGTTATCGAAAGGCTGTGGGCGGAGTCCGCGCCGGCACCCTTCCTGTCGCTGATAATCGACGACTGCATCGCCGACGGACGCGACTACAACTCGGGTGGCGCACGGTACAACACCAGCTACATCCAGGGAGTCGGCATCGGCAGCCTCACCGACAGCCTGTCGGCCGTCAAACACCACGTCTTTGATCGTGGGGATGTGTCGATGAAGGAATTCCTTGCCGCCCTCGGGGCTGATTTCGAAGGATCGGAGGATCTGCGCCAACGGCTGCTCAACAAGACGCCCAGGTACGGCAACGACGACGACCGAGCCGACGACATCATGAAGCGCTGCTTCGAGACCTTCTTCGAGGCGGTTGACGGGCTGCCCAACGCCCGCGGCGGCGAGTACCACATCGACATGCTCCCGACGACCTGCCACATCTACTTCGGCTCGGTGATCGGCGCCCTGCCCGACGGCCGCCCGGCCGGCCAGCCACTGTCCGAAGGCATCTCGCCGGTCCAGGGGGCGGACCGCCGTGGCCCGACCGCGGTGCTCAGGTCGGCCGCCAAGATGGAACAACTCAAGACCGGCGGCACATTGCTGAACATGAAGTTCACGCCGCAGCTCCTCGATGGAGAAACCGGAATCAAGATGCTGGCCTCGCTGGTGCGCGGGTATTTCAAAATGGACGGCCACCACATGCAGTTAAACGTCGTCACCGCGGAGACCCTGCGAGAGGCCCAGGCGGATCCGGATAACCACCGCGATCTGATAGTCCGCGTCGCCGGATACTCGGACTACTTCTGTGACATCTCGCGCGAGCTCCAGGACGAGATCATCCTCCGCACCGAGCACAAGGGTGCGTAGCGCCCTCGATAGGTTTGAGTTCTTAGTTTTGAGTTCTTGGTTTTTTCCCGCCCGCCCATCTGAACGCCCCGGGTGGAGGGCCGAAACTCAAAACTCATAACTCAAAACTCAACACTTGCTGAACTATCGCCTGAGCACCAGCAGCCGCTCCTCGGTCATCTCGCGATACGCATAGTGCGGTCCCTCACGGCCGACGCCCGATCCCTTGACGCCGCCGTAGGGCATCGGGTCGGTGCGCCAGGTCGGAACGTCGCCCGCGATGATCCCGCCGACCTCGAGATGGGCCCATGCCGCCTGAACCTTGGAAATATCGTTGGTGAAGATGCCGGCCTGCAACCCATAGCGCGAGTCGTTGACCATCAGCAGTGCCTGCTCGAAGTCCTCGTAGGCGTCGAGGCAGGCGACCGGCCCGAAGACCTCGTCGGCAACGACCGGCTGATCATCAGGCACCTCTTCGAGCAGGGTGGGGGAAACCACGTTGCCGTCCCTCTCGCCGCCGGTGAGGAGTCGGCCGCCCGCTTCTCGGGCGTCGCCGATCCAGTGCATGACCCGCTCTGCGTTTGTCTCGTCGATCAAAGGGCCGCAGACCACCCCGTCGTGACTGGGATCGCCGTAGGCTATGGCCTCGGTGGCTTCGGTCAGCGCACGCCGCATGCTCATGTAGAGGTCCTCGTGGACCAGGACTCGTTGCACGCTGATGCAGCTCTGACCGGCGTAGCCGTACGCGCCGGCGGCGATGCGGCGTGCGATGTCGTCGACGTCGTCGACGTCCGGTTCCACCACCACCGCCGCGTTGCCCCCGAGCTCGAGGGTGACCCGGCGACGCCAGGCGAGCTCCTTGAGACGCCATCCAACGACGGGTGATCCGGTGAAGGTGAGGAGCGCGAATCGCTCGTCCGATGCCAGCTCCTGGGCGTCGGCGCCGCGCGAGGGGATCACCGCCAAGCCGCCGACCGGCAGCCCAGACTCGGCCAGGATGTCGGCCAGCATGAGCGAAGGGCTCGGGGTCTGACTGGCCGGTTTGAGGACCACCGGGCAACCGGCGGCGATGGCCGGGGCGAGCTTGTGGGCGACCAAATTAAGGGGAAAGTTGAAGGGGGTGATGGCGAGGATGGGGCCCACCGGCACCCTGCGGACGAGGCCGAGACGTCCCGCTCCCGAGGCGTAGCCCGACAGGTCGCAAGCCTCGACCTCCAGGTGGCGTGCGACGGCCGCCGCCTCGGTGAAGGTGTCACGGCAGCGCTCGACCTCCACCCGTGCGAGTGCGATCGGTTTGCCGGCTTCCTCGCAGATGATCTCGGCGAGCGGTTCGCGAAGCTCGCCGACGAGGGCGCTCGCGCGCTCCAGAATTGCGACTCTCTCGCCCGCTGCAAGTGCCGCCATAGTGCGGGCCGCCCGCTCGGCGGCCGCAGCCGCAGCCTCGAGTTCGGCGGGTCCGCCGCGCGCCACTCGCGCCACCTCGCGTCCGTCGAAGGGTGAATGTACGCTCATGACATCCGAGCCGTCCCGCCGCTCACCGCAGAGGAAGAGCTTCATCTCTCGCATGGCGAACCTCCCGCGCGCCCATGGTACCTCTCCCGCGTCCGCTTCCGAGTCTGTGTTCGCCCGCCGCCCGCGGGCAGGGCCCGCGGTCACGGTCGCTCAACGTCGCGCCCTCGGAACGCGAGCGTTCCTCTGTCCCGCCGGTGAGCGCCCTCGCGCGCTTGCGGCGCGCCGGCAAGCTACATTCTGGCGGGGGGACGCCCTCGACCGTTTCCGTCCCGCCCCCACCCCCCGCCCGCCCGCCCTCGGAAAGCCACGTCGGGCCGGGCCCGCCGCGACTTTCCGAGAGGTAGGAGTGTTAGATGGCATTCGAGGCTGATTGTAGGGTGTCGACGGTGCTGGATGAGTTTCGCGTGGCGACCGCACCCAGGCATCCGTTTGTTTGGCGGCTCACGGCCCTCGCGACGACGCCCTCCGCGACAGCGCCACGCCGACTGTTGCTTCCCGGCGCCGCCTTTGAGTTCGGGGATGTCAAATTCGAAATTCGAAATCCGAAATCCGAAATCGTTCCGTGCTAGCGTGCCACCATGCGCCCGGTTGCTCTGCTCACCGATTTCGGGCACTCCGACATTTACGTCGGCGTGCTGCATGCGGTGCTCGAATGCGAGGCCCCCGGCGGTGCTCGAATCGATCTCGTGCACGGGTTGCGGGCTGGCGACATCTGGGGCGCGTGCTACGAGCTTCGGTGTGCCTGGCCCCATCTGCCGGATGATTGCGTCGTGATGGCTGTTGTCGATCCCGGTGTCGGCTCCGAGCGCCGTGCGGTCGCGGCGTCGATCGGCAACCGCTCGTTGGTAGCGCCGGACAATGGTCTCGCCGCGGCCGTATCCGAAGCGACCAGGGCGGTGGTCCTCGACTGGCGCCGCATGGGTGTCGACGAGCCGTCAAAGACCTTCCATGGGCGCGACCTCTTCGCGCCGGCGGCGGCGCGGTTGGCTCGTGGTGCCGACGTGCGTGATCTCGGCGACGAGATCGCATCGGACACCCTGGTGCCATGTCCATTGCCGGAATCGGTTTCCACCGTCTCAGGATGTGCGGGCCAGATCCTCCACATGGATCGTTTCGGCAACCTGGTAACCAACGTGCGGTGTGAGGACGAGCCCGAGATCGTGTCCGCGACATGGAGAAGCGGGCAGACCGCCCGGCGTGTCCAGACCTACGCGGAAGCGCGGCCCGACGAGGTGGTGTTGCTCGAGGGATCGGCCCGCTACTTCGAGTTGGCCGTCAACTGCGGGTCGGCGGCGGAGGCAACCGGCCTCGAACGAGGCGACATGGTCGAATTCAGCACGAATGAGGAATTAGGAATTAGGAATTAGGAATGTCACCCTCCAACCCGAAACGATGATGGCGAAGGGGCGGCCATTCCTAATTCCTAATTCCTAACTCCTAATTTGCGATGGCGTGCTTTACTCTTGACCCCTTAACCCTTAACCTTTTTTTGGACGCGGACGCGGACGCGGACGCGGGAAAGGAGACGGGTTATGGGCTTCGGATGGGAAGGCGACAAGGTGCGGCTGGTGCCGCTCGACCGCGACAAGCACCTCGGCAACGCGATCAAGTGGTTCAATGACCCCGAGGTCACGGAGTGGCTGGAGACCGGTGACTGGCCGCTGACCCGAGGCGCCGAGGAGGAGTTCTTCAGCGCCGCCGAACGGGCCGGGAAGGGAAGCGTCCAGTTCGCAGTCGAGAGCCTCCAAGGCGAGCACGTGGGGTTTTCGGGTTTGCGCAGCATCGACTGGCAGAGCCGGGTCGCGGTCTCGGGCAGCGTCATCGGCCGCAAGGACATGTGGAACAAAGGGATCGGCGGCGACGCGGTACGGGTTCGCAATCGCTACGCCTTCGAGGTCCTCGGTCTGCGCCTTCTCATCGCCACGGTCATCGCCGATAATTCGCCCTCGCTGGCGATGCTCGCCAAGGCGGGTTATGCCGAAGTTGGGAGGGTCCCGGAGCGCTACTGGAAGCGCGGCGCGTACCGCGACCAGGTCATCCTCACCCTCCACCGCGATAGCTGAGTCACGGCGCAAGTGTTGAGTTTTGAATTATGAGTTTTGAGTTGCATCCCCACCAACCCTCACCGAATTGGGGAACGGCGTCCATAACTAAAAACTAAAAACTCAAAACTGATGTGGTCGAATTGGCGGACTGCCCCACACGCTCGGCTAACATGTCTACCGTGATCGAAGATCCATCCTTCGAAGATGTCCTTGCCGCGGCGGAGCGGATCCGCGACCATGTCCACCGCACGCCGGTGATGACCTCAACAGCCATCGATCGCATCGTCGGCGCCGGTCTTCACTTCAAGTGCGAGAACCTGCAGAAGGTGGGGGCGTTCAAGGCGAGGGGCGCGACCAATGCGGTGCTCTCGCTCGACAACGTCTCGGCGCAGCGCGGCGTCGCCACCCACTCCTCGGGTAACCACGCGGCGGCCTTGGCCTACGCGGCCTCGATCCGCCATATCCCCGCCCACGTCGTGATGCCGTCGTCGGCGCCGCCGGTCAAGAAGGCGGCGGTTGCCGGCTACGGTGCTCTGATCACCGAGTGCGAGCCGACGCTCGAGGCGCGTGAGACCGTGCTTGACGAGGTCGTCGCGCGCACCGGTGCAACTTTCATCCACGCCTATGACAACCCAATGGTCATCGCCGGTCAGGGCACGGCGGCCCTCGAACTCATCACCGACGTGCCGGATCTCGATGCTGTGATCGCACCGGTCGGTGGCGGCGGGCTGATGTCGGGGACCGCGATTGCGGTGTCGGCGTCGCGTCCGGACATCGCTATTTGGGGTTCGGAACCGGCGGCAGCGGACGATGCCTTCCGTTCGCTCCGTGACGGCACGCTCTATCCGTCGGTGGCGCCGCAAACCGTCGCTGACGGTCTCTTGACCTCGCTGAGCGACCGCACCTTCCGCATTCTGTGCGAACGGCTCGAGGGCATTCTCACCGTCAGCGAGGAGAGCATCATCCGCGCCATGCGTCTCCTGTGGGAGCGCATGAAGCTGATCGTCGAGCCGTCGGGTGCGGTCCCGCTGGCGGCGGTGCTCGAGCACCCCGAGCGCTTCGCCGGCCGACGCGTCGGGCTCATCCTCTCCGGCGGTAACGTCGACCTCGACCACCTGCCGTGGTAGCCCCACCCGAACACACGCCGATTCGGCGAGCCGATCCTGAGGCATCTTGCCGCCCTCGCGATGGAACCCGGTGAAATGCAGGCGAGGTGGCGGAAGGGGAGACTTCGCACCTCGGAGTCGCGGAGGAACTGATCGGGGTCCCAAACGCGGCGCCGGGCATATTCGCGAACTCGGCGCCGGAATGGGTTATTCTGTCGCCCGTTGACTTCATCCTCCGAAAGGAATCCGATTGAGCCCTGACAGACCGACCCATCCCGATTTGAACGGGTTCGACGGGTGAGGTCCACGATCGCCCTCTTCGTCGTGCTCATGGCGGTGTGGCTCCTCAACTCCGGCCATTACACACCGATGATGATCTCCTTCGGGGTTGGATCGTGTCTGTTCGTCGTGTGGCTGAGCCGGCGGATGGGCATCGTCGACGACGAGGCGCTGCCGGTGCGGCTGATCCCGCGCGCCTTCCTCTACGCGCCGTGGTTGGCGAAGGAGGTGTTCACCGCCAACGTGGATGTGGCACGCCGGGTGCTGACGCCCGGGAAGCTCGATATCAGCCCCGAGCTGTTCCACGCCAAGACCACGCAAGCAAGCGACCTCGGGCGGGTCCTCTACGCGAACTCGATCACCCTCACTCCGGGAACGGTGTCGGTGCTGGTGCACGGTCGGTCGATCTGGGTGCATGCGATCGCCGAGGAGGTGGCCGAGGGGTTGATGGAAGGGGAGATGGACCGCCGCGTCACCCGATTTGAAGGTCTGCAGGAATCATGAGCATGTTCGGCGCCGCGACAGCGGCCCTCTTGGTATGCATGGCCATGACCCTGGCGCGATCTATCCTCGGTCCGACGGTCTTTGACCGGGTGCTTGCGGTCAACAGCTTCGGAACCAAGACTGTGCTCTTGATTGCAGTCTACGGCTTTCTGTCCGGCCGCCCTGACTTCCTCGATCTCGCGCTGGTGTATGCCCTGATGAACTTCATCGGCACCATCGCGGTGATGAAGTTCGCCCGCTTCGGCGACCTCGCCGGGATGGAAGACGACTCGGAGGAAATCCTGTGACGGATTTCCCGGTCACGACCGTTCTCGGCTGGCTCTTTCTCAGCGCAGGCTCCGCATTCGTTCTTGCCGGTGGGATCGGAATCCTCCGATTGCCCGATTTCTACACCCGCATCCACGCCGCCGGCATCACCGACACCATGGGGGCGTGGTTGATCGT
>Ga0164313_10003590_pt1 | contig 13797 bp, 4 predicted proteins | sample GuaBasSedimGuay4_FD_113735 | JGI IMG/M metagenome (GOLD analysis project Ga0164313, IMG submission 113735) | Subseafloor sediment microbial communities from Guaymas Basin, Gulf of California, Mexico - Guay4, Core 4569-4, 0-3 cm | ecosystem: Environmental > Aquatic > Marine > Hydrothermal vents >... | reverse complement strand
CCATTTCCCCTCCTGCCCCGGAGTCGAGGCGACCAGGTCAGCCAAAATTTCGGGCTTGTCTTTCATCGGATAGCGCTTCGAGACAGAACGAAAGCGCGCAAGATAGGAGTTGCCCAGCGCAGAGCTCAGCCCATAACGCTGGTAGGCTTCCTCATACATGCCTGACGAGATCAGAACTTCCTCGCAGACCTGGTCAATCACCGAATCCGGCTGATTCAACCCTCGCGAAGCCTCGGCATACCGGATGGCCTCCGACTTTTTACCCTGTGCCAGAAGCGCCTCGACTCCATAGCGCCGGTAATGCCACATCGGAAATCGACACAATTCCAGTAATTCGAGTAATTCTTCATACCGGCCCGCCGCCAACAGGCAGGACAAACACGCCGTGGTACCACCGAAATAATTACCCGGATTTGGGTCTGTCCAACAAAACCTCAGCGTGGAAACCAGGTCATCTGCCCACTTCCCTGCCAAATCTGCTGACCCGCAAAGCTCGCCCCAGCGATCACCCACCGGGCCAAGGTACTCGACCCCATCTTCTTCCATGGCCCGCCAGAGCCGGTCGAGCCACCGTTTGCGCAGCTCTTCGTCTGCAGGGGCATTGACGACGATGGGTACTAACGCATCCAGGGATTTATTGACAGCGGAACCCAAAGCGCCGCTGGAGCTGTCCACATGCTCCAGGGCAGGCCAGATCTTTTCCATCAGACGGACCGCGCCCTCGGCCCCGAGAATAGGATCCTTTTTCGCTACTTTCTTAATCTCTGAAACCGCTTCACGCAGGCGCTGGCAAGCCAGCTTGGATGCCTTCCAACTGTAACCCCCGGCCCTAAACCGGGCGGGAAAGATCCATTTGTGTTTTGCGGGCTTATCCAAGCCATAACCTCAGTGTGCTAAATCTGTATCAAACACTAATCTATTGAGAGCGAATATCTGTCAGCCAATTTTTCAAGTTCTCTACATGTCCTGGTCAACATCGACCTACACCTGAAGCCCTACTTGCCACCTTACGAGTGTATGTCTGTTCAGAAGGGCAGCCGAATGCCCGGGTAATCAATGAGCATAAACTAATGCATTTACGACTGTGGCCATTAGCTTATTCTAACGACTTCATCAATTTCTTTAGTTCCCTTGAATCCTTATATTGACTGCGCAGAATTTCCACATCGGTTTCGTTCAATTTCTCGGCATCAACGTGGGCTAACGCGCTCTCTCCGCATAATTCCCGAGCTACTCGTACAATATTCGATTTGATTGTTTTCGAGGGATACATAGAGAATGAAAGCATCAAACTTCGGACGAGACTGGCTTGGAGATCGGTGGATTTAAGGATATCCGTAATTTTGGAGGTGTCGCCCAGTATTGCCTGTGATGTCGTTTCACCATCCGGCAGTAACAGCACCGTTGGAATAAGGTGGATTAAAAATTCGGGAGTCAAAGTGGCCTCGTTTTTTAGTACCTGCTGCCAGAGACGCACTTTGTGACTATCGTGCATAATATCAGACGAAATACTCGACTCTAGCACCAACTCGAGGTCTTGACCCTGGTTTTTAACCCATAAATCAAGTGCATGGTCTGGGGCGGTTTCAGTGCCGGACAAGCCTTTATCCAATATTGCTTTCGTAGCCCCTATTCTCGTGTCTATATCCGTGCTCTGAACGACAGACTTAAATACGTCAGACAAATACTCAGAATTCTCTGCGGTCTCCCAATCAAAGCCGTCGAGAAGGTTGGCTATGTGTGTCTCACTTAATTTTGCATACCCGTCCTTAAAAGTGCCAATGGCTTCCTCTGGAGAAAATGCCCAAACAGCACACGCCGCTGAAGCCACATCCACACTACGCTCTTTCGCAACGATATCGTTTTCAACCATTGAAGCCATAGATTGTAAAATTCCGCGTCTAGAGTCGCCAGGATGACCAGTTACAAACGCCAACGCTTCCGTAAATATTTGATCTGGGTCGTAGGGACTAAGATCGGCATCTGACCGAGGCCACCTGCGATTCATTTGAGAATGCAAGAATGAATAATGAGCCACTTGATTTTTTGCATTGGTGAATAGCGTATGCAGAGAATTTCCGAGCACATTTTTCGGTGTATGGTGAAGTATCTTGGCAACGGCAGGGAACACCTTATTTAGATAATCATTTTGGTTCGCGTGAAACTTGGCAATCTGCGGCCACACTTCGCTCAAATGTTTAATAACTATTGGATCATTCTGGCACTCACTCGGGAATGCGCCCAACAAGCACCAATAGCTCTCTTTGGTCTCTTCATCGAAATCAGGCGATGAAACAATGGATGCCAACTGGGTACCAACATTAACTCTAGCATTTTCCGGTAAAGATGAGAGTCGAGCTGAAATAATTTCGATGCAAGATTTGGGTAGCCCTGACAGCAGGCGATCCGTCCAATCCAAGTAAACAACTTCAGATGATCCGTCGTCATCCCCTTCCATAATTTGTAGTAGCGTAATGGACGCTTCTTCGTTGACATCTTCGACACTCCAATTTATGCAAAGCGTTGCAACCTCATCTCTAACACTTTTGTCAAAATTATGGAAATATTCGGATAATATTGAAATTAGGGTAGCGTTGGCGGAGTCATTGTCCAGCTCCCAGTTATCATCTTCTAATTCTCGCTCTAGCCGTCCAACAAAAGCTAAAGTGAATGCAGATATTTCGTTGGCATCCGATGATGACATGTATCGGTTTGCCATCTTCCAACTGAGCTCCGCCGCATTGGGGTATTGCAGTGAAACAAAGCTTGTGAGTATGGGCCACAGCAGCTCGCGCGATGACTCGCCACGAGAACCAAGGTCTTCGAACACTTTCTGGGCTCGAGCCAGTGAATGCTCCACATCAAATGCTGGGGATACCTCTGAATGCAGCTCCGCTGACAACACATTCGCATATTCATTTCCCAAGCTCGGGAGGAGATGTTTTTCATGCTTTTCAAGCCACCCTTCCAGCTCCTGATGAGGGAGTTGACTCTGCCTTTCTCCTATTTTTACTATACGTGTTAATAGCCAATCCAGAAGCCTGCGATCGGAATTATCCTCAAGGCCAACACTACCGCGCACTGGCAATACCTGTGAGACAACCTGTCTAGTAATCTCGACGGCCTCCTCTAGGCTGGGGGACTCCTGTGTCTCGAGTAGAAATTGAATATCCTCATCGATCGCTAAAGTATCGTCGACCATGCGAGAGGCGATAGCCCTTTGATCCTCCGGCAAAGCTTTAGTAAGGATATCACCAATCCTACTCACCCCAAGCTGGAATCTGAGATCCTGCTCATCATTGAGGGTGCGGCAGAGTTGTCCTATCAATAGTCCACGCATAGTATCTGGGGTGCGTTTTGCTAGGTCCGCTATCACGCGGGAAGAGTTGATCTGACGAGGCTTCGTCTCAAAGCGAAGTCCTTCCGTCATGTTATGGAGAAGTCTCACTTGCTCTACCGACAGCATCGAACTATCTGCGTGCCTACCTAACCCTTCTAAAACACCGAAAGTGTCGCCCGATACCATCGAATTGTATATATCACGAGATTTCGCTCCATATTCTCTCGTAATTGGATCCTCAGACAGAAAGAGAAGGCTCTCCAATGAAGGTGGCCATCGTATTCCATTAAGACTAGCAAGGTATTGCCTGAGTGCCCGATGCCTTGGGAGAATCTGGAACGAGGCATCCTCTGTATCTGGCCCCCTACAGTAGTATTTTTCAGCTAAAAGTTCCTGCGTAGCCACTGGCTGCTCGCAAACTTTTCTCCCGCGAACCATGACATCGGTCATCCGGTGGACCAGCGACGGGTCTTCCTGTAGGTGCATATAGAACTCGGGGAAACTCACTTTGAGCGCACACAGTGCTCCCAGAGAGATGGGATGTGCTGTCACTGCCCCCTCGTGAAGGCCGCCCGGTAGTTTTGAGCCAAGCTCCTCAGTTTCTCGCTTATTGGCAATCCACCAGGACTGTGCAAATGCGTTGACGATTTGTAATGCGTTTCTAGGGTTCTGAACGCCCACATGGATCATCCGGTCAACCACAGTTTCGACAGGTACGTCAGCAGTGTCTAAGTAGTCGACGATTTGCGGAAGCGAATTCATTCTGCTTATCGCATATTGCCTCATGTCTTGTCGCGGAAATGGCGGTATCTCTAGTCGAAACTGGAATATGCGATCAAGATAGCGGCGGGCATCGGATTGTGTGAAAACAGCGCCGGGCATATCTTCCTGCCGGTGTCTTCGTGCCAAGGCATCAGCTATTCTAGACTCGTCACAAGAAATCACGAATACCATTCCAATCCCATTTGGTAGCTTTTCCTCAGGTATTTCCATGAATGTCCTGATCGCATCAAGGCCCAGCACCATCTCTTCGGCAGACAGCCTGTCAAGGTCGTCAATAAAAACGACAAGTCTTTCGCACTTCTTACCGGTGAATTTATTTTCATTAAACTCGGACAGCTGCTGGAGCAAAAGGTCTTCATATTCCTCGGCACTGGTACTGGGCAGAGAAATCTTGTTTATGGGTCTTGTGGTCGACACTGCCCCAAATGAAATATTTTTAACCAAAAAGGGTAAAAGCGATGTGAGAAACAAGCTGCTAGCCACTTGTATCCATTTCTCGTCCAACTCGATAAAGCCAAGCGCTAAATACGTTAACCAAAAAAATACTGCTAGAATTATTGTTAGAGGTATCAAGGGCAGACCCCATGCTCTAAATACCTCCCCGGTATACTCTCGCCAACTCAGTTTTTGATCGGCTGTTTCATTGATCTGACGGAACAGTCGATCGCGGATGTAATCCTCACTACCACCCAACTCTTGAAACACATGTCGGATCAGTGCTCGCTTAACATCTTGCTCCATACCCCCGAAGCGCCAGGCATTGAAGGTGATACAGTGAAACCGTTCGGAACGACTTAAACCAGCAGAATTCCTTTGTTCGTCGTTGTCAAGATCCCTAGTGTAGAGATTTTTGATTGAACTTTTTCCCGTTCCCCAACCACCCAAAAGCCCAACGCTATATGGTGGCTTGTGCTCTTCAGACTCTATGATGCTCCTCAGCGCGCTTGCGAAGTGCCTATGGCCAAAAGCATCCTGATCGGGCGAGACTATTTGACGGTCTAATGCAGAGGGCATCTTGAAATCTGGGTTGGCCATTATTAAATTCTCAGTCAGTAAAAGTTATCGTTCTGTTATTTGAGCATGCAATAATCTATGTAGCAGGTTCCAGATCACCAATTTTGTAATGTGCGATCTTAGCGTTCATTCGATGCAAGAACTAATCAACCCCCAGCGCCTTAAACACCGCATCAACAGGATCCGCATAAAAGCTTGTCTGGAACTTAGTGAACAGCTCAGCCGGAATAGTGGGAATGTCGGCAGCGCTACTCATGGGCAGTGCCACCCGCTTGCCGCCGGCATCAAATGCTACCTGCAAGCATTCAGCTATGCTCTCTACGGGGGTTACGCTGCCCCCGAGACTCATGTCGCCTAAAACTACCATCTGGCTCTGAATAGGTTTACCCAGTAGGCCGGACGCAAATGCTACGAGGCTGGCCAGTCCCAGATGGACATTGGGTCCCGTATTCTGTAATTCTACAACAGATACATGAAAATCGCGGTCCATTACCTTTGCACCGGCGCTTATACGGCCTGAGTTGGCTTTAAAGAAATCGAAAGCGATCTTAATCTGTTCTTTTGCAGCGTTGGAAGAGCCGAGACCCGACATTGCGAGTTTCCCGGTACCCTTGGTGACTTGCAGCTCTAAACGATAGACCCCGGGCATTCCTTTACTACTCAAGCCAATGGTATGAACAAAACCGGGCTTACCTGGCCCCTCGGGTATCAATCCCCCCCCACCTTGTTCTTTGACTGATACAAACTGCTCCTCCAGGGTTTCATTGTCGATATAGCTGAAATGGACATCATAAAACTCCATCCCGCCGATCTTCTTAAGCTGTTCTTTTACACGCCGGCGCACCTGCAGTGCGTACTCCAGACATTCCCGGACATCGTCTTTGTCATACTCACCATGTGGGTGCAGCAGTTTGATCAGGCCGGAAACGGTCTTGCGGACGGCAATCACATCCCGCTGGTTCAGGTTATTGCCTAGCTTGAAATACTTATCAATAGCATCGGCGAAGCTGCGTTTACGCATTTCCCGGTAAAATTCAGCCAGGTAATCGACGATGAGGCCATATCTGTCGGTAAAGAACTCTGGCCGCATCTTGGGTATTTCCCAACCAGGTATATAGGCGTGGAAGCGATCAAAAAATGCCGCATCAATCATTGCCTCAGGAAAAGGTGCCAACAAATGGCTAGTCTTCACCAGCGACTCGACACTTTGATTGATGTTGCCGACGAAGACCATGGAGGCTGAGGCTTCCATCTGCTCTCGGCCACGGGCAAAAGAGCCGGACGCCATGTAGTCCTTCATGATTTGTACGCCGTCTTTATCCTTAAACGAGATGCCAGCCACCTCGTCAAAGGCCACCAGATCCCACAGACCAACCAGGCCTATCTGGCGTGAACTCATGTTATAGAACAAGTTAGCGACTGTGGTTTGGCCTCCAGAAACCAAAATGCTGTTCGGTGAGCATTCCTTGTAAATATGGCTCTTACCGGTATTACGTGGACCCAGCTCACAGACGTTGTAGTTGTTCTCGACAAAAGGAATCATCCGCGCCAGAAGATGCCATTGAACGTCAACGTCAAGCACAGAGGGTTCCATACCAATAGAGCGCACCAAGGTCTCACGCCACTGATCGGTAGACAGGGCCTTGCGCCCAGCAAACAACGCTTGCATATCCATGTTTGGCATTTGAATGGGTTTTATCAGAGTCACTCCAAATGGAGATTCCTTCTGGCCCTCTTCATGGTAATAACTCAGCGTGGCGATGGCCCAGATGCCGCCTACCAACAATTTTTCGTATTCTTTGACAATTCCGGCTGAAATCTCCGCGCCCCTAATACCCAGGTTGCTGAAAGAAGCCTCATACCTATCTTTTTTCTCATTAAGCCTGACTGTTACACGGTCAATAACTTTGTAGGTGCCACGCTCCCTGACAAGGGACTTAACCTTCTCCGCTTCATCCGGGCGCACATAGTTCTCAGTCAGCACTGTCTTTACATTGGTCAGGCCCTGCTGCACAACCTCCGGATCATCCGAAGCACAGTACATACCCAGAAGGTACTCGAGGACATAAACCGGTACATTCGCGCCCTCTTTGAGCAGTTTTGTGAGGTCTTTTCGCACCACTCGCCCACCGAAATGTTCGTTGAGCAAATCATCCAGGTCTTTTTCGTCGGCAATATCCATTAGCACTCCCAATTCTTAATTGAAGTCGTCGGTAAACGCTAGATCGATTGTAACTCGATAGCGTTCAACCTCTGTACCGAGGTCTTTATCTTTAATAATTAGAAAATAGTCTTTTTTACGATCATAATTTGAGCCCGAGAGTGACAGCGGGACCTGCTTTACGCGATCTGACATAGAGTCACTCGTGCTATCGAAAGTGACAGCTTCTTCGCTGGACACTTTTTGATCGGCATCATATATCGCCACCGAGATCGTCACTGGAAGCACCTTATCGCTAACGGTCTCCGTCTGCATCAGATCAAAGCGTTGAATATTATTGACCATCTTCAATGAGGATTTTGTCGAGATAACACCTACTTTGCGCTTTGTACGCTTCTCCGCCTTATCACCTCGTAATTGACGTATGGTCAGCACCGGGACAACAATCTCTTGGGGCATAACGCCACCATGCACAAATCTAGCGCCACCCACAAAATGAAAACGATTAGCTCCCTTGGGGACGTAAAAATCAGTGTCCGATACTGTGCCAGCGGTAAATTTGGTGGAACCGCTCCAGGCGTCGTTTGTGGATTGCAGCCCATGTCCGATGACGTAGCGCTTTTTACTCTTTAAGGCATTCGAAGGCTTTTCGGCCATGGATGTACGATCTGCGGCTTCCAACTTACTCTGCTGAAACAAAAATCCATGGTCGGCTGTGACCACGACAGTTGACGTATTGAAGTGCATCATCACCTTGCGGCTAAGCTCTGTTAGCTCATCAATGGCGTGTTCCACTGCCCGAAAGGTATCAGACTCGGTAGATGCACTATCACCTGTGGCATCCACCACGTTGTGATAGACGTAGACGAGGTATTGATCCTTCAAAGCCTCCCTGCCCTCGTCTCGTGACCACTGCTTCACCTCATCAGCCCTAACCGCCATACCTCCTCGGGCCGCCAAAATCTTATTGCGATTTGCCGTGCCTTTGCTGGATTGGCCATCGACGAATACATCATCACTCACACCCTCACGGTACTCCAGGCTCGAGTGTGGGAGTAAAGACGCCATGCCCAGTGTCGTGTAGCTAGGCACAACACCCAACTGGCTGCTAAGTGTGGCCTCGCTGTAACGCTTCTCGTTGATGCGATCCTTGAGCTCCACCGCGGCTTCATAGCGGAATGCATCACTGATAATCACAACGATGCGCCGTGGCGTCGCATGACCCAATACCGGGTCAACATTTTGCTGGAAGAAAGACTGCTGATTAGGCACATCCGGCACATGCCAGGCGGCCAAACGATTTTCGGCCTCAACTTTATCGCCCCAGTTTTTAGCTAGATTGTCGATATACCAATTGGCATAGCACTGCTCTACTTCATCATCGAGCTTTTTCAGCAAGTCTACGTGGGCTCGGAGAGAGGCTTCATAGTAATGCCGATAGGCCATGTCAAACTGATACAAATCCGTTTCATAGGCCTTATAGATGGCCTCTGTACTCGGGTAATGAAAGCCCTCAGTATGTTGGGTGCGCAATTCATATAAGGTGATAGCAGACGACAACGCGGTGTAGATTGTTCGATATTTACGCCGAGTATCGTCATCTTTGTGCCGAGAGGCCCAATAGCCATCCAAACGATGTGCGATCACACTAGAGAATTCTGCAAGATTTCTCGCACCCGCCTGGGGAATCGCACTGGCGATATCTACAATCACCTTACGTTCCACCGCCTCAAACGTGGCTACCTGGGCCAATGTATCAATGGTTAAGCCATCCAGCCTCTCATCTATGCGCAACGCCTGAGATACCCAGCTAGAGATCACATCAAAAGATTTGTAGTAGCGCGAGCTATCGCGCCAACGCGACAGCAGCGCCCTGGCGCTAGCCCTGGCGGTTTCCGACGGAATCGATAGCTCTTGGGCCCAGCCCGGTACATTTGAAATGCTTTCACAGAAGCCGGTGGTTAACAGCCGAATCAAAAAAATGCCAAAGTTGAGCGGTGCATCGCCAGCCAATTCTTCGACTGAAGCGGGATAACCCACCTTCGCTTTCAAACCCTTCACCAGCGCTGGCATCAGGCCATACTTAGCAAGTTCGTCAAAGGAGGCAGGGTTAGCCTCAAGCCCCAAATCATTGTCTACGGACTGTTCAGCCAGGGAAAACAGAATGTGCGGTATATCGCTATTCTCCGCTTTTACTACAGCGGTGATCATGGCCAGGTCGATATCGATTTCGTTAGCGTCAGCTTGCAACCACTTCTTGAGAGCGCCGATGCGTGCCTTGCTACCCAAAAACTGCTGGCGCGTCGCCAGGTGCTCTCGAAGCCCCTGTTGCTGCAGCCCCAGGTCATTAAAGATGATTGAAATACGGTCTGCGTAGAAACAGCGCGAGTAGAGTTTTATATCGAGCAGCCAATCCTTATCCTCATCGGGCTCAGCGTAGGGGAAATACAGCAAGTATTTGCCGGTGGTATCCTCTAGCTCCAATTTCAATTTGGTTGCGAGCGCCGACTCAGACTGCATATTCATCACCTGCACGTCAGGCAAGGCAAGGCCCGTCACTTCCTCCTGGAAATCGGCTTCCGGGTCATACCAAAACACCAACCGGTGACCTTCGCTCTCAAATGCCTTCAGCAAGCCTTCTTTTAACTGACTTTCATTCATACTGGGTTCTTACCTGTTATCGCTTTCACATCAGCCAGTAGGTCGCCAAACTTACCGTAGTTCACCTTCACACCGTCATCCAAATCCAGACTGATGCGGTGATCGGCGTAGTGGCGGAGTTTTTCATCAAAAGAGCTCAACTCGGCCTGTTGCTTGTGTAGGATATCGATTTTCTTCTGGAGCCCCTTGATTTCGGCAGTGGCGCCGCTGGCATCCTTGTCTTGCTCCAGCTTTTCGACATGGCTAGAGAGCTTTGAGGTGAGCGAAATGACGTATTCGGTACGCATTCTGGCAAGAGTACCTTCGTTGTACCGGTGCAAGTAAACCAAGCATTGGAAGGCTTTCTGTTTGCCACTGCTAAACAACCAGTGAATAGGCCGTTTCTTGTAGGTCTGCATGTGATCTTTATAAAACTTGTTACACAAATACCGACGGATAGTATCTCGGCTGGACTCACCTTTCTTGGGCGACAGGTTATCGGCGAGGAAGTCGAGATTGGCCTGCAGGTGACTCTTATCCCAGGCCACCGAGATGAACTCGACCAGCCGCTGTGCCGCATCGTCATCGAACCATTCGGTGTCAGTGAGCGGGATGATACCGTCGTCGTCGGCCGGGAAGGTGGGGTAGCGGCTGGGGTCGAAGCCCTCGTTCCCACTGTGGGCATAGATGAGACCCGGCGCATCCAGGCTGTAGCGGCCCATCATGCAGCCGATGGCGTAGGAGACCAGCTCATCCATGGTGTTCTGGCGGAAGCGGGTCCACTGCTCGTCTTCGGTGAGCTTGCCACCGTAGCGGTAGGCGGGATTCACCGTAAGGGTGATCTGCCCGATGGGGACGTCGGGGGTGAGCTCGTCCGCCAGGCCGTAGGCGTCGATAAAGAGGCGGTTGTTCTCCTCTTCGAGACGCTTCATCTCGGCGGTGGTACCTTTGTTCTGGGTGATCCAGGCGATGTAGCTGGATTCGAGGGTAGGGGTCAGCTCGGGCGCGGTCGTCAAGAGGGGAAGAGATTGAAAGTCCCAGGAGCGTTCGTAGGCGTCCCAGTCCGCCCGCGACGTGTTAACGGCCCTGCACACACCATCTTCGCTCCTTGCAGAAAGTGCGATGGGAACGGCACCGACTATTCCAGGCGGGAAGTTAACTGTCGGACTTGTCAGCGACAGAAACAACTCGCAGCACTTACTGTTCAGGCAACCAAGAAGCGAAGCGCTGCTGACCCCAGCTGGATACAACGCAAGCCCCGCCATGTTAGGTATCGATCCATCTGGGGTATAACGAAAGCTAACTTGGGTTGACGTTATTCTTGACCAAGAAATATTCTCCCTGAAGTAGTTGTCCCTGCCCGTGACGGAGGATTTATCGAAGGCGAGGAGTTCTGCGCCGCCATTCCAATACTGAAGCACCTCCTCGCAGTTTCCATACCATCGGCGGAAAGCACCACCCTTTGTATGCGCAAACCAGTTCGCGGAATCACTCTGAGTAAGGTTTGTACCCGAGTGCGACACTTCGTACCATTTTCTGATGAATCTGTCGTTGTCACCGGTCTTGAGTCCTTCCTGTATCGTCGAATAGTCCGAAAGAGGTCGGCACTGATAGCAATCTAAGATGTTACCGCTAGCCCAATAGACGAGCGGGCTCCCAGGAATCTTACTGAAGTCATCTTGGTCGGCCTCGTAGAGCCATCCACAACTTCGATTCTGAAGGGCTTCAAGCGTTCGCGGCCCTTGGTTCTTGACCCCAGGGAAATCCGTCAGCCGTACGAATGATGCCTTATAGCTGGCTTGATGCCTCTTGCGTACTACGAAGCTACAAACATGAGCTTTGGCACCGTCAAAGGCGTCGTAGTGAAGCTGCACCAGGGACTGAACGGAGTGCTCGGCAAGCAAGAGCCTGCGCAACTCTTCATAAGAAGAAATGAACATCCAAACAAAGGAGGTCATAATTCCTGAGAATCCATGCTCCTTTGTGAGTGTCATCATTCTCACGATGAAAGCGGAAAAGAGGTCCCTGTCATAGAAACGATAGTTGCGTTTCACCCATGTCTTCAGCGCAGCGTTGAACGACCTAGAAGCCATGTATGGCGGATTCGCCACCACCGCGTCGTACTCCGCTGCCAATAGCTCGGCCTGCTGCACCAGCGGTCCCAGCCGCTTGAGCGCGTCCGACAGAAAGAGGTCCAGACTGGTCGCCTCGCTCAGCTGCTTCAGCGCCGGTAGCTTCTTCGCCAACTCCTCCGACACCTGAATCAACGACCCAAACGTCGTCGCGTGCTCAAACAACCGCTTCAGCTCTGTGAGGTCTCCCGGCTTCAGCCCGTAGTCTTGGAGCTCCACCCCCTTGGCCAATCCCTCAGCGTCGAACCCAGCGCCATCCACCAGCGCCATCACATTGAGCTTCACGCCCCGCTCAAACAGCCGTCGGTCATCCGCCCGCCCCTTCATCATCAGCGCAAAGCCCGTCAGCTGCGCCGCTCGCTCGTCTATGTCGAGGCCGAAGAGATTCTTCTCCAGGATCAGCTGCGGAACGTCTCTTTGTCGATACCCGCGCTCCAGGTAGATGGCCTTGAAGAGCTCATAGGCCTCCACCAGGATGTGACCGGAGCCACTGGCCGGGTCGATGAGGGTCAGCTCCTCGGGGTTGAGCTTGCCCGGTGTAACGGCCGCGAGCTGCGCCTTGACTTCGTCGGTCTGCTCGGCGGGCTCGATGTAGTACTCCATCTGCCCTTTGAGAGGCGACTGCGGATAGGTCGCCAGCCACTGCGCACCCAGCGAGTTCTGCACCATGTACTTCACAATCCAGTTGGGCGTGAACAGCTGGGTCGCCGCCGGAATGTCTTCCGAGGCCACCACCTTGCCCATGACCTGGTCCTTCTTCTCAGAGATGTAGAACTGGTAGAGCCAGCCGATGACCTCTATATTTGTCCAGTCTTCCTCGGGAATGGCGTTGACCAGTTCCTTTATCAGGGAGTCAGTTTTGGTGAGGTTTTCGGGTAACAGTAACTCGGTGGCGTCATCCAGGGGCTCAAAAAGAAAGGGCATTGCCTGGTGTAACGCACGACACTGGCCCAATAGTAACTCGCGATAAAGTTCCTCGTCCTTGGTGCCATCTAGCTTGAGCTCTCTTACTCGGCTCATATCTAGCCCGGGAAGATCAATATCCAAGCAGTCTTCCAGGATCTGGTAGCCATTATCTTGCTCAGGGTGGCTCAACACCCGTCGCCCATGCCCCAGATAATCAGCCAGCTCCATGTAACGAATCGCACACAATCGGTTGAACCAGCTGTAGGCTGCTTGTTCTATCGCGTGGTGGAAGCCACCCTGCGCGACTTGCTGTACCAGTGCCTCACGCGATTTGGCGATAGATGCAGAGAAAGGACGATCACCTATGAGAGCCACATCACCCTTGATCTCCAAAGGCAATGTTCCATTTGCGGTAATGCCGTACTTTGCCGCCTGCTTGGTCATCGCTGCGATGAAATCGGTGCGTGCTTTTGGGGCATATTTGGCTATATGGGAGGTATTCATTACTTCAATCCGTTATTCAAAGTTAAAGCCCTGCTGATCCATAGTAGGAATGTCTGATGTGTAACTGAGCAGACGCCCCTTACGCTTCAGTACACCTTTATCGACGGCCTGGTCCAGCCATTCTCGGATCTGCTTTTGCTTCAAATCCTTTCTCAACTCCTTGAGGTCAGAAAACGTTACTTCGCCGTTTTTTAGTATCTGTTCAGATACTGATTGCATGAAATCGTCAAAAATTGGCTCTGGCTCTGGCTCTGGCTCTGGCTCTGGCTCTGGCTCTGGCTCTGGCTCTGGCTCTGGCTCTGGCTCTGGCTCTGGCT
>Ga0164313_10003589_pt1 | contig 13798 bp, 17 predicted proteins | sample GuaBasSedimGuay4_FD_113735 | JGI IMG/M metagenome (GOLD analysis project Ga0164313, IMG submission 113735) | Subseafloor sediment microbial communities from Guaymas Basin, Gulf of California, Mexico - Guay4, Core 4569-4, 0-3 cm | ecosystem: Environmental > Aquatic > Marine > Hydrothermal vents... | reverse complement strand
AGTAATGGCAATAAACAGCAATATGTAGAAGGAGTTATGCAGACTATTCCTTTTAAGGGACATGTTAAACATATTTTAAATGAAATTAAAGAAGGTATTCAGTCTGCTTTTTCTTATTCAGGAGCCATTAATACAAGAGAATTTAAAAAAAGAGTAAGTTGGAGAGTTATTAGTGATGGCTCTCAAAAAGAAAGTAAATTATAAGGGGATTAATTTGAATAAACCAAGTGAACTTAATAGACTTAAAGGACTAGCTGTGTATTTAAGTGGGCCTATAGATTTTGCAGAAGATATGGGTTGTAAATGGAGAAATGAGTTAACATCATTTTTAGAAGATATGAATGTTAAAGTCTTTAATCCTCTTAGACATGCTTTTGTAGGAGCCGACAAAATACCTGAAAAACGAATTAGAATGGATAAATTACTTACTGAAGAAAAATTTACAGAATTACATAAGGAAATGAAAGAACTTGTTCATATGGACTTACGAAGTGTAGATTTAGCATCATTTCTTATAGTTTATTATGATTCAACAGTTCCTATGTGCGGAACTTTAGAAGAATTATTTAAATGCAATATGCAGGTTAAACCAGTATTGCTTGTGCATAAAGAACCTAGAAAACAATTAAGTTCATGGTTGTATGGAAGATTGCCTCCCGAACATTTTTTTGCAAGCTGGGATGAACTTAAAGAATATCTAACATCTATAAATTCAAATCCTGATTATGAATTTACTAAAGCAGACCGTAAGAGATGGTTGCTTTTTCAATAAGCTGATTTATCAAAAACATTTAGCAAGTTCTTTAATAACATTTTTGGCTTGTTTTGGGGTCAAAGCATTCATAATGCATGTTTCATTACGTTCTACTTTCTTTTCAGACCAATCAGGATGCCAATGATGTAACGCCTCATGAATTAATCCAGAAATTAATTCTTTTCTGGGGTCAAGAATAATATGAATAGGGCCATTAACACCTTCTGTTTCGTAAATTGCACAAGCTCCTCGTAATTTTTTAATAACAATCCATTTAGAATGATGACGAAGTAAATATTTAAGTCTGCGCAAAATACGATCAATATCTTTTTTAGTGTAACAGATCCTAATATATTAATTCTTTTTTTACAGGAATTTGCCTTTATTATACAGAATTATTATATAATATGAAACAAAATCAACAAAGAATGGACGAAATTTCAATATATTCTAAAATACCTTTAAATAAAGAACTTATGGATAGACGTATTGGGTTTAACGGGTTGAGATTTGGCTTATTAAAGGATGTTTGTCGTCAATATGGCATAAAATACGAAATTCTTAATAATTGTATCAAATATACCGCCCCAAAATCCAGATTACAAATGTTTGTAGAAAAATTACACTTCTCATTAACTCCTTATTCTGAAAGTCAATATTAATTTTATTTGATTTTTCCTTGCATTTTCTTTTATTTTCTGTATAATACTCCTATCAATTAAGAAAGAAATATTATGAATTTAGAAATGTTAAAGAAATCAGATCGAATTATATTTGAATGTATAGCGGGAAGCCACGCATATGCTACCTTAAATCCCAATTCGGATATCGATGTCAGAGGTATATATATAAATCCTTCTTTTGATTATTTAGGATTAGATGAACCAGCTAATCAAATTGGAGACGAAAAACATGATATTACTTATTATAGTTTGAAAAGAATATTTGAATTACTTAAAAAAGCAAACCCTAATATAATTGAATTACTATGGATGCCTGAAGATTGCGTTAAAATTCAAACCCCTGTAATGACTGAATTAATTAAGAATCGTCATTTATTTATTTCTAAAAAAGCTTACCATACTCATTCAGGTTACGCTTATGCACAATTAAAAAAATGTATGGGCTCTAATAAAAAAGTACATAATCCTCAGCCGAAAGAACAGCCAAAAAAAGAGGATTTTTGTTGGGTTATAAAAGAAAAAAATATGGGAGGTGATTGGATTGGGGAAGGAGAAGATTATATTTTTCCTTTTCGCCCCCAATCCCTTAAATCAATACCAGATATGAATCTTAATAATTTTAAAGTTGCAGCCTTAGAACATGCAATTAATATGTATAGATTATATGAGGACCAAAGTAATAAGCCAAAAGGAGTATTTAGAGGGAATGATATGTTGGTTTGTGAATCAATTTCTTTTGAAGAAGAATTTGAAATATTTGCGGGTCTTCTTATTTATAATAAAGAAGCTTACGAAAAAGCAATTAAAGATCATAAGTCGTATTGGGATTGGATGAAGAATCGGAATGAATCTAGGTGGATTGATCAAGAAAAAGGAAAATTAAATTACGATCAAAAAAATGTTATGCATACTCTTCGGCTTCTTATATCATCAGAAAATATACTTATAAATGGAGAACCAATTGTAAGATTTAAAGGTGATAATCTTAAATACCTTATGAAAATCAGGGCTGGAGATTTAGAATACGAAGACCTTATGAAAGATGTTGAAGCAAGAATGGAACGGTTAAAAGACCTTTATGATAATACTGATAATATTCCTAATTCTGTTAATATAAAAACAATAAATAAATTATATAGGGAACTATCAAGTAGAGAATTATCTCACGAATAACACTTTAATAATAACAAGAAAAGACCTTATAAACAGTATTGACGTACTCCCCATGAATGAATTCGGGGGCTTTCTTCTCAAAGATTCGGTAAAATGGCGTCTTGGGTCGGAATACATGATAAAGTAATGATTGGTAATTATATAGTTGAAAATAAGGAAATAAATAATGATTAAAATGAGCAGAGTATGGTCTATGCCGAATAAAAATACTTTTTCGATTCTACCTATTAAAAAATTGATTCAACATTATATAGAATCAGAAAAACCAAAAATAATTATAGATCCATTCGTTAAAGATAGTGTATTTAAAAATTATTGTTGTAAAACCAATGATTTGAATCCAAAATGTGAAGCTACTCATCATTTAGAAGCTTTAGAATTTTTAAAAGAATTTGATGATAAATCTATAGATATGATATTATTTGATCCTCCATGGACAGTAAGGCAAATATCTGAATGTTATAAGAATATAGGTAGACAAGTTCATCAATCTGACACCCAATCATCTTTTTATGGAACAAGAAAAAAAGAAGTTACTAGAATTATGAAACCTGGAGGAATAGCTATTTGTTGTGGTTATAATAGTGGAGGAATAGGCAAAACTAATGGTTTTGAATTATTAGAAGTTTTATTAGTTCCTCATGGTGGTCCACATCATGATTCTATTGTAACTGTTGAAAGAAGACTAGAACCTATTCAGGAATAATTATCATACCATTCATAAATTGTTTTTCAACTTGTTCCCATCCTAAAATACAAAATCCATGAATGCCATAGGAGGCAGACCACGAGTTTTGCAAAAAAATTCCTGCGCTAGTTCCATAATCCGAGTAACCTGCAATGACCACACAATGTCCGCCGAGTTTCGTTGCCCCAGGAATATTTCTAATTAACCCTGTTTTCTTATCAACATAATTCCAATTTGTATCAATCATAAAGCCGCCTACAAACGGCCCAAATTCGTGAAGTGTAAATTTTATATCATTAATTGAAGAAGGAATGTATTTAGCTTTTCCTTTTAGAAAACCTAAATTTATTGCAGCTTGAACTCCAAATTTAGGCCATGTACCTTTAACATTAGGACTACCATCTAATTTTTTAGCTTCTGCATAAATAGCTGAGCCACTGAATTGTTTAGGATAATGTTCTCTCCTCCAATGCCAAAACTCCGCTAAGCCTGCACATGAGTAACCTACGCACTCAGATGTTTGACCTTGATCACTTGAAGCAACTAACATATCTCTATAATCTATTCTTCTTGGAGCTACAAATTTATGATCTGCTTTTACTAAATCGGCCCCCATAGGAATATCTGCAATTAAACATCCACCAGCTTTAAAATTAGTTTTATTATATTTACTGAATTTGTTAAACCATCCCATTTTAATTCTCCTTTTCTTGTTCTTGATTTATTAAGCATACATTTGTTATTATATTAATAGGAACAAAATTTGTAAAAGAATTAGTATTCATTAATGGGGGCCGTATATCTGGATCTTCTTTTACTGTGGAACATCCATTAAATAAACTAAACAAACTTAATAAACAACAAGTAATTAATATGGTAAATAATTTATGCATCACATCGTATAAGTTTCAATATTCTTTCCGCTAAAATTTTCTTGCCCTATTTTATGCCACAATAATTCAGTTCCATTTGTTGTTTTAAACCAACCCTCCAAAATAAGTTGACCTAAATGAATTCTAGTATGACAATTGGGGCAAATATTACATAAATTAGAAGGATGATTACAATTAGGAATTTTTCGTCCAGCAATATGATGTTCTTCTAATGGATGTTGTTTATTACATATTAGGCATTTAGCTTTGCCTGATTTGTTGATAATCTTTCGTATTTTCTTCGTAATACCATATCTTTTCATAATCTTTATTTCAAATAAATCATTCTAATTCCTTTTTTTTAAGTATAATATACATATATAATTATTGAAGAAAGGTATACTATGTGGCAACAACGAAATCATAATGCTGATTTAGAACAAGCAATTTTAAATCAAAGCGAAGACAAAAGCAAAGGTAAAAATAAATTATTAGCTCGGTTATTAGCTCAACGAAAAATAAACCCTAACGATATAGACGGGTTTATTGAAGCGTCTTATAACGATATGACCCATCCTCATTCCTTTGTAGATATGGAAAAAGCAGTAGGGGTATTTACAAAAGTTGCACAGAATAATGGTAACGTTGCAATTATAGGGGATTATGATGCGGATGGAATAATTAGTTCTGCAATGCTGAAAGAGGTTTGTATATTTTTAGATTTACCTTGTCATGTTTTTCTTCCATCTCGTATTAAACATGGGTATGGTTTAAATCCTGAAACATTAAAAGATTTTAAAGCAATAATGACTGAGAAAAATTATAAACCTGATTTATTATTTGTTGTTGATTGTGGTTCTAATAATGAAAAAGAAGTTTTAGAATTAAAAGAATTTGGTGTTTCTAAAATTATTATTATAGATCATCATATTGTAGATCAGAATAAAATTTCTAAATCAGCAGATGCATTAATTAGTTGGCATTTATCTAATCATGATGAAATGTGCGCTTGTGGAGAGGTTTACCAATTCATAAGGGCGCTTAGTATGGTAACAAAAAAGATAAATCCTATAGAATTTTTATCGTATGCGGCTTTAGGGACGATAGGAGATGTGAGCCCTCTTAAAGGAGATAATAGGCTTATAGTTAAAAATGGACTTTCAACATATGCATTAGATCATGTTGTAGGTCATGGGTTAACATCTTTAATAAAAGAATCACAAGTAAATGCTAATACAATAACCCAATCAGATATTTCATTTAAAATTATTCCTCGTATTAATGCAGCAGGAAGAATGTCGGATCCGTATTTAGCTTATAAATTATTTATAGAACCAAACAAAAAAGAAACAAAAAAAATTGCACAAGTATTAACTAAGTGTAATAACGCCAGAAAATCAATACAAAAAATTATTGAAACAGAAGCGACAAAAGAAGTATTAGATCATTCCGACAGATATAAACATGGTATTCTTCTTTATAATCCTAAATGGGCATTAGGGGTTTTAGGTATTGTAGCGTCAAAAATAGAAGAAATTTTCGGAAAACCAACTTTGATTCTTGGATTAAATAAAACTAAAATAAAAGGAAGTGGAAGAAGTAATGTTCAAACTGATCTAAAATTTATTTTAGATAACTGTAGTGATCTTTTTGAATCATATGGGGGACATACAGTAGCGGCAGGTGTAACATTGAAGCCAGATATGATAGAACAAGCTAATGATCAATTTAATAACGCATGCAAGGTGTATAAAGAAAAACATAATATTACAGAAGATATAAGACTTTATGATGCCGAATTAAAAGCTTCTTCTACATCTATAGAAACATCTAAATTATTATTATCTAGCTTATATCCTTATTGTAAACAAACAAATCCTGAACCTATTTTTTTAATATCAAATGTAATGATGCAAAATGTAGAATTATTTGAACCTAAAGGTTGGAAAATTTTAGTTTTTAATGCCTCAAAAAATGGAGAAATAATACCTCTCTCAATGAAAATGTTTACAACTAAATTTGGAACAGAAATGGAAAACTCTAAAGTAGATATCTATTTTAGTTTTCCACAATTATTCAATAAAAATAAATACGGAAAGTATCAATTAGATGTAATCGACATTGTTAAAAAAGTTTAAAAAGTTCTTGATTTATTTTTATTTTGCTTCATAATATATATATAGTTATCAATAAATATAAATTAAGGAGTCAATATGAATACAAAGCCCAAAGAATTAAATCAACTAAATCATTACATATCGTATTTTCAAAGTGTTATCACTATTGGAATATTAAATGTAGCCGAAATAGAACAAGAAGCGTCAAAACGAGCATTTGAAAAATTAACCAATAAAGATGGTGTTAATCATTGTTTTTTTGACCAAACTAATTTCGAATTAGAAAAAACAGAACAATGGAAACCAGAATTCTCAAGTGAAGCATTAGGTGAAATTAATGGAGATATGATATTTAATATTAATTTAAGTCCTGAAACTAAATCAATAATAGCAACTCGTCTTCAAAAAGATGTTGAAGAATTAACTGATGCAGATTATGCTAATTTCCTTAAAGAATCAGTTCAACAATCTTTAGATCAAGAATAAAGAATAATTATGGAACCTCTACAATCTTTTAACAACAATATGTTTCATTCCATATATATATATAAAATAGGCAAGCCCTTATAAAAGATTTTGAAAAACAAAAAGATATTTTAATGAGAATTATGTTTGAAGGTATTAAAAATGATACTGAAATTAATTTAGCAAAAGCAGCATGTAGTTTTGTTCTTGCTGAGATTGAATATGGAAACTCATATTTTAAAAATATAAAACCCGAAAATAATTAAAAATAGTTCTTGCAATTAATCCAAATCAATGATATCTTGTCTTTATATTAATTAAATGGAAGGAATATAATGAAATCAACTGAAGAAAGAATCAAATTTTTAGAAAACTGCGCCAATCTTTATGAAACTAATGGGACATCTCCAATTAGTGATGCTGAATACGATGTAGAATATGAAGAATGTAGAAAAATCGACCCTTCTAATTCTTTCTTTTCTTCTGTTGGCGGTATAGATGAAGAACATATATATGGGACCAAAATAAAACATGAAGTTATTTGCGGTAGTTTGTTAAAAGACCCTTCTCCTGAAGAATTTTTCAAATCTTTTACATCTATTTATGCAGGAATTGATTTATCCCAATATTGTTTCGGTCTTCAACATAAAGTAGATGGATCGGCAATATGTTGTGTTTATGATAATGGTAATTTGACTAATGTTACAACTAGAGGGAGAGACGGTTGGTATGGAATGGATGTCACCCCTAATGGTAAACATATAAAAGATATTCCTAAGACTATTCCATATAAAGGAAAAGTTGAGATTCGTGGCGAGTGTTACAAAGACAGAGCTGATTTTTATAAAAATTGGGCTGGAGAATATGCTAACCCTCGTAATTTTACTGCCGGAAGTATCAATCAAAAAGATCCTTTAGAAACTAAAAAGAGGGGATTGTCTTTTGTTGGTTATGAAGTTGTTAGAAAAGATTTTGATACAGAAAAAGAAAAACTTCAATTTATTATCGATAATGGATTTGAAAATTTAGAAAGTTCTACCCGATTTACGAAAACAGGGTTGTCTATAAAACAATTAACCAAAGCTATTCAGATTTATATGAAAGATATTGGCCGATCTACACTTCCGTATGATATAGATGGTATTGTTGTTAAATTAAATAAAATACCTATAGCAAAATCATTAGGAACGGTTGCAGGCGGGAAAAAACCAAAATCATCTAGAGCTGTAAAATTCCCTCCAGAACAAAAAATTACAGAATTAATAGGAATTGAAGAAAATGTAGGACGAACAGGAGCAATAGCTCTTGTTGGATTACTTAAACCAGTTAATTTAGGTGGAGCGATTATTCAACGTGTATCTCTTCATAATTATAAATTTATTAAAGATAAAGGATTAACTATTGGATGTACAGTTTTGTTACAAAAAAGTGGAGATATAATACCTTATATTGTTCGCAAGATTAAAGACGGAAAAACAACTATTGAACCCCCTACCGAATGTCCTGCTTGTGGAGGGGAATTAGAATGGGATAAAAATAATGTAACAGTTCATTGTTTAAACGATGCATGTGTTGCCAAGATAAATAGAAGTTTAGAGCATTGGTTTAAAAAAATAGGAACTCTTGGTATTGGCAAAGGAATTATTAAAAAGTTAACAGATGAAGAAATTTTAGAATGGGACAACAAACCTATTATTAATTGTATTTCTGATATGTATTGGAAACTTGATAATGACAGAGAAACAGAACATCCTTTTCGTAAATATGCTCATCTTAAAGAAAATTTTGGTGAAAAAACTTATGAAAATATATTAAAAAGTGTTAAAAATATTTCTGAAATGACATTGGCTAAATTTATAGAAGCATTAGGGATATCTCAAATTGGAAGCATGGCTTCGGAATTAACAGTTGTAGCTCCTACTTTAGAAGATATTAATGATTTAACAGTAGATGATATTGTTAAAATTGATGGATTTGCTCTTAAGAAAGCGTCAGGGTTTGTTAAGGGATGGAAAGTGTCTCAACCAGAAATCAATAAATTACTTGAATTTATAACAATTATAGAGCCTAAAACAAGTAGTAATAAGTTAGATGGGCAGAAATATTGCTTTACTGGTTCGTTTTCCGATCCAAGTCGTAAAGAAATGGAAAAAATGACAGAAGATAATGGGGGTAAAAAATCCAGCGTTAGTAAAAATTTAACCGCACTTGTTTGGGATGAATCTATATCAGGTAACAAAGTAGATAAAGCAAAGGAGCTTGGTATCCCTATTATTACGCAAAAAGAATTTTTAGAAAAATTAAAATAATACTTGATTTTTAAATAAAATTAATCATAATGTATTTAAATAAGGAAATTAGTAATGGCTAAATGTCAATGTAAAATATGTACAGATATTGCAAGATTAAGAGTTATTTGTGACAAATTAGATAAAGACGATTCTATTTTTTTAAACCAAATGTGGGAGCAAATGATTAACGCAGAAGAAGATGGCGAATATTGGAAATTAAAATATAAAGGAGAATGGCCCACAGACGAAAAACATATATCTGAATTATTAAAAGAAACAGAACAGAATATAACGGCAAGAAATTGTACTCTTCCCAATTACGTTGTGTTGAATTACAAAAAAAATACATTATATTTTGAACAGCCTGAAAGTAAAACTGTAGAAAAAACAACTATTGGTGTTATTGATAATTATGGTAGAAAGGCTATTTATTGGGGGCATGCGCTTAGAAAGATTGCCAACAAAGTTAAACAATTAAAAAAGTCTCAATGAAATATACAAATAAACTAAACGATCTTATGTTGGATGAAAACACAAAAAGGGAAAGAGGCTTTAAAAGCAACTATTAAAGAATGTTCTCCAACCGAAGTAGCAAATGCCATGATAGAATTAATTAATGGAAATATTTTCCCAGATAGAGAAAAAGTTAATCAAAAAATTAATGATAATATATTAGATAATTTTAATAATGGATCAAGAATTAAAAATGAAATGAAATTATTGTTCCGTGGAAAATTATCCCCACAAGAAGTAAAAAAACTAGAATAACAAATAAAATCAAATTGGTAAGAACAACATAAATTCTCGTTTAAAAGGGTTACGAGATGCTATATAAAATCCTTAAATCAAAATAGGAGAATGGTATGAGTAGTGCAACAGTAACGGTTGAAGGCGTAACGCCTCTTATGATGAAAAGGTTTCCTTTAGAGCCAATTCCAGGTTTTGAAAAGAAAACTAAAGAAGAACAAGCTGAATTGTCTGCATATCGTATTCCAGGATCAAAAGAATTATATATTCCTGGAGATGCAATGCAGAGAGCCCTTATAAATGGAGCAACATATAGTAAGGGTAAGGGAAGAGCAAGCCTTCAAAAGATAGCTGCAGCATGTTTAACGGTTGTACCAGAATATATAGGATTGGGTACAGATAAGTTTGAAATTGATTCAAGAGCAGTAGTTGTTCCCGCTACTAAAGGAAGAATTGTTCGTCATCGCCCACGTATTAATAAATGGAAAGTTACATTTGGTGTTGAATGGGATGATCTTGAATTAGGAGAAACCCAAGTAAAAAAAATTATAGAAGATATGGGTAAAAAAGTAGGTCTTCTTGAGTATCGTCCTGCTTGTAAGGGGCGTTTTGGAAAATGTAAACTTACTAAGTGGGAAAAGGATTAGATTTAATAATTTGGTCAGGCGTGGGGAGCTAAGGTCCGGTCTGCTGTGTTAAGGTTGGCTATGGTAAGGCTTTATAATTCGCGTCTAACAAATGGATTTTAAATGGTAAGGAGTGGTGAGTTGTGCTAAGATGTGCTCAGTTCCGGTACGGCAAGGTAAGGTATGGCATGTTTTAAAATATGAAAGCAGGAAAATGCAAGATATAAAAAGGCAAATCTAAAAATAATGGATAGTTGTCAACTACCCCATGAATAAATTCAGGGGCTTGCTCCTGAGTAGGAACTAATGGTTGGTTGACATCAACCTGCCCATTAGGTTCAACTTACCATCAAGTGGTTCATTAAACGAAATGGGGTGTTTTACCCCCTTTGCCTCTTTTTTACGGGAGTACCTTTTGGCAATGTTTATAGATGCATTCCAGTCTGCATCCAAAACCTTGCCATCTGAGGCATAATATCTACATCCCTTTCTTACTCCCCTTTCAAGACCTCTGTAGTCGTCTTGAGAAGTATAAGAAGGGTTAACCGTTACTACTTTTTTACCCTTAAGTAGTGCCTTGTAGTTTAACATTTGTAATAATATATAAAATGGCATTTGAGATAATTTATTTTTACTGGATTTACTAGATAAATATTTCTTTTTTCCTAATTTATTTCTTTTAAGAGAAGACAAGTCTTCCATAACAATAGTATTTGAATGTGTTTCCAAAATGTCATTAGCTAAGTGATGACATAAATTTTTATTTGAATTATGTTCTTTTCTTTTTATTTTTTTTAATTTTGTTTTAGCTGAATGAGAATTTGTAGTTTTTGCTTTAGAGTTAAGTTGTCTTTTTAGATATCGTAATTTTCTTTTATGTTTGAGGAATTGTTTATCAGTTATCGCTTTACCTTCAGAAGTTGTAACCATTCTTCTTATTCCCAAATCTACTCCAAGATAAGAATTTTCTATATGAATTGGAGTAGGAATTTCAAAAGACATTGAAAGCCAGAATTGATTATCCTTGTAAAAAATTAATGGATCACACAAAGTATATGTTGATAATAATTCTTGTAATTTATCATAAGGAGTAAAATCACAAACAATTCTTTTTCCTATTGTTGTTAATTTGATTTGATTGTCAGGCAGAAATGTGTAAATTCTTTTATCTAATCTTATGGATAAATTTTCCTGTTTAGCTGCTTTCTTCATTTTAGAAAATTGCTTATTAGACTTAATAGCTTTATAAGTAGCATAAACCGAATCTTTAGCTCTGATAATTATTTGGGAAGGACATTTTGGAAACAATTTTCTACATTTATAATAATTTGAATCATGTATAAGTTTTTTGTTGATATTTTTAGTTTTATAGGTATAATGAGACATGTAGTTCCATACTTTTTGATGTTCAAGCATAGTGTCTAAAAGTAATTGAAAATTTTCCTTGTTTTTTGGAAAAATTCTGGTATTATATGTAATAACTTGTTTCATAATAAAATAATATTGTATAATATATTAATAACGCATATATATGTTATTCAATATTATACAATAAATACCTTTAATAGTGAAAATATTTTAAAATAAAGAAAGACGGTTCTCCTCCCCATAGTTAAAACTAGGGGGTTTCCGAACCGATTGTTTTCGATGAATTTCAAGAAGAGGAAGGAATTGATGTGCAGGTTTTATCCCGACATATTAGCCGTTGCCAAATAAATAATTTTATTTTTCGTAATAAATATACCATAAGAATTTCAAATTTAATTGAAGGTTAGGTGGGGTACGCAGAGCTAAGGTCCGGCGAGCTTTGGTAGGGCGCGGCGCGGTATGGGTTTATTGAAATTAATGTTTTTTGTAATTTGGTGGCATGGAGAGCTAGGCTATGCTCGGGTCTGCTATGCTCAGGTTCGGTATGGCAAGGTAGGGTAAGATAAGGTAAGGTGTGGTTTATAATAAAAGGAAATATTAAATGGATAATCAATGGAAAGAAGAAATTTGTGGGACTTGCAATTTTCCCGAATGGTTTAATGCAACGTTAGAAAGTGAAGGGTGTATTCGAGGAGTATGTAGAAAACATCCTCCTTCTGCAACAGATAATGATTTAATTAATAATTATCCTGGAATTATAAAGAACAATAAAGCTTGTTCATGTTGGAGAAATAAATAAAAATTGGAGAAACAAAGAAAGAAATAAATGAAAAGCAAAGTAACAAAAGAAGTAAAAGCATTGATTAAAAAGTTAAACCTTAATTGTTCTGTAAATAAATTTAAAGATAAAGTAAGTTGGTATAATATCTCATATCATCAGACCTTAAGTGAAGATTTTATTAGAGAATTTAAAGATGAAGTATATTGGAATTGGATATCAATTAATCAGACCTTAAGTGAAGATTTTATTAGAGAATTTAAGGATGAAGTAAATTGGAATGACATATCAATTAATCAGACCTTAAGTGAAGATTTTATTAGAGAATTTAAAAACAAATTAGATTGGAATAATATATCATCTTCTCAGACCTTAAGTGAAGATCTTATTAGAGAATTTAAGGATGAAGTAAATTGGAATAGTATATCATCTTCTCAGACCTTAAGTGAAGATTTTATTAGAGAATTTAAAGATGAAGTATATTGGAATTGGATATCATCTTCTCAGACCTTAAGTGAAGATTTTATTAGAGAGTTTAAAAATAAAATAAATTGGTATAGTATATCATCTTCTCAGACCTTAAGTGAATTTGGTGAAGATTTTATTAGAGAATTTAAAGATGAAGTAGATTGGAATAGTATATCATCTTCTCAGACCTTAAGTGAAGATTTTATTAGAGAATTTAAGGATGAAGTAAATTGGAATAATATATCATATTCTCAGACATTAAGTGAAGATTTTATTAGAGAATTTAAGGATGAAGTAAATTGGAATTGGATATCATATTCTCAGACCTTAAGTGAATTTGGTGAAGATTTTATTAGAGAATTTAAAGATGAAGTAGATTGGAATGAGATATCATATTCTCAGACCTTAAGTGAAGATCTTATTAGAGAATGTAAGGATGAAGTAAATTGGACATGTATATCATTTTCTCAGACCTTAAGTGAAGATTTTATTAGAGAATTTAAAGACAAAGTAAATTGGAATAGTATATCATATTCTCAGACCTTAAGTGAATTTGGTGAAGATTTTATTAGAGAATTTAAGGATGAAGTAAATTGGTATTATATATCATGTTCTCAGAATTTAAGTAATTCTAGTAAATTTAGTAAAAAATTCATGGAAGAATTTAAGAGTAAAATTGATATAAAATTACAGAAAGAAATACATGCAGAAAAGACATTAAAGCAGAAAACAAAAGAAGTTAAAGCGTATGCAAAGAAACATAATCTT
>Ga0164313_10003588_pt1 | contig 13804 bp, 3 predicted proteins | sample GuaBasSedimGuay4_FD_113735 | JGI IMG/M metagenome (GOLD analysis project Ga0164313, IMG submission 113735) | Subseafloor sediment microbial communities from Guaymas Basin, Gulf of California, Mexico - Guay4, Core 4569-4, 0-3 cm | ecosystem: Environmental > Aquatic > Marine > Hydrothermal vents >... | reverse complement strand
TATCTGGCGCGGATCAGAACGGCCTTCCAAATCCGAGGTAGAACTTCGGTTTTGAGGAGCTGATTCCTACATTGGCCACCGGCCATGCGACGTCGGCCCACAGCGGCCCTATCGGAGTCGACCATCGCACGCCGACGCCCACACCGATCGAGAAATCCAGATCCGCCTCACTCCAGCTCGGCCACACCTGACCGATATCAGCAAACACGGCCGCCCGCAACGATCCCCACACCGGGATTCGCAGTTCCTCATTGAGGATGAACAGCCCGCCCCCTCCGGCCGGCACCAGGTCGCCCTCGATACCATAGGTCACCGGACCGACGCTGTTGAGATCGAAGCCCCGGATCGAGCTCTGGCCACCGGCAAAGAACCTGGCCTCTCGATCGAGATTCGTCCCCTTGAGAGGCTCCGCAACGCCGACCCGAACGGTTTGAATCCAGGTGTATCCGGAGAAGGGCTCGAGCGCGAGCGTGAAATTCGTGAGCCAGCTCATGTACTCGAGATCCGAGCCGACGACCGACGAACTCCAACCCAGATCCGAGGTGAGCCCGAAACCCGATCGTGGGTCGAAGAGGGAATCGAAGCGATCGACAACCGTCTGCAAACCGAGGAGGCCGACCTTGATGCTGCTATCTATCGGGAAGAAATCGTCCGGGTCCTTTTCAAAGGTATGGGTGTTGGTCCACCGGTAGTACGTCTTGGCGCTGACGGTCCGGCTCACAGCATACTGTGCTTCGAACGATATCAGCTTCTCCTCCTGCTCGAGCAAATCGGGTTCGTCGGGCGCATCACCGACGAGGTAGCCGACGGTTGTGATCAATGACCATCGGGAGCCCGGCCTCGGGGGCAGAGACCCGATCAGAAAGATCCGCTTCTCGGTGGCGTCCAAGCTCCCCCGGAGGTTGAGGCCGACTCCACGGGCAAAGAGATTGTCGTCGCGCAGCCCAAAGCTCCCTCGTGCGCCGCGCTCGGTGCTCCACCCACCACCGACCTCGACGGTCCAACGGCGTTTCCTGACGACGTTGATCTCGATGTCAGTCTCCGAATTACCCTCCTCGATGGTCCGCACCTGGATTCGCTCGACTGGCGCGAAGTTCGCGATCCGCGACGCCGATTGGTCGAGATCGGAGTCGGTCAGCACCTCCCCCTCCGTGACCGTCAGGCCTTTTCGCAGGACCCGCTCGCTGACACCCTGAGCGCCGGTGAACCGGACATCGCGAACGGTCCGCCTCTGCCCGGGATCGATCTCGAGCTCCACGACCCACCCCTCACCGCCCGTGCGAGCGATCGTGGAACGGACCTGCGCCTCACGGTAACCGGCATTGTGGTACACGCCGCGCATTCTTCGAGCGGTGAGCTCCACGGCCGACCGGTCGAGCGGATCGCCGGCCCGTAGCCCGAGCGCACCTTCCGCCGCCAGACCGAGAGGATCCTGCCCAACCACATGAACCCCGTTTATCACCTCACGCGGACCTGCTTCAACCGTGATCTTCACCTCGGCCGTCTCGCGGCCGGCCGGCACCACCTCGACATTCGCAACCCTCGCGTCGAGGTATCCCTGGTTGGCCATCACCCGCGTCACAGTGGCCGCGATTCTCTCGGGCTCGGCCGCAGCCGTCACGAGAGAAGAACTCGATCCCAACATCCGCCGAATGGTCGGAGCGCTACCCTCGGGAACGCCTTCGAGCGCGAGCCCGCCGAATAGGAGCTTCTCACCGCGCCCGACACCGACGACGATCACCTCGCCCTGCCGCGCCACGGTGACCTCTGCCTTCGGAAAACCCTCAACCGCCGAATGCTGCATAACGACAACTCGCATATTGGCCAACGCGGCCTCCTCCAGCGGCGGCGGTCGATAGAGCGCGGTCGCCTCTTTCCGGACATGCGCCGGTGGCAGATCACCCTCGAAATTCACCACCTGCAGCGGGCCGGCGTCGCAGTGGAAAACCAGGGTCGGCGATCTCTCCGAACCCTCTCGAGCCGCGGTCACCCGCGCCTCCTGGTATCCCTGCTCGGCCAGCGTCCGCTCCATCCGCACCGCCGCCACGAAGAGGAGGAAGGGGTCGTATGGCTGACCCCGGCGCAAACGGGTTGATTTTCGGAGCGCGCGCTTCGACATCGGCCATTCGTCTTCGAGACGAAGGCGGCGGATCTCCGGCTGCTCGTGGTCGGTTGGAGTTCCACCCCACTTAAAGTGCTGGAAGATATTGAACCCGAGATTGTCATCGGCGGTCTGCTGGTAGCCCTGCAATGACAGTCCGCGGAACCCACGAAAATTCCACAGCTGGAGCATAGTGGTGCGGTCCTGGACGTTGGTGAGATTCGTGGTGAGAAAGAGCGCGAGGTTGTTGGTGAGCCGCTGGCCGATCATGAAGTTGACACTCGGGTCCTTTTCGGTCTGGACCGCGATCTCGGCCGGCTGCAACGTATCGTTTTCGAACCCGAGCACGCTGCTGATGCCCTGGGCCAGACCGCGGGTCGCCAGCAGGGTTGCGTCGACCACCTCCGCGCCTTCAACACTTAGCGTAGTGTTGCTCTCCGGCACGATCTCGACAATCGGATCGACCGCTGGGTCGCCCGTGAACCGGAGGTTCCCGCGCCGCACCTTGATCTCCTTGCCGGCGAGGGAAAGGGTCCCGCCGGGAGCGATCCGGACCTCGCCCTCGACGACCGGGATCGCAGCCGTGCCTCCGATCAGCAACCGATCCCACGCAACGTCGAATCGACCGAGGTTGTTGTCGACCCGAATGCCCGATCGTCCCTGCACGGCGATATCGAGACTGATGTCGTGCAGCGGGTCGTCGCTGGCGGGGGCCACCGCAACCGGGCCGAAGACAGCGCTGGTCAGCGCGAAGTTCTCGTCCCAAAGACCGGCGGCAAGGCGAAGGTCGCCCACCACGTGAGCAAGGCCCTCGGCGCTCGGTTCGACCGAAATATCACCGTCCCACTTCGTGAGGACGCCAGCCGTCAGCATGGTCACATCTTCAAGCTCCATGACCACGCCCTGGCCCGAGGCGGGACTCCAGCCGCCTCCGAGCTCCACCCTTCCCCTGTTCACTTCGGCGGACCCGTCGACGATTGTGATCTCGTCGCCGTCGAGTTCCGCCACGACCATGAAGTCCTTGACCTCGAGCGGCGGATCGCGCATCACGATGGTTCCTCCACGGTGGTCGATCGTGATCAGCCCCCGGACCGTCCCAGGCGAGGCTGAAGTGGAGGCCGCCGCCTGAAGATCCGCCGTCACCCTCAAATCTCCCTCCAGGTTCAGCGGGAACGGAAGTGGAAGCACGCGCGCCATACCGGGAGAGAGCACGGCGTCTACATGTGCCAGCACCTGGTCGAGGACCGGGTCATATTCCGCCCGGGCCTCGATTCGGCCGTTCGGGCCGGACAGGACCACCGGTGCCACCTGCAAACGCTTGCCGTCGAGGGTGATGACCACCGGTCCTTCGGCCACCAGATCTCCGGTGGGGTGACGCAGTCGCAGACCCTCAGCCTCCGCGAGCACCCGCGTTCGATCAGGGTGGAGCGGGTCCCACGACACCTCGATGCGCAGATCAGCGCTTGCCTCGCCGGGTAAATCTGCCCGGCCGAGAGCCTCCATCACCGGGCCCGATCGCAAGCCCCGCCCTTCAACCGTCGCCCGCAGCTCGCCGCCGGGCGCGTCGGGCCACAGCCATCCGGGTCGCGGCAGGTCGCCCAGCGGCAGCACGGCGTTGACGACGATCGGACCCGCGGCGGTTCGGGCCTCCTCGGTGACGACCTGCAACACGCCCTCCGACAGGCTTGCGTGAAGCGATAGGCGTTCGACGAGTTGGTTTTGCCCGTCGGCTTCCCAGGACACTCGCAGCGAGCCCTCCGGGCGGGTCGTGCTGCCTCCGAGCTCTACCCGCCCGGAAATTCGGCCCGCCACTGAATCGGGCGCGGTGATGGGCAGGTCCGCAAGATCGAGGTCATCCCACACCACGTCGGCATCAAATGGCGCCGAAGCGCCGGTGATCGAGACCGTGACCGCCCCCCGAATACTTCCGCCGAACGCCTCAACCTGGAGATCCTCGATCGACAACGTCCCGGTGTCGATCACAAAAGAAGCTGCCGCCCTTCGGACCGACACATCGCTCGTTCCGATGTCGTCCCCACCGACGCTGCCGTCGATTCGATATCCGCCGGCCGAAACAGCAAAGCTGCCGTCGGCGCCGAGTCGTCCAATTACATCGAGATCGCTGTCGGGCACGAAAGCAGACGCGAGCTCCGAAAGATCTGCGGCCTGCATACGCCAGACACCCCCGGCCGCCCTGGCGGCCGGCCGTACCCATCCGGAGGCCACCAGCGACGTGCCGGGAGTTGCCGCCACATTGATTTCCCAGGTCAGGTTCTCGAGCCCTCCCGACGCCTCGACCGAGCACGTCTCGAGGCGCCGGCCTCCGACAAGAGGTGCCGACCAGGTGATCTCGGCCGTCGCACGGGGATCGTCCAGCGTGCCGCCGATGTGCATCTCGGCCGCCATCGGGCCGCCACCGATACCGTACGAGCCGAGCTCAGGGAGCCAGCGGCCGATCGCGTCGACCAGGGTCCGCGGTCGACCGATGGACAGTGCGAGGTCGGCATCGATGTCCTGGAAGCCGTCCAACCGGCCCGCAGCCGTGAGCGTGGCGCCCGCCGCGTGCGCCTCGAGCTCCGACACCTCCCACGCGGTTCCGGCGCCCTGGGCGCGCAGCGCGATTCGTCCTTCGGCCCAGTTCAGCACGAGATCCGCACGGCCCTCGAGGGTCTCTGGAGTCAGCGGATAGGAAACAACACCTTCGATCTCTCCGCTCAGGGTCGACGGGCCGCGAATCACCTCCGCCACGCGGGGTACGAGAAACGGCAGCAACCGGTCGACCGGCGCCTCGTCGAGGAGGGCGTCTACCGTCACGGTATCCGGTGCGATGACCCTCACCGATGCCCACCCCCACCCCGGACCGCCGAGCTGTATGGCCGGCGTCCCCTCATGGAGCGAAAAGACGGCGGTCTCGATATCGTAGCCGGCGACAGTCAGAGGACGCCCACGGTGGGCAAGCTCCACCACCAGACCAGTGGCCGGATCGATGCTGACAAAGCCCTCGAGATCGAGCCGTCCCCGCGGATCGACTCCGGCCTCCAGATTCGGATCCCACCAGCCCGCCAATGCCGCCACGTCCGCGCCGGCGCGCAGCTCGAACCGGCCTGTGATTTCCGGGGTCGTGGTGACGCTTCCGGCAGCCCGCAGATGAACCGCGCCGCCGCCGAGCTCGAAGTCTTCGATGTGCAGCCCATCCTCACCGGCTTCGCCGCGGATCTTCAGCGAACCGAGGTCCAGGATCCTTTTCGAGCGGATCAACCTCAGGCGGCGGGCGGTGAGCTCGACCGTCGCCGAACCATCCTCGAGGTTTCCGTCCATGGCGACGCCGTCGAGCGAATACTCGATGTCTTCCAGGGAGTCACCGACCCGCCCGCCCCTTACGCGCAGGGCTCCGATCTCCAACCCGTCCCACAAGGCGGCGGACGGTACCTCCCCGGAGGGATCCGGCGGCGGCAAGGCATCCGGGTAGAGGGAGACGCCGTCGAGATCCACCTCCTCCAACCGGGGCGGCGCGGCCAGAAGACGCCGCCACCGCCACCCGGCGCTCAAGCGATCGACCGTTGCGATCGTGCCGGTCCCGCCGGCAATCGTCAGCCCTTCTATCTCGAGCCGTGCCGGCATCACTCTCAACCTCAGAGATTCCGCCTCGATCCGCCACCCGGTTGATTCCTCAACCGCCGTCGTCAACCGGCGCCAGGCGCTGCGTTGGACTCCGGGCAGGTGGACCACGACCACCAGGATCGCCGCCACGACCGCCACGAGGCTCAGTACCACCAGAATCGTGCTCCGAACTTTCACTCAGGAAGTGTACCTGCCGCCATCCGCCAATGCCCTGACTGTGACAATTTGACACCGGCGAACAGCTTGCATACGCTGGTTCTCCCCAAGGAGTGCGAAAAGTTGGCGACCCCGCTCGAGCGCCTCGAAGGAAAGTACGAGATCCTCGACAAAATCAGAGAGGGCGGGATGGGGTCCGTCTACAAGGTGCGGCACCGACTGCTTGACGAGGTTCGGGTCGTCAAGGTCATGCGGCCCCACCTCGCCGATGACGAGATCCTCAAAGCGAGATTCCTCCGAGAAGCCAAGATCGCCATCAAGCTCCGCCATCCCAACCTTGCGCAGATCTACGACTTCACCATGGACGAAAACGGCTATGCCTACCTGGTAATGGAGTTCATCGACGGGCTCAATCTCCAGGAGATGGTCAAAATCCTCGGCAGACCACCGCTCGGTCTGGTGCTCGAGGTCGCCGTCCAGAGTCTGGGCGCTCTCGGTTACCTGCATCGGAAGCGCATCATCCACCGCGACGTCTCACCTGACAACCTGCTGGTAGCCCGCGACGACGAACGCGCGCTCCAAGTCAAGCTCATCGATCTCGGCATCGCCAAGGTCCACCACGAGGGCGAGGAGAGCCTGACCTCTGCCGGAACATTTCTCGGCAAGGTGCGATACTCCTCTCCCGAACATTTCAAGTCTCATGAGGGCACAGACGTCAGCGGGGTCAGCGATCTCTACAGCTTCGGTGTCGTGCTCTACGAGCTGGTTACCGGCGTCTATCCGATCCACGGATCGAGCGTCGCGTCGCTGATCTCCGGCCACCTCATGCACCCACCCCTCGATTTCAGCGAGTCCGATCCCGACGGTGCGGTGCCCCACGAGCTGCGAGCAATCGTGCTCAAGGCTCTCGAGAAGAATCCGGACGATCGCTACCCGTCCGCTCGCGCGATGAGCGAAGCACTCGCTCCTTTTCGTGCCGAGCATCCGGTCGAGGAAGGTCATCTGAGGGCCATTTTCGAGATCCCGGCACTGACCACGCGCAAGATCAAGACCATGAAACCTGGTAGCACCCAGAGCCGGATGGATCGCAGCTTTGGGATCTCGACCACCCCGGCGCCGAGCGACATCGCGGACGTCGATGACGAAATCGAGACCTCGGGCACAGTTGAAACCGGAGGGGCGGGCCACACCCCCGCACAGGACGGCGGTGAGGCCAAGCCATCACAGGTCCGGGCTTTGTTGGTCGGCGCCGGCAAGCTCATCGAGACGCAGCACTACGACGAGGCGCGGCTCCAACTTGCCAGCATTCTCGAGTTCGAGCCCGACAACGCCGAAGGGCGGGCACTCGTGAAGGCCATCGATGCCGTCGACGAAAAAATGCGGATGCGGCGCCAGGAGGCCGCAGATGGTATTCGTGCAGCCATCGAGGCGGAAGAGCTGGATTTCGCGGCCTCCAAGCTGGAAAAGGCCATCCAGGCACACGGAGAGGCCGAGATTTTCGACGAGGTTCGGGATGGGCTCGAGACCGCGAATAACGCGCTGGCCGAACGCCAACGGCGGGTCGCGGAGATCGAGAAAGACAGTGAAAAGTTCATCGCTGGCGGCGAGTTCGAAAGTGCCGTCTCTCTGATTCGCGAAGGACTGGGCCTCGAACCCAACCATCACAAACTGAAAATTCAACTGAAGACCGCCGAGTCCGGCCTCGCCGCCGAGATCGAGGCTCGGCGCCGCCATCGCGAGATTGACGACACCGCGCACTCGATCAACGACCACATCGATCATGACCAGGTCACAGAGGCCGAGCAGGCGCTCGTTCTCGCCGTCAAGCTTTACGGCCGGGAGGAGGTCTTCGACGAACTCGAACAGAAGCTCGAGGAGCTTCGCCACCGGGTCCTCCTCGAAAGGGTTGAGGCGCTCCACACAGCTGCGAACGGTCAGATGGAGGACGACGATTTTGCGGCCGCCATCGCGACCCTCAACGAGGCTCTCGGGCTCGCAGCCGACTCGGACGCCACCGCGAGATTGCTTGAAAAGGCCCGCGACGGGCTGCGTCTCCAGGAGGAGGCCGCGAACCGCCAGAGGATGATCCACGACATCACTCTCCGGGTCGAGCGTCTGATCGTCGCCGGCCGACTGGCGGCCGCGGTCCAGGCCGTCGAGGCATCCCCCAGCGAGCTCGATGGCTTCAAGGAGATGAACGAGCTCCGCGACCGCATTGAACACGAGATAACGGCCCGCGGCGATCTCGAGGCACGCGCGGCAACAGCCCTCGAACGCGCCCTCGATCATGCCGCCAAGCAGAGATTCGCCGACGCCGAAGATGCGCTCGAGGGGGCGCAAACGATCGCCGCCGAACTTCCGGAAATCGTCGATGCCGTCGGTGAAGCTGAGGCCGAGGTCCATCGCAGAATCGAGGCCCACCGCCACCTCATGGCAATCGAGAAGGTGGTTCAGAGCATCGAGCACCAACTCGAGAAGAACGCCCCGGATGAGGCGCGGCGCGAACTCGGCGTGGCGAGGCGTCTCTACGGAGACTCGGATCCACTGGATGACCTCGGGGCAAAGATCGAAATGCGCGAGCGCGAGCTGCGCCGACAGCAAATCGACAAGCTGATCAAAAAGGCGCTCCGAGAACGACGCCGGTTCGATATGGTAATCACAGATCTCGAATCCGCCGCCGAGCTCGACCCGGGCAACGAGATGGTTCGCCAGCTTCTGGTCGAGGCTCGGGCTGCCCAACAAAAGGTCGTCGAGGACCGACTCTCCCGGGAGCAAGGTCCGGCCTTGGCTGCGATCGACGTCCTCATCGCCGATGGAGAGCCTGGTAAAGCTCTCAAATCGCTCGCGGTACTGACGGCGGAGGTGGGCGAATTCCGCGAGTCGCGGGGGCTTCGCCAAAGACTGGAAAACTGTATCGATCAGCAGAAGTAGAGGTCGATGCCTGGCCCCAATCCGGAATGCTACCGAGACCATGGGTGATAGACTAATAGAGATGGGGACGACGAGAAGAACTGCTGGGCATCGGTGTCGGTCCGGGCCAATCTGAGGGGCGATGGGGTTGTTTGATCTGAATTCCTGGCTGGCGGGCTCTCGCTCGTCCCCGCCCTCGCATGAGCCCGAGCGGACGGATCAGAACCCGCGCCGCGAGGCAATGATATGCACCCGCGACCACGAGCTCGGCAAAGAACTGTCAGAAATTCTCGGCGAACGTGGGTATATATCCTCCTTTCACCGCAACCCCTGGGCGACCCGATTCGCCGCCAATCGCACCCCGCCCGACCTGGTCATCATCGACTGGCGTGTCGGCGAAGCAAACGCGGTCAAGCTGGCGGCGACTTTGAACGACAACCCCAGCAGCTGCGCCACCTCGATCCTCGCCTTGGTTCCGTCGGCAACGCCCGAAGCCCTTGCCAAGATTCTCGAGCATGGATTCAACGATTTCGTCATGCTGCCTCTCGATCGGGCGGTGCTTGTCGCTCGTTTGAGGATGATCGAATTGCGCATGCGTGAGCTCGATCAGATGCAGGCGCTGCAGAAAGACATCAAGAAGGATTATCAACGTTTCCTGATCGCGTCGGGGGGCATCGGCGACGGTGTTTGGGATCTCAATCTCGCCACAAAAACCGTCCAATTTTCGGACAGATGGAAGGAAATGCTCGGCTATCGAAAGGACGAAATCGAGGACACCCTCGAAGGTTGGTTGAGTCGAGTTCATCCGGATGACCTGCCGCGCCTCCGTTCAATCATCGATGCCAGCATCGCGGGTGAGTTATCGGTGATCGAGCAGCGATACCGCATGCAGGTAAAGGGCGGGGATTACCGCTGGATGCTGACCCGAGGCGAGGTCGTGAAGAATGAGGATGGCAAGGCGATTCGGGTCGTCGGGCGCCAGACCGATGTCGATGAGGAAGACGAGTCACGGGAAGCGGTCCGCACCTCCGGCCTTCAGGATCCGCTGACTCGTCTTCCAAATCGCAGGGTCCTGATGGATCGGATGCGGCACGCATTCGCCCGCGCCGCGCGCGATCCGGAGCAGAGTTTTGCGGTTCTCTTCTTTGATCTTGATCGATTCAAGAACGTCAATGACAGCCTCGGCCACCTCACCGGGGACAAGCTGCTGCATGCGATCGCGCGGCGTGTCGAAGGTTCCTGCCGACCGGGCGACACCGTCGCTCGTTTTGGAGGTGACGAGTTTGTCATTCTCGTAGAAGACATCAAGGACATCCGTGGTGCAACCGTCGCCGCCGAGAGGATCCAGGAACAGTTTCGGGGTCCCTTCGATCTCGACGGCATCGAGGTCTTTGCAACTATCAGCATCGGCATCGCCCTCTGGAACCCCGACTACGACGGTCCCGAAGACATGCTTCGTGACTCCGACACCGCCATGTACAGGGCCAAGGCGATGGGCAGCAACAGCTTCGCGGTCTTCGATGACGAGATGCACCGTCACGTCGTGGCAACACTGCACCTCGAAAACGACCTCCGACGCGCCCTCGCCCGGGAGGAGTTTCGGGTTTTTTATCAACCCATAGTCGATGTCTCCGATGGCCGAATCACCGGGTTCGAGGCCCTCGTGAGATGGCAGCACCCCGAGCGAGGCCTGCTCCTGCCCGGGAACTTCATCATGGTCGCGGAGGAGATGGGCGCCATCATCGAACTCGACCGGTGGGTCGCCGATCAGGCATGCAAACAGCTGCAAATTTGGCACCAGAAATTCCGTGCCCATTCGCAGGCCACGATGTCGGTGAACCTCTCCACCACCCAGCTCATGCGGCCGGACGTCGTGGCCGGGATCGACTTCATCCTCCGCAACAGCGGCCTCTACGGCCAGAGTCTCAAGCTCGAGGTCACTGAGAGCGTACTGATGGACAATGCCCAGTACGCCTCTGCCGTGCTCGAACAGCTCAGGTCGCTCGACATCGCGATCAGCATCGACGACTTCGGAACCGGATACTCGTCACTCGCCTATCTGCGCCGTTTCGAAATCGATACCTTGAAGATTGATTATTCCTTCATTTCAAGGATGTTGGAAGACGAGGACAGCTTCGAGATCGTCAAGACGATCATCACCATGGCGAAGAACCTGGGCAAAGACACGGTGGCCGAGGGCGTCGAGACTCGATCCCAGTTCGACGCCCTCGTCGATCTCGATGTCAACATGATCCAGGGCTTTTTCGTGTCGCCGGCGGTCCCGGCCGAGGATGCGGAAAACCTCCTCGAACGCACCGCCGACAGCCCAAACCAACTCGAAAAGATCCTCTCGGACCGCATAGAAGGACACGCAACTTCCCCACCCAAGAGTTCCTCAGCAGGTTAGCCCGTTCCCATCCAGAAACTCTGGTGGGAACTGCGCAGTTCTCGATGCAGAAACGAGCGATTTTTGTGCAAGTTCTAGGAAGACAAGGATTTCCGCGGAGGCGTACTCGAGTACGCCGTACAAGGGAATCCGCAGTCTGACGACGAAATTGCCAAAAAGCGACGTTTCTGGACGAGAACTAGCCCGCATATCTCACCAATTGTCTCCATAATCTTCCAGCGGGATTGAAACACTGTCGCGTTATTGTGTGTTATGTCCTAGAAGGCCGTGCCACCGGGTGTCGAGCCGCGATACCGAAACCAAATCCGTGAGGTGTTCATGAGTGATGAATCCACGAACGAGATGACCGCCATCGAAACCAGGGAGTGGCTCGAATCCCTGGACTGGGTGCTCGACCAGGGTGGGCCGCAGCGGGTGCGACGGCTCCTCGAGGACCTCCAGATCCACGCCACAAAGGCCGGCGTCGAGATCCCGTTCGAGGCCACCACACCACACATCAACACCATCCCCGTCTCCGATCAGCCCCCCTACCCCGGCAGTCGAGAGATCGAGCGGCGCATCAAGAGCCTCGTCCGCTGGAACGCCATGGCCATGGTCGTGCGGGCCAACCTCGAGGAGGACGGCATCGGCGGTCATATCTCGACCTTCGCCTCGGCGGCCACGCTGTACGAAGTGGCGTTCAACCATTTCCTCCACGGCAAGGGTGAGCACTACGACGGCGACCAGGTCTTCTTCCAGGGCCACGCCTCACCCGGCATCTACGCCCGCGCCTACCTGGAGGGCCGTTTGTCGGAAGAGCTTCTCAAGAACTTCCGCCGCGAGCTCCGCGACGGTCACGAGGGCGGTCTCTCGTCCTACCCCCACCCGTGGCTGATGCCGGACTTCTGGGAGTTCCCGACGGTGTCCATGGGTCTGGGACCAATCATGGCCATCTACCAGGCGCGGTTCAACAAGTACCTCGAGGACCGGGGCCTTCATCCGTTGTCAAACCACAAGGTGTGGGCATTCCTCGGCGACGGGGAGACCGACGAGCCCGAAGCGCTCGGTGCTATTTCCCTCGCCGGCCGCGAACATCTCGACAATCTGATCTTCGTGGTCAACTGCAATCTGCAACGCCTCGATGGCCCGGTTCGGGGCAACGGCAAGATCATCCAGGAGCTCGAGGGACACTTCCGCGGCGCCGGCTGGAACGTCATCAAGGTGATCTGGGGCGAGGATTGGGACCCCCTGCTGGCCAGGGACGAAGACGGCCTGCTGGTTCGCCGAATGGGCGAGGTCGTTGACGGCGAGAGCCAGAAGTACTCCACGTCCTCCGGCGCGTATGTCCGTGAGCATTTCTTCGGCGAGTATCCCGAGTTGCTGGAAATGGTCGAAAACATGTCGGATGAGGAGCTGCGACGCCTCCGGCTCGGCGGCCACGATCCGGCCAAGGTCTATGCCGCCTTCAAAGCTGCGGTCGAGCACGAGGGCTCGCCGACGGTCATTCTGGCTCGTACGATCAAGGGTTATGGAGTCGGCGAGTCAGGCGAGGGCCGCAACATCACCCACCAGCAGAAAAAGCTCAACCAGGAGGAGTTGCTCGAGTTTCGGACCCGCTTCGGCATCCCGCTGTCGGACGAAGAAGCGCGCATGGCGACCTTTTATCGGCCGCCTGAAGGAAGCCCCGAGTTGGTTTACCTCCAGGAGCACCGCGCCGCGCTTGGCGGCGCCCTGCCCTCACGCGGCGTGCGCTGCGAACCCCTTTCGATGCCGCCGGACTCGGTATTCGAAGAGTTCTCGGAGGGTTCGGACGGACGCGAGATCTCGACCACGATGGCCTTCGTGCGGATCCTCTCCAAGCTCCTCAAGGATAAGCAGCTCGGCAAGCTGATCGTGCCGATCATCCCGGACGAAGCCCGCACCTTCGGGATGGAGTCGTTGTTCCGGCAGATCGGGATCTACTCCCACACCGGTCAACTCTATGAACCGGTGGACGCCAACACTCTCATGTACTACCACGAGGCCAAGGACGGGCAGCTTCTCGAGGAAGGCATCACCGAGGCGGGTTCGATGAGCTCTTTCATCGCCGCCGGCTGCGCCCACGCCACCCACGGCATCAACACCATCCCCTTCTTCGTTTTCTACTCCATGTTCGGTATGCAGCGAATCGGCGACCTGGTATGGGCGGCCGGCGATATGCGCTGCCGCGGTTTCATGATCGGTGGGACCGCCGGGCGCACCACCTTGAACGGAGAGGGCCTCCAGCACCAGGACGGCAACTCCCACCTCCTCGCTTACCCGGTGCCCAACCTCAAGGCCTACGATCCGGCCTTCGCTTTCGAGCTCGCGGCGATCATCAAGGACGGCATCCGCCGCATGTACGTCGAGCAGGAAGACATCTTCTATTACATCACCGTGGAGAATGAACCGTATCCAATGCCCGCTCAACCCGAGGGGTCTGAGGAGGGCATTCTCCGTGGCATGTATCGTTTCCGTCCGTCGGGCAACGACCAGGCCGAGCTGCGGGCGCAGCTCTTTGGCAGCGGCGCGATCCTCAACGAGGCGCTTCGCGCCCAGGAGATCCTCGGCGAGCGTTACAACGTGGCCGCCGACGTGTGGAGCATCACGAG
>Ga0164313_10003587_pt1 | contig 13805 bp, 14 predicted proteins | sample GuaBasSedimGuay4_FD_113735 | JGI IMG/M metagenome (GOLD analysis project Ga0164313, IMG submission 113735) | Subseafloor sediment microbial communities from Guaymas Basin, Gulf of California, Mexico - Guay4, Core 4569-4, 0-3 cm | ecosystem: Environmental > Aquatic > Marine > Hydrothermal vents... | reverse complement strand
TTGCGGCCTCCGAGCCGCAATCCAGCGCCCTATGGATGCCGGCGGTCCGACGCTTCGGTCAAGCCCGGGATTGCCTACATGGATGTAGGTAAGGGGCGTGAGCAGGAGCGGAAGCTTGACGACGATTTAGGCCTTAAGTAAGCGCCATTGGGTTCAGATCTAGCTTTTTGCTAAAGATTAGAGATGAATTTACCTGTAATTAGGAAAGCAATAAACCCTCCCCTATTGACAGAGTGGATTCAGACATTCGATAATTAAATTATTGGATTATTGCTGTATCGAAGATTGGATAAACCAATACAAGATCGGTAGCGGGGGCACTGATATGTCGAACACCTATTACAAACAAAATCATCTGAAAAAATTGCGCGCGTTTTGCCAGACCGCCAAGCTGGGTAGCATGACCAAAGCCGCCGAGTCACTATTTGCCAGCCAACCAACCATTTCTCTGCAAATAAGTGCGCTTGAAGAAGAAATGGATACGCTTCTGTTCGATCGCTGCGGACCCAAGCTGACGCTGACCACCGAGGGCAGCATTCTCTATGATTTATGCCTGCCCCATGTACAGGGCATCGAGCGACTCAAAGAAACCTTTGACGCACATTGCGGCAACCTGACTTCGGGTGAACTGAATATTGCCGCCGGCGAATCGACTATTCTCTACATTTTACCCAAGCCCGTGCGCCTGTTTTGCGAACAGTACCCGGCAATTAAATTACGCCTTTCCAATGAAACAGGCCGCGATGGTATGGAGTTGCTGCGAAACGATAAGGTCGATTTTGCGGTGGGGTCGATGCTGGAAGTCCCCGACGACCTGATTTATGACCCGATTGTTACTTACAACCCCGTGGTGATAACACCGTTAAACCATCCGCTGTCGAAAATGGAAAAAGTAACGATAAAGGATATCGGCAAGTACGGACTGATTCTGCCGCCCAGGCACCTGAGCACCTGGCATATCGTGAAGATGGTTTTTGCCCAGCACAATGTCAATTTCGAGGTCACGCTCGAGGCCGGCGGCTGGGAAGTGATTAAACGTTACGTTAGCCTCGGACAGGGGATTTCGATTGTCACCGATGTCTGTATTACCGACGAAGACCGTGCAAAAATGAATATCATACCGGTAGGCCAGTATTTTCCGAAAAGAAGTTATGGCATTGTCACGCGCAATGGGAAATTTCTCTCCGCACCGTCGCAGCGTTTCATTGATATCATGAATGCGTGTTTTAACGAAAATTTGGATGTATTATGATTTGATTCTTCATCATGCACAAAACGGCAGCTAGATAATAAGCGAGGAGCTCGAGAATGTCATATCAACAGGAATACCAGGCGTCGATAAATGATCCCGAGTCATTCTGGGCAGAAAAAGCCAAACTGCTGAGCTGGTACAAGCAACCCGAAAAAGTCCTCAGTGTCGACGAAAACGGTATTCATCGCTGGTTTGCCGATGGCGAAATGAATACCTGTTACATGGCACTCGATTACCATGTCGAAAATGGCCGCGCCGACCAGCTCGCCCTGATATACGATTCGCCGGTTACCGATCAAAAGAAGACTTTCACCTACGTCGAACTGCGTGACGAGGTGGCGCTGTGCGCAGGCATGCTTAAACAGCATGGTGTCGGTAAGGGCGATCGCGTCATAATTTACCTGCCGATGGTGCCGGAAGCGCTGATTTCGATGCTCGCCTGCGCCAGGCTCGGCGCCATTCACTCGGTGGTTTTCGGCGGATTTGCGCCCCCCGAACTGGCGGTGCGACTGGACGACGCCGAACCGAAAGCGGTGTTAACCGCTTCCTGCGGCATCGAAGTCAATCGCGTAATCGAATACAAGCCGATGGTCGACGAAGCAATCCGCATCGCTAAACACAAACCCGAGGTTTGCATCGTCCTGCAACGTCCGCAGGCCTCCGCGGCCATGCTGGCGGGCCGTGATATCGACTGGCATGAAGCACTGGCGGCAGCCGAACCCGCCGATTGCGTGCCGGTGAAGGGAACCGACCTGCTCTACATTCTTTATACCTCGGGTACCACCGGCAAGCCAAAAGGCGTGGTACGAGAAAATGGCGGTCATGCTGTCGCCCTGAAATACAGCATGACCGCCATCTATGATATGCAACCCGGTGAAGTCTTCTGGGCCGCCTCCGACGTCGGCTGGGTGGTCGGTCATTCTTATATCGTTTACGCGCCTCTATTGCATGGATGCACCACCGTTCTCTACGAGGGCAAACCGGTCATGACCCCCGACGCGGGCGCCTTCTGGCGGGTTATCTCGGAATACGGTGTGAAGGCAATCTTTACCGCCCCCACCGCGTTCCGCGCGATCAAGAAAGAAGATTCCGAGGGTAAACTCGCCGCTCAATACGATCTTTCATGCCTGCAAACCATTTTTGCCGCGGGTGAACGGCTCGACCCGCCGACCTATGACTGGTTGTGCGAGACTTACAAGGTGCCGGTGCTCGATCACTGGTGGCAAACAGAAACCGGCTGGGCGATAGCGGCCAACATGCACGGACTCGAATCGATGCCGGTCAAATCCGGTTCTTCGACCATGCCGGTGCCCGGCTTTGACGTACGAATTCTGGATGAACAGGGCAAACCGGTAGCAGTCAACAGCCAGGGATTCATCACCATAAAATTGCCCCTGCCGCCCAGTTGCCTGACATCGATCTGGGGTGATATTGATCGATTCAAATCGTCTTACCTCGAGACCTATCCGGGTTACTTTAACACCGGAGACGGCGGTTACCTGGACGACGATGGCTATTTGTTCATTATGGGACGGGTCGATGATGTCATCAATGTCGCGGGGCACAGACTCTCGACCGGTGAAATGGAAGAAATCGTCGCCAAACATCCGATGGTAGCGGAATGTGCGGTTATCGGACGTCACGACGATTTGAAAGGCCAGTTACCGATGGGTTTTGTATTATTGAAGGACTCGGCGGAAGCCAGTGACGAACAGATAGTCGAGGAACTGATCGCCATGGTACGCCAGGAAATTGGCGCGGTCGCAGCCTTCAAAGAGGCCCATATTGTCGCTCGATTACCGAAAACACGTTCCGGTAAAATTCTGCGCAAGACGCTGCGATGTATCGTCGATGGCGAACCCTATACGGTACCCTCAACCATTGATGATCCGGCATCACTGGATGAGATCAAAGACCAACTTGGTCTCTGATTAAGCATTGTATAAGGTAAACGCGCCTATCGCGATAAACCCGAGGCCGGCAACATAATGCAGGTATTTTTCATTGATGTACTCGGATAGCAGGCTGCCGGCCAATACACCTATCGCCGTGGCAACAATGAGCGCCGCAGAGGCTGCGAGGAAAACGGTGTATTTACTAACCTCTTTGTCGGCCGCAAACAGCATGGTTGCGAGTTGTGTTTTATCGCCGAGCTCGGCGATAAAAACCGCGCCGAAAATCGTTATAAAAATTTTCCAGTCCATTTATTAAACCTGGGCTCTAATAACATTTGAGATCAAAATCACGAATAAATTTGGGCGCAACGAATCTATAGAGAAAGCGACATTTCATGCCAGTCCAATCCACCATGTTCTGAACCGGAAACACCGATATACTCAAACCCATAGCTGGCGTACATATCGATTAGCCCGGTCTGGCAAATTAAGTAAATCTCTGACTTTGCCATCGCCTTCATTTTACCGATAAATTCGATGATTAATTTACCGGCGAGACCTTTCCTCTGGAAATCGGGGTGAACCGCGACCGACATGATGACGATTTTTTTGCCGTTTGGGTCGTGCCCTACCAGCTCTTTAAACGCTTCGTCTGATAACTGGACATGATTGGTAGCGCCTGAATTTATTAACCCCGCTACTTCTCCTTCAAATTCCAATACCAAAAACCCTTCGGGATAAACTTTTATTCTTTTGCCGATTTTCTCGCGGCTAGCCGCTTCATCACCGGCATAGGCAGTTGATTCTATTTCATAACACCTGTCCAGGTCACTTGTGCAGGCTTCTCGTATCGTGATGTTGCTCATATTTTATCACCCGGGCTCTTATCGGAAACATTATCAGAATAGAGTATTCACGAATAGTCTAAATTTTACCCGGGAACGAAGCAAAGCATCACCCGATATTAGCCCAGCATACCGGCAGCTTAGCTTTTTCTGTACATCAGGCGGGAGACCTGCGAGTCTGGTTTCATGGCAGAAATTATAAGCGCATTGGTGACTCGACTGGGTCAGTCCTGGCGCCAAATCCTTATCATTCATCTAATTTACACGGGCCTGGGTGTCGTCCTGTTCGCTCCATTATTGGGAGTAACAGGCCGGGCCTTGTTAAGCCTGTCGGGTAAACCGGCGCTGGCCGATATGGACCTGTTGTATTTCGCGCTGTCACCCGCTGGTTTGCTAGCCATAATTCTATTCGCTTCACTGCTGATCGTGGTATTCGCTTTTGAGCTCAGCTCACTGATGGCAATTGGTACTGTCGATGTAGGCAGCACGAGAATGAAGGCACTGGCAGCAGTGGCTTTTAGCCTCGTTCGTATGAGCCGGATATTCTCGTTTTCGGTGCGCCTGGTTGTGCGGGTATTATTGCTGACGCTGCCGTTTCTGGCCGCTGCCGGCGCGGTTGCACTGGAGCTGCTCACCGACTACGACATAAATTATTATTTGACCATCCGACCGACTGAATTCTGGATCGCGGTAATAATTATTGTCCTGTTGGCGATTGCGATGATCGGGCTACTGGCCTGGCAATTGGCAAAATGGTCATTGGCGCTGCCGCTTCTGCTATTTGGCGGAAGCCGCCCAGCCGCATCTTTTTCTGATAGTGCACGCCTGACCCAAACTGCAAGACTGTTGATTATAAAGCTATTGTTCCTTGCTGCAGTTGCAGCACTAGTTTTCAGCTCGATTATCGCATTTTGCATTCGCTGGCTTGCTACGTTCCTGGTGCCCTACTTCGTCGATTCGCTACCCGCGCTGGTGATCGTTCTCGGTATTATCGCCGGGATTTGGCTACTGCTGAACGTCCTCCTGACTGCTTTGACCTCGGGCAGCCTGGCATTCTTACTGACTGCGCTGGCAGAACGTTATGAACCGCTAATGCAAACTACCACTTCCGGTACTGACAAGGCGATAGATGCGATTGTACATCGCATAAACCCTGCCCGCTTCACGCTGACACTGATAGTCGTGATTGGCCTTGCGGCATTCATAAGCTTTGAGTTATTAGACGATATACAGGTTGGCGACAATGTATCAATTATCGCGCATCGGGGTGCTTCCGCAGCCGCGCCTGAAAATACCCTGGCCTCGGTTCGGCGCGCAATCGAAGATGGTGCCGACTGGATTGAAATCGATGTACAGGAGAGCGCCGATGGTCACGTAATCGTCGTCCATGACAGTGATTTCATGAAACTCGCGGGCGCCAACCTGAAGGTATGGGATGGAAGCCTGGCCGAGATTCGCGAACTTGACGTCGGCAGTAGCTTTGCCGCCGAATTCTCCGGTGTACAAGTACCAACACTGGCGCAAGTACTGGAAGTAGTAAAAGGAAAGTCGGGATTGATTGTCGAACTCAAGTACTACGGTCACGATCAGGCGCTGGAACAACGCGTGATCGATCTCATCGAAGCGGCCAACATGCGGGATCAGACGATGATCATGTCGCTGGAATACGCGGGCATACAAAAAATCCGTGCGCTAAGGCCAGGCTGGAAGGTTGGCCTGCTCTCGGCACAGGCGATCGGTGATCTGACCCGGCTCGATGCCGATTTCCTCGCGGTGAGTACACGGCTGGCAAACAGCTCTTTCATCCGTTCCGCACAGGCTGCAGGAAAACAGGTCTATGTCTGGACAGTGAACGACGCACTCGCCATGTCACACATGATGTCGCTTGGCGTCGACGGCATTATTACCGATGAGCCGCGTCTCGGACGGGAGGTGTTAGCAACCCGTACCAGGCTAAGCTCGGTGGAACGATTACTATTGCAAATGGCATTCCTTTTCGGTCAGGAAATACTGTTTATTCCCGAGAAGGGCTCGGCTACAATCCAGCAAGATCTTTAAGCCCTTCCTCTTCGCTCACCTGGGTAAACGTTGGTCGGCCAACGACCAGGCCCATTTTAACCACGCCCTTGACGTAATAGGTCTTACCCGCTTCCACCCTTATCGTTATCGAATCCTGCGAGATTACCTGGGACCAAAAGGTATGCTCTCCGGGTTCAACAGACTTGTATAGCCAGGTGTCATTCAATAACTGCCCCATGAAACCTTCCGCATGGCTCAGGTTAAAGCGGATCGCACTCCCGCCGAACTTGCCCAGCCGATAAAACACGACCATGCCCTTGCCGGCTTCGAGTTGGGGTAAATCAACCGATCTTGCAGGATTAATCGATAGGCTTGTGAAAATAAATACCAATACAAATAATAATTTTATACTTCGGTGATTCATCATAATCTCAAAAAATCATAAACCCGGTTCCAAAATAACGAGTGCTACTCAACATAAATAAAACCAGGCGGTGAATCCGCCCAGTCGTAACCATTTCGAGCCTGTTCGTAGGCCATATCGAACAGCGCCTTCATATATTCCGGGTCGAATAGTTCATTTGACTCAACCTCGAAGTCGTCCGATATGTAGGCCAGCTTAAAACGGGCTTTATCCCGCACAGCTCCCAGATAAATTCGGTACAAATCCCCGAGACCCTGGGTCCTGATGATAGTATCTAGCGATGATATTAAAATTGATCCAAGTCCCAGGTTGACCTCGGACCACTGCGCATCCAGATAACCGTTGCGAATAACGTAAATAGTCTGATCCCCGCTTATGCCTACATCCCTGGCAGCCCTTCTCAAGTCGATCTGGGATGGGTAAATAAACACCTGCGTGCTAACACCACCATCCACGTGGACCTCGTCGTAGACCTGATCTCCCACCTTTACTTCTATCCTCACGGGTGGAAATACTCCCGGTATAGAAGCAGATGCCAGTATCACATCCCTGATCAACTGATTTGCTTCCGGGGTACCTACCTGCGCAATTGCTCCAATATTCCAGATCACTGGCCGCTGAGAATCCAGATTTGTGGTGCCAATCAGTAAACGACGGCCGCGGCGGTATTCACGCGCAATCTCTAGAATCATTTGCTCGTCTATTTCCCAGCGCAACATCTCCCTTAAGGGCCTGGTGTCATACAAAGCGTCGCTGAAAACACCCCGTATCAGTGAACGCTCGGCTACCAGGTCGCTAGTTGCCATATTGGTGTAAAGACGCTCAAGCTCATCGTCATAGCCGCTGCCCAGAAAGGCGTAGGGCGCGATTAAAGCACCGGTGCTAATACCAGCAACAATAACCATTTCAGGCCGTGTTCCCGACTCCGACCAGCCCTTTAAAAATCCGGCCCCGAATGCGCCGTTGGCGCCACCCCCCGACAATGCCAGGTAAGTGGCGGGCCGATCAAAAATATTGGTATCGCTATCAGCAGCAAATTGCCGACGTATCAGCTCTACACGAGCATTAATATCTCCGGGTAACTTATCACCCCACATTCGTGCGGCTGGACCACCCAGCACCACGGCCTGGTCGGTAAGTTGCTCCGGAAGCGTATGCCGTGCGGATGCGCAGGCATGTAAGAAAAGTATCAGGCAGGCTAAGCTGACTATTTTGTGTAGTTTCATGATCTCAATGTTACTTGAGTTTTAAAGACATTTCCCATGTGTATTATTCTTCGTGTCAAATGACATCATTTCAAGATGAAACCGCGCGATTCGAGAAAGGCTTTCATATGCGGGCGCGCTTCCTTGACCAGCATCTCGGCAATTTGTTCACTCCAGCTATCATCCTTGTTGCCACCGGTTCGGGTTTGGTAATACTCGCGCACTAGCTCGTCGTATTCGGCAATCTTGTTCGCATCGGCACTATCATCGTAACAATCCTGTTTCAGTATCACGGACAGGGGTAAGCGCGGCTTTACTTCCGGGTTTTGCGCCGGATAACCCAGACACATACCAAACACCGGGTAGACCAATTCTGGTAGATCGAGCAATTCGGTCACCGCCTGGATATTGTTTCTGATACCACCGATATAAACACCCTCGATACCGAGTGATTGCGCCGCGGTAATGACATTCTGTGCGAATAATGCACAGTCGACCGTGGCAGTGATGAATTGCTCGGTAAAGCCCGACAACATTTTGGCATTGTGGATGTCACAGGCTATTTTCAACCGATTCATATCGGCACAATAAACCAGGAACCTGGCGGCACTAGCGACATAAGGCTGGTTACCGGCCAGTTCGACCAGCTGCTCGCGTTTGGCCCTGTTCTCGACCTGGATGACGGTACAGGCCTGTATAAAGGCTGATGTTGCGGCTGACTGGCCGCATTTAACCAGTTCATCGACAATTGCCTGTGACACGGGTTGGTCGGTAAATTTGCGCACTGAGCGATGCGACTGCAATAGCCTGATAGTTTCGTTCATAAAGTTTCCAGTTATTCGACGATGGCGATCGCGAGGTCCATGACGTTGGTATTGGTCGGCCCCGTCACGAATAAGCATCCCTGCTCCGCCAGGTAGGAACCGGCATCGGCGTGTTCAAGCGCAACCCGCGCCGCGTTGGCACGGCCAAAAGTATTGCCATCGACAATACCGCCCGCTGCCTCGGTAGGGCCATCGGTACCATCCGTGCCTGCGACCAGTAAGCTTATATTATCCTTGCCGGACAGGTGTTGCGATATCGCCAGCGCCAGGCTCTGGTTACGGCCACCCTGCCCCGGACACTCGGGTAACATGATCGTGGGTTCACCTCCCCATATATAAACACCCGGAGCGGCATCGCGTAATTTGTTACCAATCAACTCTGCCAGCTTGAAAACGTCGTCGTAAAGCGTCTCCTGGTTTTGTTGGACCTTGAGGCCGAGTGACTCAGCCGTTTCAACAGCCCGTGCACGCGCGATTTGATTCGAAGCAATAATGCTGGAAGTTGCTTTCACTACAGTTCGATGGCAATCACCAATGCCGGAACCAATGGTCGAGATACTATCGCCTTCGACATCCGAGATCGCATACACGCGAATTTCCGCACCGCTAAACCGCGCCAGTAATTTACCATCCTTGATTAATGAGGTTTGCTTGCGCCGACTATTTATTTCACCAATGGTTTTACCGGTCGATATCATTTCATCGGCAATCGCCTGCAGATCTCCGAGACTCATGCCAGCCGGCAGGGCTTCCGCCAGTGCCGAGGCACCACCCGATACCAGTACCAGTATTCGGCTGTCGACCGGCATCGATTGAACTTGATCGAGTAAGGCAGCACCGGCATCGAGTGAATTTTGATCGGGTATCGGGTGTCCAGATTCGATTACAGTGACCCCTTCGCGGGAACGAATATCATCGTCGGCATGGTCGTACTTGGTAACCACAATCGCCTCGCCGGGCTCGGCCAGGCTATTTAAGGCGCCCCGGCACATGCCGACCGCGGCCTTGCCGACAGAAATAATGAGATCAGGCTGATAAGGGTTACCCCTGGCGATGGCGTTTTCGACCGCCTGTTGACCCGACACGGCAGCAATGGCTGCATCCCAGATGGTTTTCAAGGCCTGCTTTCTATTCTCGCCGGAACTCACGGATACCCCCTATCGAAACAGGCTAATCGTAAAAAACAAAAGCCCGGGTTTCGATGCTTTCCCGTGGCGGTGTATCCGGCGATATTCCCGGCACATCAATCGAAGTATGGATACTGCCTGGCGTGCGACCCGCATTCTCCGAATCGAATGTTTTGAATACCAGCACTTCATCACTGGTCATATTCGAAAAATAATACCAGCGATGCTCAGGGTTATAGGTCGCCAGCAGTAGCTCACCGATATGATTGGGCGCGCGCCGTTCGGTAGGGACGACATCAGCCGTGCCGACGGTTCGGGCGTCACACATTACCAGCGGAAAGTTCTGCACCGGGTTTACCAGCGGGCGCCAGAGATTAATTATTTGAAACCTGCCTTTGGCCAGGCGCCCGGCGTCATCGCCGAGGTTTTCATCCAGGCAGACGTAACCCGACTTCGGCGTGTAGTCATTATGAACCAGTGTTGCCGGTTCCCGGATTTGCTTCTGTTCTCGCACCTCGGGATCGGAAGCTCGCACGGTATGGTCAAATATATGGACCCGGCCGGCTCCGGTTAGAGATTTTAGAATGCTCTCGATTTCAGCTTCGTAGGTTCCGCTGATTTCTTCGTTATCAAGAAAATTATTGACCGCCGAGTGGTGATTGATGAGTTTGAAACCAATAGCTGGCTGGCCCATTTCTTCGCCGCCGAAGTCAGTGCCGACATCGCGCGCATCCTGGACTTCAACAACATAGGCGGTCAGGCCACGGTTGACTGTAAAACTAGCATTACGCCCCGCGCTCGAGGCATAGTAAATGGGCCGTTCATCACCCTCGGCAATATACTGAACTTCTGCTGTTAACATAACAAACTCCAGTTATTTTCTATCTACCGCTAATTCGGCATGACGAAAGCAATCGGTAACATGATCATTGACCAGGCCCGCGGCCTGCATAAAAGCATAACATATGGTACTGCCGACAAAGGTGAAACCGCGTTTTTTCAGGTCCTTCGACATCGCATCCGATACAGGGGTGTTGGCTGGAATCTCACCCATCGAGGTCCGTTTATTCTGTAACGCAACACCATCGACATAACCCCACAGGTAGTCATCGAGTGTTTCGCCGTGATCGATCATATCGAGATAGGCGCGCGCATTTTTGACAAAGCCATTAACCTTGAGTTTGTTACGAACAATACCGGGGTCGGCCAGCAGGTCCGCAATTTTAGTATCGTCGTATCTCGCTATCTTCTGCGCATCGAACTGGTCAAAAAGGCGTCGATAATTCTCGCGCTTGCGCAGGATAGTAATCCAGCTCAAACCTGCCTGGGCGCCTTCGAGGCAGAGAAATTCGAACAGCAGACGGTCATCGTGAACCGGCACTCCCCATTCGCAATCATGATACTGTTGGTAAAGCTGGTCATCGCCACACCACCAGCATCGAATTTTTCCATCGGCGTCAGTCATGATTTAAAAACCTGTTGATTGGCCTTCAAGCTCCGCTACTCGCGGTCCATAATGCAAAATGCTCGAATCCAGGCTGCCCTGAAGATCGGGGTTGGTTGAAAAACCAAGTATGGCCTGTATGCGGGTTCGCTTACCTTGCACCTCGGTCACTCTATGCATCGAATGAGGTGCTCCAGGCTACTGGCTTGCGCGGCCATTTCGGAAATTGCCGATGCGCGCACAAATCCCGGCAGGGAACATGCGCCAGTAGTTCCCAGCGAAACCTGCGTATCGGCAATCAACTGTTGCCCGGCCTCACTATCGAGGTTATTGAGCGGATATCGATCGAGATCGATGAGTTGGTATGGGCCCTGGTCCTGCATAAACTAAACCGCCTGGCTAATGGGTCGTAATGAGTTGATAAATTTGTCGATACGCCGACAAGCTTCGAGCAATTGCTGCTCGCCAGTCGCATAGGAAATTCGCACAAAGCCCTCGGCACTGGCGCCAAAAGCGGTAGCGTCGAGCACCGATACACCAGCCTCCGCATAAAGCTGCCGCACAAAATCCGGTGCCCCAAGACCAGTACCGCGTACGTCCACCATCAGGAACATACCGGCATCCGGTTTGAAGACATTCAGTTCATCAATCGAGGTCAATTGCTCAAGCAACAAATCTCGGCGTTGACGATAAATCTCGCGCATTTCAGCAACTGCTGCATCCTCGTTTTCGAGTGCATAGCTTGCTGCCTCCTGCACAAATCCGGGTAAGCCATACAACATGCACAGGAAGAGCCTGGCCATATTTGTGACCATCGCCTCAGGCGCGACCATCCAGCCCGTGCGCCAGCCGGTCATTGCATAGGACTTTGACATACTGCCGATCGTAATAGTGCGTTCGTCCATGCCCGGCAATGCGGCAATATGATGAAACTCTGATTCAAAAACTATGTCCGAGTAGACCTCGTCCGAGACCACCCAGAGATCATGTTGAATCGCAAGCTCGGCGATGATTTCTAATTCCTCGTGGTTCAAAATCATGCCGGTAGGATTGCTCGGAGAGGCATAATATATTGCACGCGTGTTTGGCGTGATAGCCGACTTCAATCGCTTCGCGTCGAGGCGAAAACCGTCTTCAGCGGAAAGTGCTACCGGTACCAGCGTAGCACCAGGGGCCTGAATCGTGGCCTCGTAGGTTACATACATGGGCTGCAAAACGATCACCTCATCACCCGTTTCGCAGATACACATCGAAGCCCCAAATAGCGCGTTTTGCGCACCTGATGTAACGGCTACGTTATTTTTGCTAACCTTTACACCGGTTAAACGTTGATGCCGCCTGGCTATGCTCTCGCGCAATGCAAGGATACCTACCGACGATGTGTAATGGGTATTGCCTTCTCGTAACGAACGCACAGCGACTTCGACAATCGGTTCTGGGGTTGCAAAATCCGGATCACCCACGCTGAGGATGATAACATCCTGGCCCTCACGCTGGGCTTCAGTCGCCACGGTGTGAGTATCCCAGACATCGGCAGCGCCGCCTTTCACTCTCTCGGTTAATGAAGAAAATTTCATCGCAATTCCAGCTAAGGACAGGTTAGATGCGGGCGAACTTATCACTAGTGCGACAGTGTTTCAATGATGAAATCATCTACTGCTTAAAATGATTATCAGAACCAGGGTTTTTATTACTTCAAACCTCGTCTTTGACGGGCTCAAGTTGATCCAGAAGGGGTTTAATCCAGGGCTTGTTAGCAGCGATCTCATCATCGCTGAGACCGGTTAGTTCATAGGGCAATACCAGCCATTCGTCGTATTTATGCAGAAAGTAATCCGGCGCCCTGTTGGTCTGCTTCGCCTGGGGTCGGTAGTAAGGCACCGCGATGCGTACATCCTCCGGCATGTTACGCCGGGTCTTGTCCCGCAGGCGATCGATCACCGCTGCGACATTACGTCCGGTGCCGTAGACATCGTCGACGATCAACAGTGCGTCATCGGCATTCATGTTTTCAAACAGGTACTGCAGACCGTGTACCTGGATTTCCCGCTCACTATCGAGATTTTGCAGATAATCGTTCATTCCCCGGTAAGAGGTCCGTATCGCAATATGATCGGTTTCCACGCCGAGGTACTGCAGACATTCCTGCACATAGATTCCAACCGTAGAACCACCCCGCCAGACACCGACGATAAAATCAGGTCGGTAGCCACTCGCGTAAACCTGTACCGCCAGGCGGTACGAATCCTCGAGTAATTCCTGTTCCTGAATGAATCGTTTTATCACGAAGGTTTATTCACGAAGTCTTTTTCACGAAACGCGTTTCCCGCGGAAATCAAAGCGGCTATGATACGTGGGTCATGCCGATAAACCTATCCCTGATGTTTTCAATCGCAGCCAACAGCAGTAAGCAATGAGCGATAAACTCTACCTGTCGGCACAGCAGTTGCTCGAGGATTCGTTTGAACTAGGTGCGCAAATAATCAGGGATGGCTTTCGACCAACCATCATCATCGCAATTTGGCGCGGCGGCACACCGATGGGCATCGCGGTACAGGAATTACTCGCCTGGTTCGGCATCGAGACCGATCATATTGCCATTCGTACCTCGTCGTACCGCGGCATCGATGGTCGTTCTGACGAAATCCGTATTCATGGCATGAATTACCTGATCAAGAACTGCTGTCGCGAAGATCGCCTGCTGATAGTCGATGATGTGTTTGATACGGGCCTGACGATTCAATCGGTGATTGCCTACCTGGGTGACAGG
>Ga0164313_10003586_pt1 | contig 13806 bp, 10 predicted proteins | sample GuaBasSedimGuay4_FD_113735 | JGI IMG/M metagenome (GOLD analysis project Ga0164313, IMG submission 113735) | Subseafloor sediment microbial communities from Guaymas Basin, Gulf of California, Mexico - Guay4, Core 4569-4, 0-3 cm | ecosystem: Environmental > Aquatic > Marine > Hydrothermal vents... | reverse complement strand
CGGACGCTATCTCTCGGCCCGACCTATCTGTGTCGTTCAGTCGCACATCCCAACTGCCCTCGCCGGCCGGCGCCCTGAACTCGAGGGTGCCGTCAGCGGTGTCTCGAACGTACTTGTAGTCGACATCGTGTTGGTCATTGACATCTTCGCTGCCGTGCTCAACCTCGGACGGCACGACACCGATCCACGCGTGATCGTGGAAGGTCGCCGCGGCCTCGAAGTGGGCCGGCACGCGGCCTCCCGGTGAGAATCGAGAGGCTTGCCATGAGAGGTTGGACAAATATTGAGACATGGTATCTTGTTTGGGAAATGTTCGGACACTGCGCCTCTCATGGGGAAGCGCCCCAGAAAAATGAAAACGGAGGATGGCACAATGATCAAGGTCTTGAGTACGGTATCGCTGGCATTATTGCTTCTCGTAGTCCTGGTGGGCTGCGGAGAAAAGGTCGAGCCGAAGGTGGAACAGCCAGAGGTGGAACAGGTGGCGGCGGAACAGCCTGCGTCGGAGCATCCGGCTGCCGAGCATCCGACTTCTGAGCATCCCGCTGCTGAGCACCCGGAAGCGGATGATGCAAAGACCGAACATCCGACATCTGAACATCCGACCGCCGAGCATCCAACCGCAGGGTGAGGCTCCGAAAAGTTCTCCCTTCCCGGACCGTCTTTCGAACGGCATGGGGGAGGTTCGCGCTGGACCAGCGGGCACTCGTACCTTTGGCATTGACCGTCTGCGTTTTTCACTCAGGTTGCTGGGGCAATCAGGGAACTGATGCGCCAGAGATTCCTGTTTCTGAAAGTACGGTTGTAACCGCCGAGATTCAGGCAGGCATCGAGCGCCATATCGAGGACCAGGCTCGCCTGAGCGGGGACTATTTCGATCTTCACTTTGATGATGGGGAACTCCGCCTCAAATTAGTCCGTGTTCATACCGAATATCTGGCAAATCTTGGACCTCAAAGGCACTTCGCCTGCGTGGATTTGGTGGATATCGGTGGTGATGTGTATGACGTTGACTTTTTTCTCTCCGGCGATCCGGGTGCGATGGAGGTCACAGAGACAATCGTGCACAAGATCAACGGGCAGCCAATGTATGCATGGGAGCAGATCGAGAACGGCACATGGCAAAGGATCCCAGTAGAAGAGGCTTCACAAGTCCACTTTGGAGTCATCAGGGATCGAGACAAATTTGAGTTTTTGTGCAAGGTAACGCTGCCCGAAATCCCTGATTCTGCCCGTATGTGGCTTCCTCTTCCCGCCACTGATTCATTTCAGACGGTTGAAGTGAAATCAATCAGTGCGCCGGGCACGCAGAGCGTATTGTACGAACCTGAACACGGCAACAGAATCCTCTTCCTGGAGCTTGGTCCGGAGGACAGCACAAAGATCGTTGAGATCCACTTCGAGGTTGAGCGGGTTGAAAAGGCCGTCTATCCGGGAGAAGAGGCTGACGCCCGAAAATACCTGAAATCGGAAATTCTTGTTCCGGACAACGAGACCTTTTCTGAAATTGCACATGAGGTCGTTGAGGGCAAAAAGACCGATCTGGTTCGGGCACGGGCTCTTTATGATCATGTCATTGACCGGATGCGCTACATGAAACACGGTGACGGCTGGGGCCGGGGCGACGCCGTTTACGCCTGCGATGCGCGGACCGGCAACTGTACCGATTTTCACTCCTACTTCATAGCCCTGGCCAGGGAGGTCGACATCCCCGCGCGCTTTGCCATCGGAGCAGCAATTCCTTCGGAACGAAATGAGGGTGGAATCGATGGTTACCACTGTTGGGCGGAATTCTTCGCTGACGGGAAGTGGTGGCCTGTCGATATCAGCGAAGGGGACAAATACTCCAGTCTGGCAACCTACTATTTCGGCCACCATCCGGCCAATCGCTTCGAGATGAGCCGGGGACGCGACCTCGTGGTCGACCCGGGACCGGTATCGGGCCCCATCAATTTCCTGGCATATCCGGTGCTGGAGGTAGACGGACAAACGACCAGGGCAAAGGTCCGGTTCTCGTTCGTGAGACCGTCAACGACACCCGACGAGTAAGCCTAGATAATCAGGCGGACGCCGCCAAGATCCTCCAGGCGATGGGGGAAGTGGTCGCCGGGAGACCCAATGAACATGAAGTTGGGCGCAATTCCCCACTTCTTCGAGAGCTTCTGGATCAACGCCGGCCCAAAGGTACCTTTGACAGCGAGGAACTCGATGTCGATCTTCGGGTAGGCCTCGTCGAGAAACTCCAGGTCGGCCTTCAATCGGGGCGGAATGTCGGACTCCTTTTCGAAGACTGTAACCACCTTGATCCGTCCGGTGTGCTCGTTATTCGAAACGTAGAGCATGACCTGATTGAGGTTGGCCACGCTGTCGCCACGCGTGAAGAAAACGAACTGCTGGGAGTTGATCTGGTCGATTTTCCTGCGGATGGCGTCGGTCGCGTTCGAAGTATAGTTGAGGACGATCTCGGACACGCCGTGGAAGAAGAACAAGAAGACCCTGAGAATGGCGGTACGCCCGAGCATGATTGCGACGGCCAACACGGTTGGAATGAAATAGGCGAAGAACACCTTGAGATATTCGGGATTCATGACCCCGTTTCCGACCAAGGCAACGAGAACCGCCGCAACTGCAATCAAGACGGCAGGCCAGGAGGCCTTGGTGGGGCGAGGCAGACGCGCACGCCTGACCTTGAGCAGGATATTGCCGAGGCCGAAGAGAGCCATCACCGCCAGGAAGGAAATCGTGTAGACCCCGGCCAGTGCGCCGAGATCTCCACGAGTGATGAATAGGACCGAAACACACAGCAGAAAAAATCCGATGATGATCCGGTGGGTCGTTCCAAGACGGTTGGTCTTGAGCAGAGCCTGGGGAAGGCAGCGGTCAAGCGTCATTCTTCGCATCAGGCCGGTGACCCCGATGAACGAGGTCAAGACGGCGCCTGAGAGAACCAGGGCAGCATCGACCGAGATCAAAACTGACAGCCATGGTCCTCCGGCGAGAAAGCCAATGTGGGAAAGCAGGGCTTCCTTGTGCCCCTGGACCTCGGCGATCGGTACCATCGAGAGAGCCAGAAGAGCCATCGCCGGGTTGAAGAAGGTGACGGCGATCCACATGTTCCGGAGGGTCTTTGGGAAGACACCATCGGCCTGTTCTTCGACGAAGTTGGCCGAGCTCTCGAAGCCGGAGATGCCGAGCATCGCGGCCGCGAAGCCGAAGAAGAGGGCGCGCGGCAGATTGGTTTCCAGCGGCATGGAAAAATTAGCCAGGAAGGTCGAAGGGCCATTTGAGAGCAGGAAAAACAGACCAACCCCCAGCAGCAGAAACAGGGATGCGATGTGGGTGATGAAAATGCCGACCGCGACCTTGGCCGATTCTCCGATACCGATGATGGTCAAGACCATGAAAATCAACAGGAGGACGACCGTCGCCTCAATGACCGGCAGGCCGTGCCACAGGGAATGGACGTAGTGCATGGCCTCGGAGGCCGAAATCACGGCCGTTGCCATGTATGACAGAAGGGTCAAACATGCCGCGAGGGAAGCGACCTTCTTCGATGTGGTGTTGAGCAGCGCATTGTAGGCGCCACCGTTGAGGGGGAGAGCGCCGACGACCTCCGCATAGATCTTGCGGAAGAGGAAGAGAACGGCGGCCACCATCAACAGGGCCACCCACGCCCATTGTCCGGCCTGGAGGATCGCCAATGCCGACACGTAGAGGCAGGATGAGGTGATGTCGTTGCCGCAGATTGCGGTCGCTTCCAGTTGGCTCAGCCCGCGGTGCTTCTTTGGTTGGGTCGTCGTACTCATCAATCTCCAGGTCCAATCCCCTTGATGTGGGGGTGAGGATATCACCACATTGAAGAAACACCGGCGGCAGAGACGACCTCGCCCGATCCGATCAGTCAATCATGGCCCTCATGATCACCGAATAGAGGTAGGTGATCTCGGCAGAATCGAGACCGCCTCCGAAAGCAACCGATGCCTGGTCGCTTCGGGCGAGAATTGACAACTTCCCAGGCGCAAAGGTCGCGAGGGCCTTGACGAGTCCGGTCAGTGCGGGGGGAATGGTCGGTGGCTGCCCGTGTTGGGCGGAGTAGGCCGTTCCCTCCGGGCTGTCGAGTCGGCTGGGATCAACAACTAGGCTGCCGTCCGGCTGGGTCTGGAAGATCTGATCGATGTCGAGCTTCGAGATAGTCGAGACATGTGTCGATTCCCAGGGCCTCGGTAGCATCACCCTCGAGATGAATGGGGAACATCGTGGTCGACGAGTTCTTGCTTCGATGGATCTCCTTGGAAAGAACAACCATGGAATAGCGATCCAGACGGCTTTCTTTGCTTCGCATTGGAGCAAAGAAACCCCACCAGGAAACCATCGTTTTCCTGCGGCCGTCAAAGGCCTTGCCGTTGCGCCCGCCGACGAAGACCAGACCAAGCAAGACAACCAGAACGCCCAAAACCTGTGCGGCAAACTTCAAATCGGGGTTGAGAGAGGCTTCGACAGGAATCTGACCCGTAGCAAATGCAACTGTCAGCACCCCACCGGCGGTGAAGAGCAGGCCGGCGACAACGACACACCCGACCACGTTCGACCGGAGTGACAGAATTCCTGGGTCTCCTGTGTATACGATTTTCATCAGTCCGCCCTCCCTGTCTTCGATCAGCCATCAACCGCATTGGCTCACCCGAAGAATCTGGAACAAGGGTATCCCGGTTTGGGTTCAACCGAGTGGTTGACAATTGATTCTTAATTATTTAAATTATACGGAACGTCAGAATAAAAACGATACGATATTCTAATGACGTTGTGTCAAAGGGGCTCAATATGGCGCGATACACGGAGAAGCAGAAAGCAGCGCTCGACGTCTTGATGAAGGACGACGTGTACGAACACGCGATGAAGATCATCGCGGATGAGGGGTTGGGATCACTGACAATGGAGCGCCTTGCGAGTGGCGTTGGTGTTTCACGGGGCACCATCTACAACTACTTTGATGATCGAGACGCGGTTCTCGATTACCTTGAGGAGCGGACCTTCGGGCCGTTGCTGGCAGTTATCAAGGAGGTCGCCGCGAGTGATCTGCAGCCGGAAGAGAAGCTCACCAAGATTTCGGAATGGGTGTTCACCGCCGTCTACGAAGATCGTGCCTTGGTGATAGCTCTGACCCCCAACAAATACTCCGGAGCGAAACGGGAGTGTCAGATGCGGCGTCGTACCAACGCGCTCGGAGCGATCAAGGTGGTTGTGAATGAAGGCATTGCAGCCGAGGCATTCAAAAACCGCTCTCCACTTCTGGTCAGTGAGCTTTTCATGGGTTTGATCACCGGAATGATTGAGTCCATGGTCTTTAGTGGAGAGTTCCAGCCTGCCGAAGAAATCGTTCCGACGATGATGGAAATTTTTCTTGGAGGGCTCCGCAATGAGATTGACCATCCGGTCGACTCCCCGGTCGGCCACATTTCTGCTCCGGGAAACGAAAAGTGCAACACAGGAGAACTCCGTAAATGAACCACCTCAATAGGTACGCAATTGCTCTTGGGCTCGGCGGTTTGGCTGCTGTGTCCTTCGTGACATCAACTGGCTGTCGTCAGGATTCAACCCTGGACACGGAGACGAGTGCGCTGATCAAGCCCGCCAAAATCATCACGGTCGGGCGGTCGGATTCAACGGCCCGTACCTACCCCGGGCGTGTCCAGGCGGCACGGAGAGTGTCACTGTCCTTCCGCGTCACGGGACCAGTGGTCAAGCTCTCCGTCAGCAAGGGGCAGCGGGTCGCCGCGGGTGAGCTGCTTGCCAGGATTGACCCCCGCGACTACGAGGTCCAGGTCAAGAATCTCGAGGCCCAGCTGGCAGCGGTCCGTGCTCAGCAGCTCCAGGCCGGCGAGGAGTACCAACGGGTGCGTGGCTTGTTCGAGCACGATAACGCCTCAAAGTCGGACTTTGACCGAGCGAAGGCAGCCCTCGATGTCGGCCAAGCCCAGGTGGAGGCGACAGAGCAGGCCCTCAATGCTGCCCGTCTCTCTCTTGCGGACACCGAGCTCAAAGCCCCCTATTCAGGAACAGTGGCGGACCGCTTTGTGGAGGCCTACCAAACGGTGGCAGCAGGGCAGCCGATAGTTCAATTTCAGGGAGCTCAAGGCATCGAGGTCCTGATTGACGTTCCCGAAAGGGAAGTGGCAGAGCTCACCAGGAAGGCCCCGAAGGGGATCCTGATTCGTTTCGAGGCAGTGGCGGGAGGGGAAGAGATTCCCGCCCGGGTCAAGGAGTTTGCCACCCAGGCCGACCCACAGACCCAGACCTTTCAGGTGACGCTTCAGCTCGACGGTGAACCCTCGGCCGATCTCCTGCCCGGCATGACTGCGTCGGTGCAATGGCTGACTGGGAACGCTAACGGCAATGATGAGGCGATTGTGGTGCCACTCGGGTCAGTGTTGACAGACGACACGGGCCAAACCTCCGTGTGGCGAGTCGACCCCGGCACCATGAAAATCACGCGGGTTCCGGTGACCACCGGCGCCCTGACAAAATCGGGTCTGGCGATTGCTGAGGGTCTCGATGTTTCCGACCAAATCCTGGCGGCTGGTGTGCACTTCGTCACCGAGGGGCAGAGAGTCCGTCCGCTGGATTTGAAGGACTAAAGCATGGACATCGCAGGGTTCGCCATAAGGAAGAAAACCGTCACCTTGGTGCTGACGGCAGCAATCGCTGTTGGCGGCGTGGTGTCCTTCATGGGGCTGGGCCAGCTTGAAGATCCAGAGTTCACAATCTTCACCGCCATCGTCCAGACCTCCTACCCAGGCGCCTCGCCCGAAGAGGTGGAGCTGGAGGTTACCGACCGTCTGGAAACGGCCATTCAGACGATGGGCCAGGTAGAGCACGTTACATCGATCTCACGGGCAGGCCTCTCCCTGGTAATCGTTGACCTTTATTCGCATACCGATCAGGAGAAGATTCCCCAGGCGTGGGACGAGCTCCGTCGAAAGGTCGGCGATATCCAGAGAGCACTGCCGCCCGGAGCCGGACCGTCGGTGGTCAACGATGACTGGGGCGACGTCTACGGTGGTCTCTTCGCAATCACCGGCGACGGCTACAGCCTGGCCGAGATCGAGGACTACGCAAAACTCTTGCGGCGCGAACTACTACTTGAGGACGGTGTCGGCGCGGTTGAGCTGTGGGGGGTGCAGACCGAAGTGGTGTATGTGGAGATGTCGAGAGCCAAGATGGCACAACTTGGCATCAATCCGCAACGGGCCCTCGCAACCCTTGCGGACCAAGGAGCGGTTGTCCCTGACGGCCGTCTTCACATAGAGGAACAGTACGTTCGAGTGGCCGCGACCGGCGCTTTTGATTCGTTGTACGAGATGGGCAATGTACTGATTCGAGGCGTCGGCTCCGGAAGCATGATTCGGCTTGCCGACGTGGCCACCATCAAGCGCGGTTATCTCGAGCCCCCTCGAGACCTTCTGCTCTTCAACGGCGAACCGGCGATCGGAATCGGAATTGCAACCGTCGAGGGCGGCAACGTGGTCAATACTGGGCGCGCTGTGATGCAACGTCTGACGGAGCTCGAGGCGCAACAACCTGTCGGCATGGCCCTCCATTCCATCTACTTCCAGGCTGAGGTCGTAACCCAGGCGGTCAACGGTTTCCTGATCAATCTGATGGAAGCGCTGGTAATCGTCATCGGGCTGTTGATGGTGTTCATGGGCCTGCGCTCGGGTCTGCTCATTGGAACCATTCTTGTGCTCGATATCTTGGGCACCTTCATCTATATGAGCGTTTTCGACATCAGTCTTCAGCGCATCTCCCTCGGCGCCTTGATCATCGCCCTTGGCATGCTGGTGGACAACGCCATCGTGGTCACCGAAGGATTGTTGGTGCGATTGCAAAGGGGTGCGGATGGACTCAAAGCTGCCAGACAGAGCGTCTCCGAAACAATGTGGCCCCTGCTCGGCGCCACCGTGGTGGCCATCCTGGCCTTCGCCGCCATCAGCGTCTCCGACGATGCATCAGGCGAATTCCTCGGATCTCTTTTTAAGGTAGTAGCGGCTTCGTTGCTTCTCAGCTGGGTGCTCGCCGTCACCGTGACGCCGTTGCTTGGTGTGATGTTTCTCAAATCGGGCGGGGGCTCCGACGCGGTCGATCCATATGATAGGCCCTTTTTCCGTGCCTATCGCCGGTTTCTTGCTCGCGCCATACGCCTTCGTTGGCTGACCCTTGCCGTATTGTCCGCGCTGCTCTTCACCTCAATTTTTGGTTTCGGTTATGTCAAGCAGAGCTTCTTTCCGGACTCGGGCCAGCCACAGTTTTACGTCGACTTTTGGAGGCCTGAAGGAACCCACATCCGGGACACGGCGCGAGATGTCCGGACCGCCACTGACTGGTTGCTCGAGCAAGAAGGCGTCAAGTCTGTCACGGGATTCACCGGCCGTGGCGGCTCCCGCTTCATGCTGACATACAGACCGGAAATGCCAAGCTCCGCCTACGCACAACTTCTGGTGACCGTGGACGACGCCCGACTGATCGACGAAATCAGCAAAAAAACCATCACCTACCTGGCGCAGCGTTTCCCTGATGCCGAGCCGCAGACTCATCGATTCGTCTTCGGAACTGGGGGTGGCGCCAAGATCGAAGCTCGAATCAAGGGCGACGACCCAAAGGTGCTTCGAGCTCTTTCGGAACAGGTCAAAAACATCATGCGGGCCGATCGCAACACCAAGGACGTGCGAGACGACTGGAGGCAGCAGGTGCCGGTGATTCGCCCCGAGTTCGCTGAGGTCGAAGCCCGTCAGGCGGGCATCAGCCGCAACGACCTTGCCTCAAGCCTCCAGATGGTCACCTCCGGCAGTATCGCCGGGCTCTACCGCGAGGGAGACACTCTCCTGCCCATCGTTTTCCGTCTGCCTGAGGAGGAACGCTCCTCCGTGGCCCAACTGGCAAACGTCCAGGTGTGGTCCTCCACCACCGGCCGTGTCGTGCCGGTTAACCAAGTGGTGACGGAGATGAGCACTGAGTGGGAAGATCCGATTATCAGGCGTTACGACCGCCGAAGGACCATCACAGTCAAAGCCGACCCGCGACGTGGCGTGGCGAATCCGGTCTTCACTCGATTGCGACCCCAGATTGAAAACATCGAATTGCCACCCGACTACGAACTCGAGTGGGGAGGTGAGTTTGAGAGCTCCGGTGATGCCAATCGCATGCTGATGGCCAGCGTGCCGCTCTTCTTCTCGCTGATGGTGCTGATCGTGGTGGCCCTGTTCAATACGACCCGGCAGCCCCTGATCGTATTCTTGACGGTGCCGCTGGCGATCATCGGCGTCACCGCCGGCCTGCTGATGACCGGCCAACCCTTCGGCTTCGTAGCCTTGCTCGGCTTCTTGAGCTTGTCCGGCATGCTGATCAAGAACTCCGTGGTCTTGCTCGATCAAATCGATATCAATCTGGAGAGTGGTCAACAACCGTTCGAAGCGGTGTTGGACGCCGGCGTCAGCCGCCTCCGCCCGGTCTCCATGGCGGCCTTCACGACGGTGCTTGGCATGACCCCCTTGGTCTTCGACATATTTTGGAGGGGCATGGCCATCACCATCATGGCCGGTCTGACCTTCGCGACGGTGTTGACCCTGGTGGTGGTACCGGTGCTCTACGCCACCTTTTACGGAATTTTCTCGCCACAACAGGAGAGTGCATCATGATCAAGAGTCTCCACGACATTCTGCGCGGGTCTTCATTGGTGGCGGGCATCGCGGTCTTGCTTGCCTTGGGCACGGGCGTGATGTCGGCCTCCGACGATCTGCCGGTGGTGCGAATCGGCATCGTGACCGACGGACCGATTGCGCGCAAAGACAGCTTCGTTGATCTCTTCAGAAAGGAAATCGAGGGAGTCACCGCAGGGGCCTACACCCTGGAGTTTCCGAGAGGTGCAGTCGTCGATGGCGGCTGGCAGTCGGATGGAATCGCCTTGGCCATGGACGGGCTACTTGAACGTGGTGACGTGGATGTAGTTGTGGCGGTCGGTGTTGGTGTTGCAGCAGAGGTCTGCGGCAGGGACCAGACGACAAAACCGGTTGTAGTTCCCTTCGCCTTCGGCGACTGCGCCTTAACCTGTCCACAACATGCCAACATCCGTGTCCGGCCGATTGATCTCGGGGGCCTGATGACCCGCGACCTGCAGGCTTTCTACGAGACGGTGCCCTTCACCTCGGTCGCTGTATTGATGGATCCTACGTGGCCTTCAAATTGTACGGTTGTTGAGCTTGGCCAGGCGGTCGCACCAGAGGGTGTCGTGGTCGAATTCGTCTCGATACCGGCTGGAACATCAAATATCGCAGACCTGCTGCCGGCCGATGTGGATGCGATCTACCTGATGCCTCTTCTGCAGTTGCACGAACCGCAGCTGGGCACCCTCGTCAAAGAACTCACCACACTGGGTCTGCCGACATTCTCTCTATTGGGAGAGTCAGAAGTCGACCTTGGCGTACTTGCCGGGATGAACACCAAAAACACCATGGCTGCGATGGCCCGCGGTACCGCCCTGGAGGTGCTCGACCTGATCGAGGGACGTGAGACGCAGCACACGATGCGCGTAGAAACCGGAGGTCGGTTGACTCTCAACATGGCGACAGCCCAGGCGCTGGGCTTCTCCCCGAGCTGGGAGTTGCTCACCAGGGCCCGGCTGCTTCATGACCAGGGATTCCTACGCGACCGGCCCATCAACCTGAGAACGGCCATAGATCGAGCTGTGAAGGCGAATTTGGATCTGGCGGTGCGTGATCGCAGAGTCGCTGCCGGCGCCCAAGACCTTCGTGAGGCCAAGTCCTACTACCGTCCACAAATTGACGTGGGTCTGATCGGCGCCGCCATCGACGAGAACCATGCAATTGCTGCCCTCGGGCAATACTCCCGCTACGTCGCCGGCTCTCTCACCTTGACCCAGCTGATCTACTCCGACGGCGCCTCGGGCAACATCACCATCCAGGGGGACCTTCAACAGATTCGCGAGTTTGATATGCAGGCCCTTCGATTTGACATCGCCCGGGATGCAGTAGCTGCCTACATGGGGGTGATGCGCAGCGATGCTCTGATCCGCATTCGCCAGGAGCAAGTTGACCTCACCAGAGCCAACCTCGAACTCGCGCGCATACGGCGATCCGTCGGTGCTGCAGGAGCGGCCGAGGCGTATCGGTGGGAGGCCGAGCTGGCAACGGCGCGCGCCGGCTTGCTCGACGCCTTGTCCTTTCATCGTCTCAGCGAGCGCCAGTTGAGCCGGCTTCTGGATGAGCCCCTGACGACACGATGGGATCTGCAGAAGCCTGACATCACAACGGCCCTCGAGGCCCTCGGCGGCGCCGATGACGCTGTGTTGCTCGATACGCCAAACGGGTACGATCGCTTGGCAACGAGCCTGGTGGAGGTAGGATTGCGACAGGCGCCAGAACTGGCGGCCCTCGACGCTGCCATCGCCGCACAGGAAAGGGCATTGACGGCCGCGCAGCGCGCCGCGTACGCCCCGATTGTCGCCCTCAAGGCTGACCTCAACCACGTCCTTGTCAAGGATGATGCCGGCGGACTCGATCTGGGAGACATCGGGGATTTAATCCCCGAGTTCGACGACACCAGCTGGCAGGTTGGGGTTCAGGCCGGGTTGCCCGTGGTCACCGGCGGTGCCAACAAGGCACGTCGCATCAAGGCACAGGAGGAACTCTTCGCCCTTCAGATAGACTCGAGAAACGTGAGGGAGAAGCTCGGGCAGCGAACCCTGTCGGCACTGGACACGGCCACCGCTTCCTGGTCGACCATCTCCCTGCGACAGCAGGCCGCTGACGCCTCGGCCCGTACCCAGGAGCTGGTCCAGGACGCCTATGCCCGAGGCGCCGCTTCGATCATCGACTTGCTCGACGCGCAGAACAACGCACTGACCTCCGAGCTCGCCGCTGTGACTGCGGTGTATGATTTTCTTGACGATTGGGCCGAGGTGCAACGAGCCATTGCGGGATTCCCTCAAGCAGAAGTCAAGTAGGAGGCAACGATGTTCAGACCTAACCGAGCGGTTCCGGGAAGAGTTTTCGACTCGGCAGGGTTACCCAGGGTTAGAACAATCTCTAAGGAAACCACACCATGCCGAAACCTGAAAAACACATCTTCATCTGCCTCAACTCCCGTCCTCCAGGGCACCCCAAGGGATCGTGCACCCTCGCCGGCGCTCAGGTTCTACTGACCGAATTCGCCGAACAATTGGAAGCCAGGGACCTCAAGGGCCGTTTTCGCCTGACCCGTACGGGTTGTCTAGGCCCGTGCGAAGCGGGGCCGGTCGTTCTGGTTTATCCGGAGGGCGTCATGTATGGCGGGGTTCAACCCGGAAACGTCTCTGACATCATCGAAGAGCACCTGCTCGGTGACCGTCCGGTCGAAAGACTCAGAGTTCCCGCAGACGTTTGGTAGAAAGGCTCTCAGCTGAGCCTCTTGCAAAAACACAAAAGAAACGGCCGGGGTTTACCCCCGGCCGCGGTCCACTCGATGCCTCGAAATAGGCTCAAAACCTGGATTTTGCAAGAGGCTGAGCTCTCAGCGACCAGCTGTCAATGGGTCGGCTCCATTGAAATATCGTCTTCGGAAATACAAGGCAACGTTGACCAGGCCGATCAGCACCGGCACCTCGACCAAGGGGCCGATGACAGCGGCAAACGCGGCGCCGTGGTCGATGCCGAAAGTGGCGATCGCGACCGCGATGGCCAGTTCGAAATTATTGGAAGCCGCAGTAAAGCTCAATGTTGCCGCCCGGCTGTAGCCCGCTCCAACCTTTGCGCTGATGAAGAAGGACACCAGGAACATCACGACGAAGTAGATCAACAACGGAATGGCGATGCGGATGACGTCGAGCGGCAACTGCACGATGGTCTCACCCTTGAGCGAGAACATGACGACGATGGTGAACAACAGGGCGATCAGGGTCATCGGGCTGATTTTCGGAATGAAAACCGTCTCGTACCAAATCTTGCCCTTGGACTTGATCAGGGAAAACCGCGTCAGAATCCCTGCAAGGAAGGGTATTCCGAGGTAGATGAAGACGCTCTTGGCAATCTGGCCGATGGTGATTGAGACCTCAACCCCCTCAAATCCGAACCAGCGCGGCAGGACCGTGATGAAGACGAAAGCGTAGATCGAGAAAAAGAACACCTGAAAGATTGAGTTGAGTGCCACAAGTCCGGCGCAATACTCACTGTCGCCCTCGGCCAGTTCGTTCCACACGATGACCATTGCGATACACCGGGCGAGCCCGATGAGAATCAAACCGACCATGTATTCCGGCTTGTCGGGCAGCAACAGAATGGCCAGGGCGAACATCAGGATGGGCCCGATGATCCAATTCTGAACCAGAGAGAATCCCAGCACCTTCCAGTCACGAAATACCGGGCCCATCTCCTCGTAGCGCACCTTGGCCAGGGGTGGGTACATCATCAGGATCAGGCCGATGGCGATCGGGATATTGGTCGTTCCTGCGGACAAGCTGTTCCAGAACCCGGCAATGCCCGGCCACAAGAATCCGGATCCGACACCGACAGCCATGGCGATAAAGATCCACACAGTCAGAAAGCGATCGACCACAGTCATATTCTTGGAAATACTTTCGTGATGTGTCATGAGGTGTTCCCATCCTTTGACTGGGCGGCATCGACCGTCTCATGCCTTTTCTCTCGTGCCGCCTCGTAGCCCAGTCGGCACAGATCCTCAACGGGGAGACTCTTGATTTCCTCGACCAGCTTGAGGTCCGACAGCATTTGCTGATCACCGGACGTGCCGCCGAGGGCG
>Ga0164313_10003585_pt1 | contig 13807 bp, 12 predicted proteins | sample GuaBasSedimGuay4_FD_113735 | JGI IMG/M metagenome (GOLD analysis project Ga0164313, IMG submission 113735) | Subseafloor sediment microbial communities from Guaymas Basin, Gulf of California, Mexico - Guay4, Core 4569-4, 0-3 cm | ecosystem: Environmental > Aquatic > Marine > Hydrothermal vents... | reverse complement strand
AATTGATTTCACTTATAGCACACAACAAGGAGGATTTACCCTGACAACTCCTATAAAAAATGTTTTGAATCAAATGTAATAGTGGAAATATGTAACAATGCTAAAGTGCTACAATGATTTTGCCTTATTCTATAAGTTGAATTTTTCACTTAACATGAATACAGATTATTTGCAAAAGAATACTTTATACTCCCATTATTTTATTATCGTATTATCGCATTATTATTTATTCATCTGCTTAAAATACTTAATCGAAGCAGTCCGGACTTTTGGGGATAGAAGGAGGGCTGAGATCATTGTTGGTATGGCCATCATAGCATAAAAACCATCAATCAGGTTGATTATAATACTGAGTGAAGCGGTAGCGCCCAGCAGAATGGAAGCAATGTAAAAATAATTGTAAAGATGTTGATGCTTTGCGCCGCACAGAAACCCAAGACATTTGGTGCCATAATAAGGGAAGGCAAACAATGAGGTCATGGCAAAAATGGTAATGCACAGCATTAATACGTAGTGGCCGATGTAGGGAATGCCGGCGTTAAAAGCCTGGGCCGTTAGTGTTATTCCACTCACATCATTGTTTTTCCATACACCGGTGATGATGATTGCCAGAGCAGTCATGGTACAAATGAGTATTGTATCGATAACCGGGCCAAGCATGGCCACGAGGCCTTCCCTAACAGGTTCACTGGTTTTAGCTGCACCATGGGCCATGGGTGCTGTACCAAGACCTGCTTCGTTTGAAAACGTCCCACGCCTAATGCCAGTGATGATCAATTGACCCACAGCTCCGCCCAGTATGGCATTACCAGTGAATGCATCTGTAAATATGAGGCCGAAAGCGGGCAATAAATGTTCTATTTGACTGATGATTATAAATAAAACCGAACCTACATACAGCACAGTCATGGCTGGAACAAGTTTGGAAGCTACCTTTCCTATCCTTTTGATTCCACCGAATATTACAAGCGAAGCAATGATAACGATTACTAAGCCGGTGATTAAATTTGTGATAAATGAAGATGGTATATCGAGATCTGTTAGTACAATATCCCGGACCGCCTGAGTGTACTGGTTAACCTGAAAGATTGGCAATACACCAATCAATCCTGCCAGTGAAAAAAACACCGCCAAAGGTTTCCATTTTCTTCCGAGTCCTTGGGTTATGACGTACATCGGACCACCCTGCAGTACCCCGGCGCTATCTTTTCCCCGGTACATAACCGCTAGTGTACAAGTAAAATATTTTGTAGCTACACCAATAATCGCACTGATCCACATCCAGAAAATCGCACCGGGCCCTCCAAGGGCAATAGCCACGGCTACACCTGAGACATTGCCCATGCCTACGGTAGCCGATAGGGCAGTGGCAAGTGCCTGAAAATGGTTTATCTGCCCTGGTTCATCCGGATTGTCATATTTACCCCTGATAATTTGAATGGCATGGCCGAAGTACCGGAATGGGAGCAACCTTGAATATATCAGAAAGTAACCCCCTCCTCCTAAAAGCAGTATAAGCAGGGGCGTTCCCCACATAAAATCGCTGAATGATGAAGTTATACTTTCGAGTAGTTCCAAATCAAATACTGATTATTTATTCTCCCATTTACCATTTATGTGTTTTCAAATAATTTGTTTTAGCTTTCAAATTGTAAATATTTCTGGCATTATTGTGCATAATACCGTCAGTCAGATCCAGGGCATCATCCAGAGTGATCCACTGTTCCTCTACCAGTTCCGAAAGGGCTAATGCTATTCCCTTGCGTGCAATGATGGCATGACCAAGTACCAGTTCCACGGGAATGTAGTCACCACCAAAGGTTAGTACTTTATTTGCCGGGGCCGTAACGACAAACTTCTTCAAAAAATCTTTTGATGCCACCGGATTTATGATCCAGGACCAGCACATATCTACTACTGCATTGGTATATTGCTTGGCAACAGCCAGCATATCTTCATAATAGGGATAGTCGATATGGAAAAAGACAAATTGGGTTTCAGGCGACTGGCGACAAAGATCAGCTGCTGCAATAGCGTTGCCGGATACCTTCGATAATGGCATACCATTGGCGCCCGCGTAATAACCCGTATGTAGTTTGACCGGCAGATTATACTCATTTGATTTTTTTACAGCATACCAAAACAAGTGATCTTCGAGCATTTTTTGTTTATCGGGTTGCAGCTCTTCGCCATTGATGAGTTGTTTAAATAATGGAGCAGCTTTATCTGCCGGAATATTTTCATAGTCAATATTTCTGGAATAGGCAGCTGCTGATTTGACGCCAACAGCATAAGGTCCGTATTTTTCAAAAAAGTGATCTATCACATTATACCAATCCTGCATATCGTTAACTTTGATGCCGGACCTTTCTGAAAATTCTTCTATTAAAAACCAGGTAAAAAAGCGGTCTATTCTTAAATCCTGCATGAGCAAGAGTGGCATTTCGGTTTCGGTGATCAAATTATCTGTCAGGCTGTTTACCTGACACGATTCAATCCCCGCTTTTTCTTTAAGTACATAATCATAAATTCCTGGCTTAAGCAAACTTTCAAATGCAGTCTGTAATTTGGGAATAGTATCATTATTTAATTCGTCGATACCGTATAATTCTTTTATAGTAATTGCTGCTGTTTGTCCATAGCCTGTATGTTTCACTGCCGGCCACCATGGTTCCAATAGTTTCCATTTTTCAAGAGGATCTGCATTTTTTCCAAGAAATTTTTCCACATCCTTTGCAGTCATACCGGCAGAGAGCAAATCATTACTGAGATAATGGTTGAACAGGATAGACCAGTCATTGACAATGTCTAAGGGTGGTGTTTTAGATAATCGTTTGCTTTCATCCGGCAGATGCTCATGTGAGTCAATTAGAATCGTTTCAGATACCTTCTCAAATATTTTGTTTTTGATGTCTTTTGTGCTGGTTGAAGAAGGAATGATATTGGCTTGCTGGCTATTCGCATTGGCCCCGGATGATAACATAGACAGGCCGGCGGCAGCCCCCATGCCGGTGATTACTTTTCTTCTTGTAAGGGTGTTTTTCGCTTTTTCTTCTTGATTTCTTCTTGACTTCATGATGACTTTCTTTAAAAAATATATTACTCAGATGAGTATTTGAAAACCAAGTTAAGTTTATTTGTACTGAATGAAAAATATAGGCTCTAGAATTATTATTTTGCAAATGAAATCACGAAAACCTCCAAGATTTGTCCGATGTTCCTTACCTTCTACAATTGATTCATCTTACAGAAACTATTCAAGGGCGGGAAAAACCTTGGAGGGTTTATGAAGGCTGAGAACTGAAGGCTGAGTATTATTTTGGATAACCATAACAAACATATCGGAAAGACACTGGATAAGAAAGGGCTTGAAACCTTGTTTAGGGAATATTTTGCACCATTAAACCTGTTTGCCAGAAAATATATCTATGATGTAGATGAATCTAAAGAAATTGTTCAGGATGTTTTTGTGACTTTATGGAAAAGACGTGAAGAAATGGATATGTCCAGGTCGATGAAATCATATCTTTTTACTTCAGTGCATAACAGATGTTTGAATTATATCCGTGACCAAAAAAAGATCGTGCAAATACCTATTGAGGAAATGGATTTGAACCGATATGTGGAATCCCGGGATTTTCTGGTTGAAGAAGAAAACCTTGCTGAGATCAACAGAGCTTTTGATGGCCTGCCCGATAAGTGCAGAAAGATTTTTATGATGAGCCGGTTTGACGGTAAAAAATACCGGGAGATAGCGGAAGAGCTGGGAATTTCAATAAAAACAGTAGAAACCCAAATGTCGAGGGCGTTAAAACATATGAAGGAAAAACTGATTCATTATTTGAGTATAATAATGTTTTTAGGATTTGTTTGTTATTTGTTTTTTGTGATTTGGAGCTTAAACCTATCAATTGTCTAACTATATAAAAGAATGCTAATTGAAGTCTATTAATAAATTCAAGGTCTGAATCAGAATGTTCGCTATCAAGGCTTGCGTAGCTCGAAAAATGTGAGTTTACATTTAGTAAATGACCATTTTGAGAGCAAGCGTAACGCAGATAGCGGACATTATGGACAGACCCTAATTAAATTGGATTTTACAGTAAGGGTATATAACAAACCAAGTGTGATATTTATGAGAAGATATGAATGACCCCATTGAACATAACGCAATATTTGACCTGATGGTTCGGGTACTTTCAGGAGAGGCAACTCCTGCTGAGAAGGAGAAATTACAACTTTGGATTGATGAGAACCCGGATAATTCACAGGCCTTTGATTCTTATAAAAAGACCTGGGAGTCCATGGAAAAGGTAAGAGGGCTAACTACTGATGATATTGATTCTGAATGGAATAAACTGGAAAGCCGGATCGACACAATTGATACTCACCATCATATGCCGGTCGGAGAACAAAAAGGGATATTTACATTATACAGAGTGGCAGCTGCCATTCTCTTTTTTATGATTGCGGCTTTTGCCGTCTATTATTACCTTGATCAGACAGGGGAGCAGGAGTGGGTAGCCGAAAATATTTCGCGTATTGTTGAATTGCCGGACGGGACAAAAGTAACACTTAACAACCATTCAACGCTGACTTTTGGCCGGGGGTTTAATGAAAAATTGCGTAATGTAAATCTAACCGGTGAGGCATTTTTTGAAGTGGTACGCGATGAACAGAAACCATTTGTAATCCAGACAGACGATGTCAAAATAGAAGTTCTTGGGACAAGTTTCAATGTACATGCTTATGAAGCTAATGAAAAAGTGGAGGTGGTTGTTAACACAGGAAAAGTAGCTGTTTACAAACGGGGTGATAAAAAGGAGAAGATCATTTTACATAGGGGCGAAAAAGGGATTTATGTCAAACCTTCTGAATCGTTGACAACTATAGTAAACCGTGATGTGAATTATCTCGCCTGGAAAACCAAAAAACTCGTTTTTGAGGATATGCCTCTGGATGAAGTTGTAAAAACACTCAACAAGGTGTATCAGAGTCGCATCGTAATAAAGGATGCACGAATGATGGAATGCCCAATTACTTCAACATTTGAAAATCAATCACTTGATGTAATTATGGAAGTATTGAAGGCTACACTCAATTTCGAAACAATTGAGAAAGAAGGTAATATAGAGATAAGTGGTGAAGGATGTTGATGGAAAAGAAAAATAAGCGAACAATACTTGCCTGCCCGGGCACTGGCCTACGCACAGGGAGGCAGGGAAAAATAGAATAATAGAATAGTAAAATAATTAAATCGAACATCGACCTACATACTGGCTTGTATTTTTTTTATGGATTTTTATTTCCATATCTCAGGTTGCTTATGGGCAAACAATAGATCTAAATAAAACCATCAACATTAGGGTAGAAAGCGTTCGCTTATCACGGGTACTCAAACAAATAGAGGATAAAGGAAAGCTACAATTTTCTTATAGTAAAAATTTTATTGATGTAAAGCAAAAGGTAAACTTTGAGGTGGTTAACGAGTCTTTGGCAACAATACTAGTCGGTTTGTTGCATCCGTTAGGCATTGAATTTATTGCCGTGGAGGATCATATCGTACTTCGTCCTAAAATAGCAAAATCAGAAAAGCAGTCTGTTTCACCGCCCATAGAAAAGCCACACGGTAACTATACCTTGCATGGAACACTCCGTGATGCAGTTTCCGGGGAGGTTCTGATCGGTGCCACAATTTGGATCCCAACACTATCGAAAGGCACAATGACTAATGCATACGGGTTTTATTCGCTTACCGTACCTGAGGGGAAGCATACAGCCAGGTTGTCTTATATCGGATATAAAAGTAAAGAGATAGCCTTGGATCTAAAGGCTGACAGAAAAGCAGATCTATCCCTGGAACGTGAAATTTCTATTTTGCCTGAAATCCTTATTGAAGCCTCTGCTTTTTCAGGATCGATAGAGCAGACACAGGCAAGCCGGGTGAACCTCAGACCGGCAAGTGTGGAGAATATGCCCGCAATGATGGGGGAGGGGGATGTTGTAAAATCATTGCAGATGGTGCCCGGTATCCAGCTGTTTGCGGATGGCTCTACTATGTTTCATGTACGGGGAGGCAGCAGGGATCAAAACCTGATTTTACTGGACGAGGCGCCTATTTATAATCCTTCACATCTATTGGGCTTGTTTTCCACTATTTCTCCCGAGGCGGCCAAAGATATTAAAGTCTATAAGGGCAATATCCCCATTTGGCAAGGTGGGAGGATTTCTTCTTTGATCGATATATATACAAACGACGGGAATATGAAAAAATCGGGTTTTTCGGGAAGCCTCGGCCTAATATCGACCAGGCTTGCAGTGGAAGGCCCTTTAAAAAAGGACAGAAGTTCATTTTTTCTGTCAGGCCGTTTTTCACATATTAAATGGTTTGTGCAACAATTTGCCCCGGGTACATCAAAACTATATTTTTATGATATCAACGGGAAGGTACAGTTCCAGGTCAACAATAACAACCGCTTGTATTTTTCCTTCTATTCCGGGTCAGATTACTTCAGCAGCGATAATAATTCTGCTATTACCTGGGGGAATTTTGCAGCTACAATACGTTGGAATCACATATTTAATAGCCGTTTGTTTTCCAACACTACCCTTTATTCAAGCAAGTATGATTATAATCTGTTTACATCTGTTTCCGACAATAATCGTTGGCATTCCAGCATTGCCAATTTGAGCCTGAAAACTGATTTTTCCTGGTTTGTCAATCCGGAATTTAACATAAAATATGGTGTTAGCTTCAGCACACATTATTTTGATCCTGGCAACTATACTTTGGGCAGTGGTGCGCCCACCGGACAGGTTCCCAGTGTTTCTACCCGGTATGCCAATGAAATAACCGCCTATGCTGGCAACGAACATACTTTTTATGAGCGGTTATCAATATCATACGGTTTGCGGTTTTCGCTATGGATGAATGCAGGTCCCGGTACAGAATACCAATTTGATAAGGATTATAATCCGGTGGGTTCTCAAAAATATGAAGCCGGAGATATATATCATACTTATTCAAATATTGAGCCCAGAATTGAATTGGCCTATAGATTGCTGAAACGGGAAGTGTTCAATCTGTATTATACAAGAAGCGTACAAAATATGCATTTGATAACTAATTCAATAAGTCCGTTTACCAGTTTTGAGTTTTGGTTGCCGAGTGGACCAAACCTGCAGCCACAATTGGGTGATCAGGTTGGAGCGGGATGGGTGCATCAATTTGAAAATCGGGAGATGGAATTGAGCATAGATGGTTATTATAAATGGATGCATAACCAAATTGATTATAAGGATCATGCCAGTATGATACTAAACCCACTGATTGAAGGTGAGTTGAGATTTGGGAAGGGTTGGTCCTATGGCGCTGAGATCATGCTCAGGAAAACAAAGGGAAAACTAAGCGGATGGCTGAGTTATTACTATGCCAGGTCATTCCGTAAAATACAGGGTATAAATAATTCCCATACTTTTACAGCGTTTTCAGACCGGCCACATAGTATTTCTGTAGTGTTAAATCAAATGCTAAGTAAGCGGCTCGTGTTTTCAGCCAATTGGTTTTATAGTACGGGCACACCAGTTACGACACCATCTGGATTTTATAATTACAACGGACATACGGTGCCACTGTATGAAGCCCGCAATAACCAGCGACTTCCCGATTATCATCGACTGGATCTCTCATTGAATATCCAACTTAACCGGCCGGATCGTAAGTTTAAGCACAAGCTGAATATTTCAATATACAATGTTTATGGAAGGAAGAATCCGGTGTATGTGAATTTTAATAAAACGGAGCTGGGTAACGGGGAAGTTAAGGTCCCGGGAGATTTGTTTCCCTCTCCAAAATTGTTGCCGACTCAAACCTTTATTTACGGTTTTATTCCTTCTGTCAGTTATCAGTTTAAGTTATGAAAAAGCAATTGATTGTTTTATTACCATTTCTGTTATTATTATCATGTGAGAAACCTGCTGATTGGGATCTTCAAAACAAAGAAACGAATTTACTGGTAGTTGAAGCTTTGTTGACCAATGAACTAAAGAACCATAGCGTAAAGCTCACCCACACGGTAACGGATATCAACCAAAAACCAATACCGGTCACCGGGGCGGCGGTAGCAGTAAGCGATGGAAACAATGTGGCAGTTTTTATAGAGTATCCAACAGGGTCTGGCGTCTATTATTCAGATTCTGTACAAGCGGTAATTGGAAAAAAATACTATTTATTTATTGACGATGAGGGCAGCGAGTATGTGGCAAGTGATGAGATGGTACCGGTGGCTCCTATGAAGTCAATAAAATACAAACCTGCATCAAAAGAAGAGTACTATGAGATCGTTTTTCAGGATAGCAGCGATCCGTCTTTCAAAGAATATTGGATTTCCTGGTCACACCTGCCGGGGTATGAAACGGAGCCCATTTATAGTACAACAGCCCGTGTTCAGCATTATACACTCAAATCAATTGATGTAAATGAAATGTTTAAACCTGATAAGAAAAAAGTTTACTTCCCGAAAGGATCCTATATTTTGAGAAGAAAATATTCTCTTTCTGAAGTCCACCAGTCATTTTTGCGAACCATGCTCTCTGAAACTGACTGGCGGGGCAGTATATTTGATATTCAGAAGGGCAATGTGCTCACCAATCTTAGTATGGGGGCTATTGGCTTTTTTGCAGTTTCTACGGTTGTATCCGATACTACGATTGTAAAGTAATCAAGTTGCCTCCGAATCCTCTGGCGAGTGACCCGGAGGGGGTATGCCTAATTCATTCCCTCCAATAATTTCACGGATGATTCCACCAGCCTTTCGCCTTCGCCTTTGGCAATCCTGCTTACTTCAACCTCATAGGCGCCATACTTGAACGCATCCTCATTTGGAATATAACCAATAGAGTTGCTGGATAGTTCAAGAATAAAAGTATGTTTGTACGGAGATCTTTTTTTAATTTCCAGGCCTAGCTCCACAAATATCTCTCCGGGCAGGGCTACAATTCCGACATCTCCCAAACCGAATGTTACCACTTTTGCTTCAATTGGTTCACCATTCATTTTTTGCACTTTCAGAATTTTCATTGCCTCTCTGATCTCCGGGGTGGAAGCTTCGTTATCGGATTCCTTTACAGCATTAATTTTTGCTGCTGCAATTTCTTCCCTGGTATATTCAGGTATTTTCAAATACAAAACTTCGTTGCCGGAACTTAAATGACTGATCTCATTTGTTTCCAAAGCCGGGAGTTCTCTGATTACACTTCCAGCGAGTGCATATCCTATCCTTTCGGTCCTTCCAAAACCTTTGAGGGTTTCAGGACTTTTTACATTGAAGTGATTTATATTTCCACAAGCTCCCAATCCAAAAAATACAATTGTTTCATCGCCCAGAACTTTTTTAAGTACTTTCCCTATATAATATGGATAGTCGGCTGATATCTCAGTGCCACCTACAGTATCCAGATGGTTGGCAAAATTCACCAGAACAGCGATGGGTTTTCCGTCAGGTGTTTCTATATATAAGATACCAACTTCAGGGTCTATTGGCCCCATCGGTCTTACGATATCCGGATTCAATGCTCCCGGATTAAATTTCACTGTTCCGTCTTTCATCATAAAACGGCGATGGTATGATACATTTTCTTCAATTCCAGCACCGGATTTTATTACAGCGGGCTGCAAGTCCTGCATAGCAATCGCCACAGCATCGTAGATTTTTACTGATAGCATTTTTTTATAATCCTCAGAAAAAGCCGGACTGGTATGTGAATGAATTGATGACATCATTATGTTTGATGCAGGTATATTAAATTTTTGTTCAATTTTTACTGATGCTTTTTTAAAACTGTCAGGAATGGCATCGATTAGATCTACTATAACCATTACAAGTGTATTATTCCCATCATCGATCACCATGGCCCGGGCGAATAAATTATCATGAACATCTGTAGCTAAGCGCTCATAATAATAACCTCTTAATGGGGCGCCAAGAGGAGGGGTTATATCTGTTTTTCCCACGCCTACCCTGATTTGAGCATTTGAAAAAGTGCTTGATCCCAAAATCAGAATGGCCAGCAAAGCCAAAAAATAGTTTTTACTTAAATTTTTCATTAATTCCATTGTTAGAGATTTTATCAAATTGAATAAAAGTATGATGCAAGTATATACAATAACGCATCACTAACCTGAGAAATTTATAAAAATAAATAGGGTCTGCTGAAAAAGTAAGTGGGGTTGTGATAAATCGCAGCTAAATTCAATTATCCTTTATAATCCGGATTAAACCAGGCCATGTGTAGTGGAGTTTCAAATTCAGATTTTGATTTATATATTTTGTGTTTTTGTCGTCCTTCATTTATAAACCCCAGACTTTCGTAAAATTTCACATTTTGAGTATTGTGCTCGCGGACATATAATTCAAGACGTAAAATATGATGAAAATTTTCTTTTACGATTCGTAAAAACTCTTCGAATAATTGTCTGCCTATTCCTTTTCCTTGAAATTTTGGGTCAACTACAATAGTCAAATCGGTTAACAAATGTTGAAATGCGTAAATATCAGGTGTGTAGGCATGGATCTCTCCAACGATTTTGTCGTTTATTACGGCAACTATGATCAATCCTTTATTTATTGATCTGGTTAAAAAACCAAAAACATAATCCTTATCAATATCATCCTTTATTCGAATTATCCCGTTTCGGTTTTCAGCAATATCCTTATAAAGCCCGATCAATTCAGACTCCATATTTAGTCCACCCGGTTTTATCTTTATTTCCATTCTTCCATTATTCCACTATTCCATTCTTCCTTCCTTTATAAAAATCTGCCATTTGTCCACAGGTACAAACCCATGCTTTTTTTGTGTGGTTCAGTTCTCCAAGAAAATCTATTGACGGAAAGAGAAATTCTTCCAGTGGATTTCCCCAGGCGTCACTTTTAACTGCCAGATTAGTAGGGTGGCACAACAGGGTAAAAACACTTTGATTTTCAACGGCCTCCAGCATTCGCTGTCGCCAGATGGCCACACCGCCTTTTGGTGTCCGTACAAAGGGGATGCCTCTGCTCTGGCAGTAAATACTCACTCCATCTACAAACGACTTATTGGATTTTTCATCTGCCATCCAGATTGCCCAGTCATAAGTCTGGCTGTCGAGTGGTATTTCTATTAGATCATAAGTCTTTTCTCCAAGGCCGAACTTAAATGGTTGTGTTCCGTAACCGTTATCTGGATTAATGAAGTCTTCTATTCCCAGGTTGCTGGTCCATTTCAGACCGGCATCCTCAATAGCATCATATGAATGTTCATTGAAATGTCCGTAAGGCAACCTGTAACCGTTCACTGAACCGGGGAAATGTCTCTCCAAAGCCCGGATGCCATCATTAATCTGTTTTTTATTTTCATCCGGCCCGTAATGTCCTGCATAAACCCTATCTCCACCGTATTGCTTGTTGAGGTCGTGTACATAACCGTGTGGTGCTACCTCTGAACCGCTTTCGAGCATACGCTTGACAAAACCCGGGTTGTTATCATCAATCATTTTTCCAACTATATTGAATGTGGCAGTAATATCGTTGGCCTCCAGTCTGTCACAAATGCGGTAGTAATTAGCTATTTCCAGATTTGTATCACCCATTCCGTTGCCATAGTTGCCCTCTACATCGAAGGTGAGTAATAAGGCTGCTTTTGCACCATTGGGGAAGGTAATGCCCTTTTCAAGGGGCCGGTGAATATGTACACCATCCGGTTGTTGGCCGCCGAAGGAAAATCCCCCGTATTTCCCATGAGCATGCTTCGTGTCTTCAACCAGTGATCGTTCTTGGTTTTTCATTTGGTTTAAGGTTAAACTTATATTTTTATGGAAATTTATGAATAAATGAATGCGAACAAAACACCCTTCTGCCTGCGGCATCTCCCCTCGAGGGTGAGCTTCCCCTCTATTCATTAACTATTGTTTAAAGGGTGATTCCTCCCCCCTGTGTGTTGGCTTTGTGTGTGTGCTGAGGGGGGTGGCTGACGAAGGAAGCCGGGGGGTGTTTTTCATTCACAGATATTCGTAGCAACTTCTTCCTTATGTTTCTTTGTCTCGATCATAAATTCAACTACAATTTAACCCGTTTCTCATACTTATCCACAATCTTCCTTATATCATGAGAGAAATCAGACCAGACGCTTTCCCACTCCTCTTCGCTGTCTTTCGAATAGTCATAGAATTTTGTCTTTGTTTCTACTTTTTCTTTCATCAAATTCGGAACTTCAGTGCCATTGTTTAGCTCAGGAAACAGCCCTTTAATTACCTCGGCGTAAATAGGCAATCCGGTCAGGTCCATCCATCGGAACGGACCCGCAATAGTCGCCCACCAACCCATGTCATTACGAAACGATCGATCTACCGTTTCCACATCGGCTACTCCTGTTTCAACGAGGTGAATGGCTTCTCTCAGCATGGCGTACATCAGTCGGTTTGATATGAGTCCCGGGACATCATAGTTGAGCACTGTAGGTCTTTTGCCGCATTGTTCACCTACCTGAACGGTCATTTCGATGGTTTGCTCATTGGTTTCTTTGCCTCTCGATATTTCCACGTAACGGCTGATTTCAGCAGGTTCACCCCAATGCATACCGGCAAATCGCTCTTTTCGGGTTAGTTGTTCCTGAAGCAATGAAATTGAGATGCCCGATGTATTGGACGCAATTACAACTTCCGCGCCGATCACCGATTCCAGTTTTTGATAGATCATTTTCTTCAACTCAAGGCTTTCACCTACCGTCTCAAGAATGAATTCACAGTCTTTTAAAGCTTCAACCTCCGGAACATATTGGAACCTGCTTTCCCATCCTTCAATGTCTGCCGGTTGTACAACATTCTCTTTGATGAGCTTTTCAAGACTTTCGGATATATGTTCTATTGTTTCTTGCTCACGGGTTCTTGTCCTGCTGTATGCAGTTACCTGAAATCCTGATGCTATTAGATTGGTGGCCATTCCCTGTCCCATCAGCCCAAGTCCAACTAGTCCGATGTGATTGATTTTGTATTTTTGATCCATTTGTAAAAAAAATTAAATTGTAAAACTGTAGAGACGCACGATCGTGCTTCTTTATCTTTGCGTAAACGGGCAAATGCAATTATCTGCGATTATCTGCGCTATCTGCGGGAACCCTCTTATTCGTAATTCGTAATTTATCATTCCTCTCTCAATGTGATTCTCACAGTCCTGACTCCTGTGATCCGCGTATTGGCAGATGCTTTGTAAAATTCGGTGGCATCTCCCTCAATCTGTGCAAATACATTTACACGTACAGGGCCCTCTGCCATTGTCGGTGTGCTGTCACGGTCATAAAACCAACATATCTCTGAAACATCATCATCAAGCCCGTAATGGTCGTCCTGGTTGAGCCATACGTATGCCACATCACCTGTCTGAACGGCGCAGGTTGCTTGTTCCCGACCGATCTTAATGTCAGTGGATAATAACATGGCCACTTCACTACCGGAGTAACGGGCGTGTGTAGCGGTGCTTTCCAACGGAAGATTCTTAACGAGTTCCTTACAAGTACGGGGCATTTCCTCTTCCAATAGCCGTGCCCTGACTTTAATTTTTTGTTCTATAAATTCAAGTTCGATATACTTTGCCATATTTAAATAATGATTAAATGATTAAATGGGATAATGGTACAAATGCTATAATGCTATAATGCTATAATGATAAAATGAGTAAATGCGTAAAAGTGTAAAAGCGTTACCAACCGAAAGATTTAGTTTAGGTTGAATAAAGTGAATATTTACTAAATTGTCTTTCAAAATTTACTTTTT